>Ga0187783_10000987_pt1 | contig 20952 bp, 16 predicted proteins | sample 1015_SJ02_MP02_2_FD_132471 | JGI IMG/M metagenome (GOLD analysis project Ga0187783, IMG submission 132471) | Tropical peat soil microbial communities from peatlands in Department of Meta, Colombia - 1015_SJ02_MP02_20_MG | ecosystem: Environmental > Terrestrial > Soil > Wetlands > Peat | place...
AGGTCTTCGTACAGCACGGCCAGATAGTCCGGCGTCGTCCAGATCTCGTAACCGAGCTCGCCGGTGAAGCCGGCGCGCACCAGGATCGCCGGTGCGAATCCTACCGCGGTCTCGATAGCCTGGAACAGACGGAAATTGGCCGCGGAGAGGTCGTGGCGCGTCAGCCGCTGCAGCAGCTCGCGCGCGCGCGGGCCGGCGATCGAGAAGCCGCCGAGGGTAGCGGCCGCGGACCGCACGAATACCTCCGGCGGCGGCGCGCTGAGTGAGAACCAACGCAGGTGGAACTCCTCGGCGAACCCCGAGCCGACGATCATGAAGCGGTCCTCTGCCAGGCAGGTGATCGACAGGTCGCCCATGATTCGGCCGGCGGCGTTCAGCATCGGCGCCAACGCCAGCCGGCCCGGGCGCGGCAGGCGGCAGGCGAACACCCGGTCGAGCCAGGCACGAGCGCCGCGACCTGAAACTTCGTATTTGCCGTAGTTGGTGGTCTCGTAGATGCCGACCGCGCTGCGCACGGCCCGGCATTCCTTGCCAACGAAGGGAAAGGCTTCCGAGCGACGATAGGTCGGCGTTTCGGTGGGCGGCACACCGGTGGGGGCGAACCACAGTGCCTGCTCGAGCCCGAAATTCGCGCCCATCACTGCGCCAGCTGCCCGCAACTGCTCGTAGACCGGCGAGCGTCGCAGCGGGCGCGCCGCCGGGAGCTCTTCGTTGGGGTAGGTGAGGCGGAAGCGGCGGGAATAATTCTCCGGGACCTTGAGGGAGGTGTATCTCGGCGTGGCAAAGCCGCCGAAACGGGCGACGTCCATGGAGATGACGTCCTGACCGGGATCGCCCTCGGCCATCCAGCGCGACAGCACCAGCCCGATGCCCCCGCCCTGGCTGAACCCGGCCATCACCGCGCAGGCCACCCAGTAGTTGCGCAGGCCGCGCACCGGACCGACGAGCGGATTGCCGTCGGGCGCGAAGGTGAACGGGCCGTTCACCGCCTTGCGGATACCGACTCGTCCGAGCGCCGGAAAATGCTTGAAGCCGACCTCGAAGTGCGGCGCCAGCCGCTCGAAATCCTCTGGCAACAGCTGCATCGAGAAGTCAGCCGGCGTCTCGAGCGGTGCCCAGATGAGGCCGTGCGGCTCGTAGGTGCCGATCAGAGCGCCGCGACGCTCCTGGCGCATGTAGATCTCGCCGGCGTAGTCGGTAGTGTTGACGATCTCGCGCTCGCGTCCGGCCAACTCGGGAATGTCCTCGGTGATGAGGTAGTGGTGCTCCATCGCCAGCACCGGCAGCTCGACGCCGACCATGCGACCGAGCTCGCGCGCCCACAGACCCGCGCAGTTGATGACGTGCTCGGCGTGCACCGTGCCTTGGTTGGTGATCACGTCCCAGGAGCCGTCGGCTCGCTGCCTGAGCGACTGCACCCGGGTGAAACGCTCGACGGCTGCGCCGAGCAGTCGCGCAGCCTTAACGTAGGCTTGCGTCGTCCCGGAGGGGTCGCAATGCCCGCCGTCGGCACGCCACAGCGCGCCGATGAAGTAGCGGGTGTCGATCAGCGGGTTGAAATTGCTGGCCTCCTGCAGCGAGATCATCTCGGTCTCCATCGCCAGATAGCGTGAGCGCGAGCAGATCAGCCGCAGGCTGTCGAGCTCGCCGGGCGTTGCCGCCAGCATCAAGCCGCCGTTCGGGTGCAGGCCGCAGGATTGACCGGACAGCGCTTCGATCTCGCGGTACAGATCGATGGTGTACTTCTGCAGGCGTGAGATGTTGGCCTCGCCGTTGAAGGTGTGCATGCCGCCGGCGGCGTGCCAGGTCGAGCCCGAGGTGAGCTCGCCCTTCTCGAGCAACAGTACGTCGCTCCAGCCGATCTTCGCCAGGTGGTAGAGCACGCTCGCGCCGACGACGCCACCGCCGATGACCACAGCCCTTGCGGACGACCTCATAGGCAAGACTCTCCGGACAGCTCGGCCACACTAGCACTCGCGAACGCCGCCAGCCCGAACGGCCGGGCGGCACTCAGCAGCCACTCGCGGAAATCCCGCGCGGTGCTCGAGGGCGTCAGCAGCAGCCATCCGGAGGCGAGTGCGGCGATGGTCACCGGCAGCTGCATGATGACCGTGGCCGCGGCAGAGTCGCCCGGAAAGACGCGCGGATCGAGATCGAGGCGGCAGCCGCGCTTGAGCATCTCGCGGGCTGCGCTGGCGCCCACGTGGAATACTGCGAGCGCCGCCGACTGCTCCACGACCGCCGCGGTGCCGGCGCAGGCGGCGCGCCACGATTGTGCCAGCGCTCCCGGCGCCGCTGGCGGACACACGAGCAGCCAGCGTTCCGGCCGTACCGCCAGAGTGAGGCCGTGCGGGCCGCGGTTCAGTCGGCCGAGTGCGGGGAGGGCCGTGTTCCGGTTGGCGGCGATGCGCATCAGGCTGGCAGTCCCGACACGCAGCGCGGCCAGCTCGAGGACGCCCGCCTCGCAGGCCGCGATGCGCACGCCGATCGGCTCGCGGTTGGCAAGCTGCGGCTCAGGTACGGACACGCCGGTTCTCCGGATCGAGCATGTGCGGGCTCACGATCTCCACCGCCGTGCGCTCATCGTGGAGCGGTGCCGAGGCCGTGAGTTGCGTGCCGAGGCGACTACGCCCCCCGGCGAGCAACGCGAGAGCGACCCAGCCGTCGAGCTCCGCGCCGGGAGTGGCGGAGGTGAGGTAGCCGAGACTCTGGCCGCCTCGCGGCTCGAGCAGGTGCGAGCCGTTGCGCAGGCGCACGCGCCGGTCGAGCGGGCGCACGCCCACCAGCTGCAGCCGCTCGCGCGCTGACAGCGCCGGGCGCTGCGCCAACGTGCGGCCGACAAAGTCGCCGTCCTTTTTCAGCATGCGCTCGAATCCGAGGTCGGCGGCGGTGGTGTTGCCGTTGAGCTCGGCGCCCGTCACATGACCCTTCTCGATCCGCAGCGTATTGAGCGCATCGAGGCCGTAGGGTCGAAGCCCGAAGGCCTTGCCGGCGGCGAGGGCCGCCTGCCAGACCTCGTGCGCGTGGTTTGCCGGCACTGCGAGCTCATAGGCGAGCTCGCCGGAGAAGGAGATCCGGAACACTCGCCCCGGAATTCCGGCGATCGAGGCCTCGGCTGCCGCCATGAATGGGAAAGCCTCGTTGCCGAGGTCAAGCCCGCCAATCATCCTAACGAGCACCTCGCGCGCACGGGGTCCCGCTAGCGCGAACTGTGCCCACTGGTCGGTCACATCGGTGAGGAGCACGTCGAGATGCGCACAGGCGCTTTGCAGGTAGAACTCCATGTGCTCGAGAGTCGCGGCGGCGTTGGCGGTCGTGGTCGTGACCAGGTAATGACCGGGCGCGAGGCACGAGGTAGTGCCGTCATCGAGCAGCATGCCGTCCTCGCGCAACATGATGCCGTAGCGCGCGCGCCCGACCGCCAGGCTCGAGAAGCTGTTGGCGTAGATGAAGTCGAGGAAGCGGGTGGCGTCGGGACCCTGGACGTCGATCTTGCCGAGCGTCGAGACATCGGTGATGCCTGCGCCGCGGCGCACCGCACGCGCCTCATCGAGCACTGCCTCCCAGCCGCCGCCGCGCGCGTACACCAGCGGCCGCAGCCACAGGCCGGTCGGCACGAAGGTCGCGGCGGCAGCCTCGTGCCAGTCGTGCAGCGGCAGCCGCCTCTTGGGTTTGTAGTGCTGACCGACTTCCGCACCGGCAAGCGCGGCGAAGGGTAGCGGCTGCGTGTAAGGCCGCGGGTTCGGCTGCCCGACTCGAGCGAGAGTGATGCCGCGCGCCTCGGCCAGCACCGCGCTGCCGACCAATCCGCCGATACGGCCCTGGTCGGTGGCCATCGTGTGGGTGGTGTAACGCTTCATGTGCTCGACGTGCTCATAGCCCTCGCGGCAGGCGAGCCGCACGTCCGCCACCGTCACGTCGTTTTGCAGGTCGACGAATGCCTTGCCCGGACCGCGCACCTCCCACAGCGCGCCGATCGGACTGCGTTCGCGATCACGGGGAATGTCGCTATCGATCTGCGCATCGTCCGCTGCCGGAGCGTGTCCGAGAAGGCGGGCGATCTGGTCTGCGGCCGCGACGCCGTCGCGTCGCGCCGCCGCCAGCCCGAAGACGCCGCGCGCCGCACCGGCGATGCGCGCATCGGGGGGAAGCGCACCGATCGTGAAGGCGGCGATCGTCTCGTCCCACTGCGCGGGTGCGCCGAGCTGCGTCGCGAGCGCCGTAAGCGGCGAGTGCCCGCCCGAAAGCAACAAGCAGTCCGCCCGGATTTCACCACGCGCTCGCGCATCGCGACTCGCCCAGTGCACGCCGCGCACGCGCCTGCGCCCCAGGACGCCTGCGACGACAGCACTGGTGTGAGTCGTCAGACCGAGCGAGCGGGCGCGCTCGGCGGCGAGCGCGGCGGGGCGGGGATCGATGACGGCGCATTCGATGCCGAGCTCGTGATACGCGAATGCGCTCTCATACGCCTCGTCGTTGTTCACGAACAGCACCGGTTGGCGTCCCGCGACCACGCCGTAGCGGCGCAGGTAGCTCAACGCTGCGCCGGCGAGCATCACACCGGGGCGGTCGTTACCGGGCAGGGCAATGAGCCGCTCGAGGGCGCCGGTGGCGAGGATGACGCAGCGGCAGCGAATCACTCGCAACCGCTCGCGCAATCCATCGCAGGCACGCGACTCCTGCGGGAGGAGCGTTTCGAGCGCGCCGAAGACGCCGTGACCGTAGGCGCCGACGATCGCGGTGCGCGGCAGGCAACGGACGTCATCGAGAGCGGCGAGAGCGGCACAGGTCCGCCCGCGCCACCCGGTCCACTGCTGATCGAGCAGGGCGCCGCCGCCGAGCACCGTATCCTGCTCGGCGAGCAGCACGCGCAGGCCGCAGCTGCCGAGGCGCAGCGCCGCCGCGAGCCCGGCGGGGCCACCTCCGACCACGAGTACATCAGTATGCTCGTGCACCGTCTCGGCGGCAGCGGCGTGCGCCGGCACGCGAGGCTCGAGTCGTCCCAGGCCGGCTGCGCGGCGGATCAGCGGCTCGTAGAGCCGCTCCCACGCCCACCCCGGCGCCATGAACGTCTTGTAGTAAAAGCCCGCCGGCAGAAAACGTCCGAGCAGGTCATTCAAAGCCAGCGTATCGAAGGTGAGTGAGGGCCAGCGGTTCTGGCTCTCGGCGACCAGACCTTCGTGGAGGGTGAGCGTGGTGGCGAGGCAGTTCGGCTCGCGTCCCGTGGCGCCGATCACATCGACCAGCGCACAGGGCTCCTCCGCGCCTGCGGTGACGATGCCGCGCGGCCGATGGTACTTGAAGCTGCGCCCGATGAGCTGCCGGCCGTTCGCGAGCAGCGCCGAGGCGAGTGTGTCGCCGGTCAACCCCTCGAGCGCATGGCCGTCGAAGCGAAAGCGAACGGGCCGCTTCGCATCGGTGAGGAGTCCCGTGGAGATGCGGGCGGGGCCGGTCATCTGCCGTCCGTTTCCTCAGGCAGCGCGAGCACATCCTGCGCGCGAGCCACCGCGCGAATCTCGTGGGTCAGCGTGTGACGGAGGACCTTGAGCAGCTTGCGGCAACCGCCGACGTGCAACCACCACTCGAGGTGCCAGCTGCGGGGGTTGTCGCGCAGGTAGACAAAAGTGCTGAAGGCGTCGAGCCCGGCGTCCGCCGCGGGGCGTGCGCGGGTCGCATCACCGCGGTAACGGAACTCGGTCTCATCGCGCTCGCCGCACCACGGGCAGGCAATCCTCAGCATCGGCTCTCGGCGTCTCAGTGCAGGTAGGGGAAGGGCCCGACACCGCGCTCGTCGATGGTTCGCCCCGCCGCGAAGCGGGCGAGATCCAGATGAGCGGCGACCGGGTGGGGCTCGCCGCGCGCGATCAGATGGGCGGTCGTGACACCCCCGGCGGGGATCGCCTTGAAGCCGCCATAACACCACCCGCCGTTCAGGATCAGGCCCTCAAGCGGCGTTTTCGAAATGATGGGCGAGCCGTCCATGGTCATATCCATGACGCCACCCCACTGCCGCAGCACCTTCAGCCGCGCCAGCCCGGGAAGGAGCGTCACTGCGGCCGCGGCGACTTCCTCGGCCATCGGCAGCGTTCCGCGCTGCCCATAAGTGTTGTAGCCGTCGATGGCGCCGCCGTACACCAGCCCGCCCTTGTCCGACTGGTTGATGTAGAAGTGGCCGGCGCCGTAGGTGAGGACGACATCGAGCACCGGTTTGACCGCCTCGGTGACGAAAGCCTGAAGCACGTGGCTCTCGATCGGCAGCCGCAGCCCCGCCATGCGGGCCAGTTGCGAGGAATGGCCAGCGACCGCCAGACACACACTGTCGGCGCCGATGAAGCCGCGGCGGGTGTGGACGCCGGTCACCTTATCCCTGTCGCGACCGATCCCGGTGACCTCACAGTGCTCAACGATGTCGACACCGGCCCCGCAGGCGGCGCGCGCATAGCCCCACGCCACCGCATCGTGTCGCACGGTGCCGCCGCGCGGCTGCAGGAAGCCGCCCAGAACCGGGTAGCGCCCGTTATCCAGGTCGACCAGCGGCACGCGCGTCTTCACCTGCTCGCGGTTGAGCGCTTCGGCATCGACTCCAAGAAGGCGCATCTGGTTGGCACGGCGGGTGAACAGGTCGCGCTGCGCCTCGGTGTGAAACAGATTGAGCGTGCCACGCTGACTCACCATCGCGTTGAAGTTGAGCCGCCGCTCGAGCCCCTCCCACAGCTTCAGCGAGAACTCGTAGAAGCGCACGTTGTCGGGGTGAAAGTAGTTCGAGCGGATGATGGTGGTGTTGCGGCCGACGTTGCCCAGACCGATCGGTCCGCGCTCGAGCACGGCCACATCGCTGATACCGTACTCGGTGGCGAGATAGAACGCGGTCGCCAGACCGTGCCCGCCGCCGCCGACGATCACCACCCGGTAGTGCGCGCGCGGCTCGGCCTTCGCCCAGGCGCGCGACCAGCCGCGCTGTCCACGTAAACCCTCGCGCAGCAGCCGCCACGCGGAATAGCGTCCGCTCGAAGGGCGCGGGGCATCGTCGCCGGCGGACGTCGGGTGCTGCGGACGATTCATCGGTGGCCGCCATGATAAGGCGCAGCGCCGCGCCGCGCCTCATGGGCAGCATGTGTGGCGGCGGACCGCAGCGGGCTTGACGGCCCGGGCAACAACCGACAACGTGCACAACGAGTGGCGCGGCAGCCGGGAGATGCGCGGTGACGGGGAAGCGAACATTGCTGATGGCGCTGTCGGTGCTGCTGCTGGGCGTATCCCCGGGGCTGGCAGCCGCCGTGATCGTCTCCTCGAAGCTCTCGAGCGAGTCGGCGATGCTCGGACAGATGATCCGTCTGATGCTGAGTGCACGCGGCATCGAGGCCGTCGACCGCACCCGTCTCGGCGCGACGCCGGTGGTGCGCAAGGCGCTGCTCACCGGCGAGATCGATCTGTACGTCGAGTACACCGGCAATGCCGGCCTGTTCTTCAACGACGCGGGCGATCCCGCCTGGAAAGACCTGGCCCGGGGCTATGCGCTCGGAGCGCGGCTCGACTACGCGGCGAATCACATCGTGTGGCTGACGCCGGCGCCGGCGAGCAACGCCTGGGCGCTGGCGGTGCGCCGCGACGTGGCACTCGCCAACAAGCTGCGGACCATGAGCGACTTCGGTCGCTGGGTCTCCGCGGGCGGGAAGGTAGTGCTGGCCTGCTCGGCGGAGTTTGCCAATGCCGGAACGCTGCGCTCGCTCGAGAGAACGTACGGCTTCGTGCTGAGCTCCGACCAGCTGATCGTGCTCGCCGGCGGCGAGACCGCCGCCACCATTGCCGCGGCCGCGGCCGGCACCAACGGCACCAACACCGCCATGGTCTACGGCACTGATGGCGGCATCGCCGCCGCCAACCTGCGCATCCTCGAGGACGACCGGCACGATCAGCCGGTGTACGCGCCGGTGCCGCTCATCCGTGAGACGGTGCTCAGGACGTATCCGCAGATCGCCACGATCGTCAAGCCGCTGATGGAGAGCTTCGATCGCGACACGCTGCAGCAGCTCAACGCGCGCGTGCAGATCAACGGTGAGTCCGATGAGGCCGTCGCCACCGACTATCTCAGGTCCCGGGGTTTCCTCAAGTAGTCCGCCGTGAATCGGCTGGCGACCACTTTGCCTGACAGCCTGGCGCGGCCCTCGCGGCTCGATCCGCTGGGCACGCTGTTGACGCTCGCCGGGGCGCTGGCGCTGTTGCTGTTGCCGTTCGTGATCTTCAAGGCGAACCGCATCCTGCCGGGCGATCCCCGCTCGCTCACGGCGGTGCTGCCCGCCTGGGGCGCGCTCGCCGTGGCCGCGCCGCTGGTGCTCGCCGCGCTGGTCGCTGTCTTGGTAGCCAACGCCGGTTTGCGCCTCGCTGCGGCGCTGCTCGGCATCGTGGCGGTGGCCCTCGCGGCCGCGGCGGCCGCCAACGCACTCACGCCGGTCGGCAACCACGTCGTTCGTGTGGGCGCGGGGCCGGCTTTCTGGGTGCTGTTCGTGGTGCTCGGGCTGATGGCGACCGATGCAATCACACGGTTGCGACCGAGACCCGGCCTGCGGGTGCTCTACCTGGCGGTGGCGCTCGGCGTCACCGCGCTCGCCTTGAGGCACGGGACGTTTGATAACCTCTCGGTGATGCGTGAGTACGCGGTCAATGCCGCGCGTTTCGCGCAGGAAGCCCGGCGGCACCTGGAGCTGGCGCTCGGATCGCTCGCGGCCGCGGTCATCGTCGGCTTGCCGCTCGGGGTGGTTTGTCACCGTGCACCCGGCGCCCGGTCCGCCGTGCTCGGTACGCTCAACGTCATCCAGACGATCCCGGCGATCGCGCTGTTCGGCATCCTGATGGCGCCGCTCGGCGCGCTGGCCGCCGCCTTCCCCTGGATTGCCGAGCTCGGCATTCGCGGGATCGGCGCCGCTCCCGCCGCAGTGGCTTTGTTCCTGTATTCATTGTTGCCGATCACGGCCAACACGGTGGCGGGGCTGAGGCGCGTCTCGCGCGCGGCCGTAGACGCCGCGCGCGGCATGGGCATGACCGACGGACAGGTGCTGGCGCAGGTCGAGTTGCCGTTGGCTCTGCCGGTGATCCTCACCGGCATTCGCGTGGTGCTGGTGCAGAACATCGGCATGGTGACGGTCGCGGCACTGATCGGGGGAGGGGGCCTCGGCACGTTCGTCTTCCAGGGGATCGGACAGACTGCGATCGATCTGGTGCTGCTCGGGGCAATCCCGATCGTGGTGCTGGCGTTCTCCGCGGCGGTGCTGCTCGATGCGCTGGTGGAGCTCATGGACCGGGGGCGTGCGTGATCACGGTCGAAGGCTTGAGCAAGCGCTACGGCACGGCGACAGTCGTGGATGGAGTCTCGATGGCGGTGCCGCGCAACGCCATCAGCATCATCGTCGGCACCTCGGGGTCCGGCAAGTCGACGCTGCTGCGCATGATCAACCGTCTGGTCGAGCCGACCAGTGGTCGGGTGTTGATCGACGGCACCGACACCCGCGCGCAGCCTGCGTACCTGCTGCGGCGGCGCATCGGCTACGTGATCCAGGGGCACGGACTGTTCCCACACCGCACCGTCGCCGAGAACATCGCCACGGTGCCGCGCCTGCTCGGCTGGGAGGCGGGGCGCATCCGCGCGCGCGTCGCGGAGCTGCTACAAGTGTTTCAGCTCGATCCGGCAGCCTATGCGGATGCTTTTCCGCACCAGCTATCGGGCGGGCAGCAGCAGCGCGTCGGTGTGGCGCGGGCACTCGCCGCCGAGCCAGCGTTGCTGTTGATGGACGAGCCCTTCGGCGCGCTCGATCCCATCATCCGCGCCAAGGCGCAGGAGGATCTGCTCGAGATCCAGCGGCGCTTTGGCACCACCATCCTGCTCGTGACCCACGACATGGACGAGGCCTTCCGGCTCGGCAGTCACGTGGCGGTGATGAGCTCGGGAAGGTTGCTGCAATTCGACCGGCCGGCGGTACTGCTCACCCGCCCGGCAGACCCCCTGGTCGCGCGCATGACCGGGGCGTCCGACCGCGCGCTGAAGCTGCTGTCGTTGACCACCGCGGGCGAGGCGGCCGTGCCGGGCGTGTGCGACGGACCACAGCTCGCCGCATCCGCCTCCCTGCGTGAGGTGCTCTCGGAGCTGCTGTGGCGTGGCGCCGCGGCGGCGACCATCGTCGGCGACGACGGCACGCTGCGCGGCCACCTGACGGTTGCGGCGATTCTCGCGCGCGCTCGGCCGTGAGCAGGTGGCTGCCGCTGCTGCTGCGAGTGCTGGCGCTGCTGGTGCTGGTGGCGTTCCTGGTGGCGCCGCAAAGCTTCGCGCCGTTGTTCGCGCCGCTGACACAGTACGGTGCGCCGCCGATCTATGACCAGGGGAATCTCGGCCTGCTGGCGCTCGCGCAGCTCGGCACGGTGTGCCTGGCGGCGGCGGCCAGCACGGTAGTCGCGGTCGGGCTCGGCATCCTCGTGACCCGGCCGGGCGGTGCGCAGTTCCTGCCGCTGTCACGCACCCTGGTCAACATCGGTCAGACGTTTCCGCCGGTTGCGGTGCTCGCCGTCACCGTGCCGCTGGTCGGCTTCGGCGAGAAGCCGACGCTGATCGCGCTGTTTGCTTACGGGCTGCTGCCGATCTTCGAGAATACGATCACCGGGCTTAAAACCGTCCCGCCGCAGGTGCTGGAGGCCGCCGCCGGCATGGGGCTGAGCGCCCGCCAGCGGCTGCGCACCGTTGAGTTGCCGCTGGCGATGCCGCTGATCCTCGAAGGGGTACGCCTGTCGCTGGTCATCAATGTTGGAACGGCGACCATCGGCTCGACGGTGGCCGCCAAGGGGCTCGGCGAGGTGATCATCGCCGGCCTGCTCTCGAACAACACGGCCTTCATCCTGCAGGGCGGGCTGGTCACGGGGCTCATGGCGGTGCTGCTCTACGACGGGCTCGCGGCGCTCGAGCGGCGCTTCTACGGCACGGTACAGCTCGACTGAGACCGAAGTCGCGGAAACCCGCGGCGCGCTGAGCGCTGTCGGGCGAGTTCCGCTAGAATCTTTCGAGTCTTCCGACGCCGGACCCATTGGGGGCACACCCGCCAGCTCCGCGCTGCGGAAGGGGTCGGTCGGATGACGCCAACGCAGAACACATCGAGCCCACCTGGCCGGAATGCCACCGGCGACACCGCTACGCGCACCGCCGGCGCGCTGCCCGCGCGTGGCGTGGTCGAGCTGCCGACTCTGCTCCTCATCCTGGTCGACTACGGAGCCTGGCTCGCGATCACCTTCATGTACACGCGCTGGCCGCTGCTCATCGTCGCTCCGATCGCTACGGTGCTGGTGACGCTGCACAGCTCGCTGCAGCATGAGATCGTTCACGGTCATCCGACCCGCTGGGTCGGCATCAATCGGCTGTTCGCCCTGGTGCCGCTGTCGCTGTGGTTGCCGTACGAGCGTTATCACCACACCCACCGCGTGCATCACATCGATCCGCGTCTCACCGACCCGCTGGACGATCCTGAGTCGTTTTACTGGCGGCCGGAGGACTGGGCGCGGCTTGGGTCCGTGAGTCGCTTCATTCATCGGGTGCAGCAGACACTGGCCGGGCGCGTCCTGATCGGCTCGTTCTGGCGCATCGGCATGTTCCTGCGCGATGAGGTCCTGGCGCTGCTTCACCGGGAGAAGCGCACGCTGATACGCAATCAGCAGAACATAGTCGGCGTGTGGCTCGAGCATCTGCTGTGGGCCGTGCCGGTGATCGTGTGGCTCAAGCTGGTATGCGACATGCCGCTGTGGGTGTACGTGGTCGCGATCGTGATCCCGTCGAACGGCCTGGTCCTGATCCGCTCATTCGCTGAGCACCGCGCGCGGCCCGGGATGCGCGAGCGCACCGCGCTGGTCGAGCGCTCGTGGCTCCTCGGCCCGCTGTTCCTGTTCAACAACCTGCACGCCCTGCATCACGAAGCGCCGAAGATCCCCTGGTACCAGTACAACGCCCGCTACCGTGCCGCTCGTGAGCGACTGATCGCCGAGAACGACGGCCTGGTCTACGACAGTTACTTCGATATCGCGCGCCGCTTCCTGTTTCGCGGTCACGACGTATTGCCGCATCCGACCGGGCGCGTGCCGCCGCCGGCGGAGCCCGCGCTGCCACGCACCGGCTGAGTCCGGCGCCCTCTCGCAGAACGCGACCGGCTCAGGCGGGCTCAGGCCGTTTCACGCGGGCTGCGGATACTGCGCCTGCCTCGCAGCGCGATCCCACTCGAGCAGCGGCGCAAAAGTCTCGCCAGTCACCGCGGCGAAGCCATCGAGCAACAGCTGCTCGCCGAGCGGCGCAAACCATTCGCGGCTCGCCGCCGCGGCGAACGCCGCCTGCAGCCGCTCGACCGTGGCAGCCGGCGTGCCGGCGGCGGCAACAAAGGCGGGTGTGGGCGCGAGCGCGGTCGAGGTGAGCACACGCACCCCGGCGACCAGCTCCGGTGCGTGGCGCGCGATCAGCAGGTGCCAGTAGGCATCGAGCGGGCCGATGTCGATACGGCCCTCGCGGACGCTGTCGAGGATGTTGCGGGCCGTCACCAGGTTGCCGACGGTGCTTGCGTACAGCGTCGGACGTTGCAGGGTGCGGTAGGGGAGCAGGTGGTGGCGCCAGGCGTTGAAGCCCGAGTGCGAATGCTCCACCGTCCACCCGGCGCGGGTGCCGAAGGTATCCTCGAGCGTGCGATAGGAAGAGTCCGCGCGCACGATGAGGTCGGTGCGATACAGCGCCCTGCCGCAGGCCCAGCGTGCCCGCGGGATGGGGGCGGCGAGCGGTGTCACTGCGGCGAGGCCGAGTGCGATCGGATAGCCGCACATCAGCACCGCGCCGAGGTCGCTGCGCCCCCACAGCTTCTCGAGCGGCTGCGGCGCCGGGTACGAGAGGTAGCTGAGCTCGACGTCCGCCTCGTGCGTCACCTGCTCGAGCAGCGCGCGCCACAGCGCCTCAACGCCGGGCGTAACGGCGTACATGCGCGCGTTCATGATGCGTACGCTCACGGCGTGCCGAGCCTGTCCCGGGGCAGGCACCGCGGCGCCTGCCTAGCCGGCACTGTCGATCTCACGCGTGCGCTTGGCGACATAGCTGCTGATCGCCTCGCGCACTGCGGGGTCGAGCGGCGGCGGCACGTAATCGGCGAGCAGCTTCTTCCAGATCACGGCGGCGCGAGCGGTCGCATCGCGCGCACCCGCGTCGGTCCAGTTCTCGAAGTTCGACCAGTCCGAGAGCAGCGGACGGTAGAAGGCGTGCTCGTAGCGGGCGAGCGTGTGGGCGGCGCCGAAGAAATGGCCGCCCGCGGGCGTGGACTTGATGGCCTCCACGGCGAGGTCGTCATCGGTGAAGCGGACGGGCTTGAGGATCTCGGCCCAGTGGCGCAGCAGCTCGGCGTCGACGACGATCTTCTCGAACGATGCCGACAGTCCCCCTTCGAGCCATCCGGCCGCATGGTTGATCAGGTGACTGTGGCTCAGGATCGCCGCCTGCAGCGAGAAGGCAGTCTCGTAGGTCGACTGCGCGTCCACCGCCGGAGAGGCATTGACCGCACTCGTGCGCACCGGCAGCTTGAGGCGCCGGCCGAGCTGCGCGGTGGCGAGCACCGCGTGCACGTACTCGGGAGTGCCGAACGCCGGCGAGCCGGTACGCATGTCGACGTTGGAGGTGAAGCCGCCCATGACGCACGGCGTCCCCGGCCGCACGCACTGGCAGAGTGTGACCACGCCCAGGGCTTCGGCCGTCTGCTGCACCAGGGCGCCGGCCAGCGTCACCGGCGCCATGGCGCCCATGAGCGTAAAGGGTGTGATCACCACGCATTGCCCATGGCGCGCCATAGTCAGGATGTTGTCGAGGATTTCCTCGTCGACGCGTCGCGGCGAGTTGACGTTGGTCACCGTCATCAGAGTCGGGCGGGCGCTGAGCTCCTCCACTGTGCAGCCGTGCTCGATCGCCGACATCGCGATCGCATCCGCTGCCTGCACGCCGCCGATGCCGCGCGCCGCCCACACGGTATCGGCGCATTCGATGTGCGCCTGGTAGGTAAGCAGATGCCGGACCGCCACCGGAACGTCCACCGGCTCGACCACGATGCCGCCCTGCCAGTGCAGCACGCCGAGCGCATGGGTGAGCTTGAGGATGTTGCGGAAGGCCTCGAGATCGCCGTAGCGCCGCCCGCCCTCGAGATCGCGGATGTTGGGGGCGCCTGTGACCGGGCCGAAGTTGACGACGCTGCCGCCGACGTGCAGATGTCTGGCCGGATTGCGGGCGTGCAGCACGAAGTCCGCCGGCGCATGTGCGAGGTGGGCCTCGACCAGGTCGCGCCCGAGCCGCACGGTCTGCGACTCCTCCTCGATCAGCGCACCGGCGCGACGGTAGACCTCGCGCGCCGCGGCGCTGCGGATCTCGAGCCCCGCCTCCTCGAGAACCCGGAAGGCCGCGAGCAGAATGCGCTCGACCTGTTCCGCCGTGAGAACCTCGAGTGGCGGCCAGGGGTTGGTGAGGCGCGGCAGCGGTGTCAGCGATGGCCCGGTCGAGCGCGCGGTGCGGCGGTCGCGGCGGCGGGGGCCGGCGGGCGCTTCGCTCATGCTCAATGCTGTGCCGGCCGCATCGAGTCTGCGCCGCTCGCGGGAGCGGGGGGCGGGCCGGCTCCGCCGGGTGCGCTGGCGCCGGGTGCGGGGGGCGGCGGGCCATTCGGTCCCGGGTGGGCGCCCGGGCTCTCGTCCGACCACGGGCAAAACATCCGGTGGTGCATGCCGTCGGGGCCATGCCTGCCGTGGAAGCCGAAACCGTGGTCGCGATGCCTGTGGGCTGCGGCAAAAATCGCACCAAGGATCAGCAGGCCTGCCAGCGTGAACGCCCAGAAGCCGAGGTACCTGCCGAAGGTGCGCAGCGCGCCTTCCGCGCGCGTCGACAGGAACAGCACGAAGTAGCCTGCGACCGTGAGCGCGGTCGCCGGGATGAGCGCCAGGAAGTAGATCATGGCTGGTAGCCCCTGCGGTGGCGAATGGCGATGATTCTAGCGCGGCCGGGGATTTGCCTGACCGGTTGCACGCGTGGGCTGCGTTCCACTACTTTGAGGTCCATGGGCGAGAGCGTTGCCCCCGCGCGGGCGTTCACCGTCGCACCGGCGATCGTCGAGGCTTTTCAGGCCGATGGCGCGGTGGTGCTGCGCTCGCTGCTCGAGCCGCGGCAGGTCGAGCTGTTGAAGCAGGGCATCGACGATAATCTCGCCCGACCGAGTGCGCGTGCCAAGGTGGCGAGCAGCCGCGACGACCCCGGCTTCTTCGTCGAGGACTTCTGCTGCTGGCAGGAGAATTCACACTACCGGCGGTTCATCTTCGAGTCGTCGCTCGGGGCCGTGGGCGCACGGCTGATGCGCAGTCGCTCGGCGCGGCTCTACCACGACCACATGCTGACCAAGGAGCCCGGCACCCGGGCGCGCACGCCTTGGCACCAGGATCAGCCCTACTACAACGTCTCCGGCCGACAAAACTGCAGCTTCTGGATCCCCGTGGACCCGGTGAGTCGGGAGTCGACCCTCGAGTTCGTGGCCGGCTCGCATCTGGGCCCCTGGCTGATGCCACGTTCGTTTCTCGACCGCGAGGCCAAGTGGTTTCCGGAGGGGAGCCTCGCCGACCTGCCGGACATCGAGGCCGAACGGCAGCGCTATCGCATCCTCGGCTGGGCGCTCGAGCCGGGCGACGCTGTTTGCTTCCACATGCTCACGCTGCACGCCAGCGCCGGGGTGACCGGCGGCGAGCGACGCCGGGTGTTCTCGCTGCGGGTCCTCGGCGATGACATGCGTCACGCGCCGCGGCGCTGGCAGACGTCGCCTGAGTTTCCCGGGCTCGCAGAGGCGCTGCCTGCCGGCGCGCCGCTGGAGCACCCCTGGTTCCCCCTGCTGTGGCGCGAGTGAGGTCCTATCCCGGGTGGTCCTGGTGATCCTGGCCCGCATGCGCGGGGCCGATCACGCGCACCGCCTGTCCTGAAGCGAGCCGCTCACCGCCGCGGATCACGAGGCGGTCGCCCGGCGAGAGCGGGCCGCTGACCTCGACCGCATCCGCCATCCCCGCACCCGGCGTCACATCGAGCTGCTCGACGGTGTTGGCGCGCGTCACGCGCAGCACGTAGGAGTGGTTCTGGCGAATCACGAGCGCATCACGCGGTACGGTGACCGCGGTGCGGGCGGCGGTGGCCGGCAGGCTGACCTCGACCGGAGCGCCCACCAGCCATTCGCGGTTCGCGAGCGTCACGCGCACCTCGAACTGGCGCGAGCGGTCATCGCCGACCGGTACCACGGTGCGCACCCGACCGACCAGGGTGAGGCCGTGCTCGCGGACCGTGACCGTCTGGCCCGGATGCACGTTGGCGGCGAGATCGAGAGCCGCAGTGGCGCGCGCCTCGATGTCACCGGTATTGACCAGGCGCAGGGTCGCGGCACCGACCTGCAGGTACTCGCCCCGCTGAACGAAGCGCTCGGTGACGATTCCGGGGAACGGCGCACGGATCACCGACTGACCAATCTCGAATTGCGCCTGGCGCAACTGCGCCTCGGCGCGCGCCAGGTCGTCGCTCGACATCTCGTGTTGTGCGCGCGCGTCTTCGAGCTGGCTGGCGCTCAGCGCCTGCGTGGCGGCGAGCCGGTTGAAGCGCTCGAGCTGCGAGCTGCTGACTTCGTGCTGTGCGCGGGCGCGCGCCACCTGCGCGCGCAGATCGTCGACGCGCAGGCGCGGCAAGGTGTCATCCAGCCGCGCGATCGGCTCGCCCTGCCTGACGGGTGTGCCGACGTCGGCGACCCACACCACCTGCCCGGCGATGACACTGGCAACCCGGGCGTCGGCACGGCTGACGATCGAGCCCGGAATCCAGCTGTCGACGCTGACCTCGCGCACGCTCACCGTGCCAACCTCGACCACTGGGCGCTCCGCGGGGCCAGGATCGGCCGCTGCAGCGGCGACCGCTGCGAGCAGGGCGCCGGCGAGGCTGGCAGGCGCCAGCGCCACGCAGCGATCGCGCAGCGCGCTTGCCGGGCGCACGCCGAGCCTCATGGCGTCACCGCCGAAGTGCCGGCGGCGATCGGTACGCTGGCCGCCCGGCTGCGGCTCGCCAGCAGCCGCATGAGCGAGGGGATCAGCACCAGGCTGAAGGCGAGGCTGATCACCACGCCGCCGATGTTGACCGCCGCCAGACCGCGGTAGATGACGCTGCCGGGACCGGGATTGACGGCCATCGGAAGTGCGCCGAGCGCACCCGTCAAGGTGCTGGCGAGGATCGCGCGCAGGCGCTGCTGCAATCCGGCGCGAATGGCTGCCTCGAGCGGCGTACCGTCGCGCTCGACGCTGCGCACGGCGGCGACCAGCAGGATCGCATGGTTAATGATGACCCCGATCATCATCACGAAGCCAATCATCGACAGCAGATCGAGCGCCTGGAACTTCACCACATCGAGCAGGCGCAGCCCCAGCACTCCGCCGACCAGCGCCAGCGGTACGGTCAGCAGCACAATGACACTGTCGCGCAGCGAGCGGAACAGCACGGTCATCAGCAACAACAGCACCACCAGCGCCATCGCGAACACACGGCTCATGGTGGTGAGGGTCTCGCTGAGGTTATCGGCGCTGCCGGCGAGGCGCATCGAGCCATCCGCGGGCATGTGCGCGCGCAGCGTCGGCAGCACCGCGCTATCAATGGTCGCCAGCACCTTCTCCAGCGAAAGCGTCGGCGGTGGATCGACGGTCAGCGTGACCGTGCGCCGATGATTGAGGCGGCGAATCGACGGCGGACCGAGCGCGGTGGAGAGATGCACCAGGTCGCCGAGGCGTACCACGAGCCCGGACGCAGTCACCAGCGGCGCGCTCGACACCTCCTCGGGCGTGGTTCCCGCGCTCGAGCGCAGCACCACCGGCAGGCGCGACTTGCCGTCGAAGTACTCACCGAGCCAGGCCCCTTCGCCGACGGTTCGCACGACGGTGCCGAGCGTCGCACGGTCCCAGCCGACCTCGGCGATGCGCCGGTCATCGGGCTCCGCGTGCAGCTCGAGTGTGACTTCCTCGGGATTCGGAAAGCTGAGCACGGTGGCTCCCGGAAAGACCTTCTCGAGAAGCGTGCGGCCCTCGAGCGCTACGCGGTTCAGCGCGGCGGTGTCCTCACTCTGCAGATGAATGCCGACCGAGCGGACCGAGCCACCGATACCGCCGAACAGGTCGCCTTCGGCGGTGAACACGCGTGTGTCAGGCAGCCCCACGGTGATCTTGTCGCGCACCAGCGTCTCCAGCTCGCCGATGCGGCTCTCGTCGACGACGCGCGCTCCGATGGTGCCGCCCCCCGGCCAGCTCTGGATGTACCAGTTCTTGAGGCGCGGCTCTGCGCGGCCTTCCATGTACGGGCGCATGCGCGCGAGCAGCGTCGGCAGCAGCTCGCGGTTCACGGTCTCCGGGCTCATGCCCGGCGGAAACTCGAAGAAGGAGTCGATGGCCGCACGCTTCACCGGCGGCAGGTAGTCGAGCGGTGGCAGCAGCCACCAGGCGAGCAGCAGGGGCAGCAGCAGCAGCCCGACGATCCAAGCGAGCTGCTGGGCGCGGGTGGCGGTGACGCGCAGCACCCAGTTGGTGAGCCGCGGCCATCCCTGCCCATAGCCGCTCGGCCGCAACGGCCGGTTCAGCGCGAAGCTGAGCGCGACCGGCAGCAAAGTGAGCGCGGCCACCACCGAAATCCCCACCGCGATCGAGATGGTGAGCGCGAGGTCGCCGAACAGCTGGCCCTCGACGTCCTTGAGGAACAGCACCGGCACAAACACCGCGACCGTGGTCGCGGTGGAGGCGAGCAGGGCACCGGCCACCTGACGCGCACCCGTTTGACAGGCCTGCTCGAGCGGCATGCCGGCCTCGCGCAGCCGCACGACGTTGCCCGAGACTACGATCGCTCCTTCGACCACCATGCCGACGGCGAAGGCGAGCCCGGCGAGCGAGATCACGTTGAGGCTGCGGCCGAAGAGATCGAGCGCCACGAAGGTGGCGCACAGGCATACGGGAATGCTGGCGGCGATCAGCAGTGTCACGCGCCACTCGCGCATGAACCACCACACCACGATCAGCGCCAGCAGTGCGCCGACCAGCAGGTTCTCGGTCAGCAGCCGGACCGCGCGGCGGATGAAGAGCGAGGCATCGAAGGACTGCTCGATGCCGAGGCCATGGGCTTTGAGCGCGCCGGCGCGCAGCTCCGCCACGGCGGCCTTGACGGCATCGAGCGTCGCCAGCACGTTGGCACCGTTGGCGCGGAACACCTGGATGCCGATCGCGGGGTTGCCGTTCTGGTAGGCGAAAAACGTGCGCGGCGGCGGGCCGACGTCGATGGTAGCGACGTCCGCAAGCCGCACCGGCCTGCCATCCCGCCAAGCAAGCACCAGGGCCCCGAGTTGCTCGGGAGAGAATCGACCGGTGAATCTGAGCGTGTACTGCCGGCGCCCGACGTCCAGCTGTCCGCCCGAGACGTTGTTGGCGCTGGCGGCGCGGTTGGCGATGTCGGGAATGCTGATGCCGAGAGCCGCGGTACGCGCCAGGTCGAGCGTTATGCGCACATCATCCGGCGCCCCGGCATTGACGTCGACCGCTGCTACACCGGGAATCGATTCGAGACGTGCGCGCACCGTGTCTTCGATGAAGCGCCGATGAGCCTCGATCGGGCTCGGCGTCCCGGGCAGCAACTGCACGAAGAACCACGTCAGCGTCTCGTTGGAGTTGTTGTTGCCACCGAGGGAGACACTCGGCCGGTCGGCGTCCCGTGGCAGCGGCGGCAGGCGGTTCAGGCGTCCGATCACCTCGACCAGCGCGTTCTTCATGTCGGTGCCGATGGCAAAGCGCAGGTTGAGGTTGGCAAACTCGGCCTGAGCATTGCCCTCGATTTCCTCGACCGCCGGCATGCCCTGCATGACCTTCTCGAGCGGCTCGAGCAGTTCCGACTCCACTTCCTCGGGCGAGGCCGTGCGCCAGCCGGCCTGGATGGAGAGCTCCGGCTTCTTTACGTCGGGGAACAGCTGCAGCGGCAGCCGCAGCAGGCTAAGCAGGCCCAGCAGGCCGAGGAAGGCGGCGATGACGATAATGCCGATGGGGCTGCGGCTCGACCAGCTGAGTGTTTCCATGGCTCAAGCCCGGTGCAGTAGCGGTGACCCACTCCTCCAAGCTTGGATGCTACTGTGGCCGCTGGCGTTTGAACGGCCGAGCGCGACGGGCCGTGCCCGGCGTGCGACCGACGATCACCGCGCGGTAAGATCACACCCGCAACCCGATGCCTGGGTGGCGAAACTGGTAGACGCAAGGGACTTGAGAAGATTGAGCACCCGGCGCGGAAACGGCCGGCGTGAATGGGGTCAAAGTCGGTGGAACAGCCTCACCTCACGGTGCCTGCAATACCGAGCTAAGCCCGGCTGCCGACAAACCTGCGCAGCCGGGAAAGTGTAGAGACTTGACGGCCCCTGCCTGATCCCCGAGGCGCGCAACGCACCCACGGGAAGGCAAAGGTAAAGTCCAGACCACAAATGCATGGTGGCTTGCCGTGCAGCAGCGAAAGCTGCAGTGGTAAGAAAATCCCTTGGGGGAGACCCCGTGCCGGTTCGAGTCCGGCCCCAGGCACGTCCACCTGGAACTTCAGACAACAGCACCTAGTGCAGCGCGAGCCACACCAGTGCGCCGACCACGGCCCAAAGACCGAGACCGATCCCGACGCTCGTCGCCATCCCGCGGACCGGTCGAAGGTCGATCTGGGGGCGGCTGAGATCGGCTAGCCGCCCTGTCGCCGAATCGTTGGCAGCATCGGCCGTGGCCGGCGCGCCGGCCTGGACGGGCGCCGGCGCGTGCTCGAGGGGTCGATGGACTTTTTGACCCATGCGACCAATTTTGGCCGGACGAGGCGGGGGTGACGGTGAGCTGCGTCGCAATACGGCGACAACT
>Ga0187783_10000988_pt1 | contig 20952 bp, 18 predicted proteins | sample 1015_SJ02_MP02_2_FD_132471 | JGI IMG/M metagenome (GOLD analysis project Ga0187783, IMG submission 132471) | Tropical peat soil microbial communities from peatlands in Department of Meta, Colombia - 1015_SJ02_MP02_20_MG | ecosystem: Environmental > Terrestrial > Soil > Wetlands > Peat | place...
CCGGACGCCATCGCGTACGACAGCGCGAACGGCTACCTCTACGTCGCCAACTGGGACTCGGACAACGTGACCGTGATCAACGGTGCCACCGACCAGGTCGCGGTAGCGTCGATCGGGGTGGGCGAGGAACCGTGGGCGGCCCAGTACGCCAGCGGGAACGGGGACGTCTACATCGACAACTTCGAGTCCGACAACCTCAGCGTGATCGACCCCTCGACCGAGGCGGTCATCGACACGATCGTGGTGGGCGACGGGCCGGACGGGCTCGCGTACGACTCCTCCAACCAGGAGCTGTTCGTGGCAGAGTTCTTCGACGATAACGTCACCGTGATCGACACGACTTCGCAATTGATCGTGGCCTACGCCGGGGCCGGCGACGGACCGGAAGGGGCGACCTTCGACGCGGCGTCGGGGATCGTCTACATCCCGAACTACTACTCCAACAACGCCACGCCCATCGACGCCGCGACCAACACGGCCGTCGGGTCGGACTCGCTCGGAATCTACCCGAGCGGCGTGGCGTACGACACCGCGAACGGCGACCTGTATGTCGGCAACTACTACGACGAGAATGTGACCGTCATCAACGGGGTCACCAACAAGATCGTCGACTGGATCGGGGCGGGTTACGAGATCGTTGCCGTCGCTTTCGACAGCGCGAACGGCTACGTGTACGTCGCGAATTACGCGGACGACAATGTGACGGTCATCAACGGGGCCACCAACGCGGTGGTCACCTCGGTGAACGTCGGCATCGACCCCACGACCGTGACGGTCGACCCGTACAGCGACTACGTGTTCGTCTCGAACTCCGGCACCGACAACGTGACGGTCATCAACGGCGCCACCGACGCGATCTACACGACCGTCGGGGTCGGGGACTATCCCGAGGGCGGAGCGTACGACGCGGCCAACGGCGACGTGTACCTCGCGAACTACAACGACAACAACGTCACGGTGCTCAACGGGTCCACCGCCGCCTACGTCACGACGATCAACGGCCTGGACGACGGGCCGAACGGGATCGTCTACGACCCCGCCAACGGCGACCTGTACGTGGCAGCGTGGGGCGGAGACTATGTGGACATCATCAACGGAGCCACGAACATGGAGATCAGCGCGGTCCTCGTCGGAGAAGAGCCGTACGGCGAAGTGTATGACCCCGCGGACGGGATGGTCTACGTCGCGAACTACTACGACTGGACGGTGAGCGCGATCGCGGTCGCGTCCAACACCGTGGTCGGGACGTTCGCGGTCGGCGACGATCCCTGGGGCGCCGCGTTCGACAGCGCGAACAACTACGTCTACCTGACGAACGAGTGGTCGGGATCGCTCTCCCTCATCGGGGTGGTTCCGGTCCCGGTCTGCACCACCTGCTCGGTGACGTTCCACGAGACCGGCCTTTCGGGCGGTCCGGAGTGGTACGTCAATCTGACGAACTCCCAGTCGTTCAACAGCTTGGGCACCACGGTCTCGTTCGACGAACCGAACGGGACCTACTCGTACGTCACGGCGAGCGCGAACTCCCACTACAAGGGCCAGTCCGGCAACTTCACGGTGGCCGGCGCCGCGGTGACCGTCAACGTCACGTTCAACTACGTGACGACCACGTCGACGTACACCGTCAAGTTCCTGGAATCGGGATTACCGTCCGGGACCAGTTGGTCGGTGACGTTGAACGGCTCGGTGAAGAGCGGGACGACGTCCTCGATCCTGTTCCCGGGCGCGGTGGACGGACTCCACGCGTTCACGGTGGGCACGGTCTCCGGCTACACCGCGAGCCCGTCGAGCGGCAGCGTGACGGTCGCCGGGGCGAACCAGACGGAGTCGATCACGTTCACGGCGACCTCCACGTCGTCGCCGAGTTCGTCGACGTTCCTCGGCCTACCGGCCCTCGAAGCGTACGCGCTGATCGCCGTGGTCGTCGTGGTGATCGCGGCCGTGCTGGCGCTGCTCCTGATGCGCGGACGAAAGAAGGGCAGCAGCGCCGCTCCGCCGCCTCCTCCACCGCCTCCGCCCCCGCCCGGGGCCGGCGGTCCGGGCTGAGCCGAGCCGTAGTTGGGAGCGCCCCGGGGGGTCCCCGGGGCGCCAGGCCGGGACGAGCGCGCTCGGGAGATCGAACGCCCGGGCCCGGATCGCACCCGGGGCCGTTCGGGGTCGGCCCCCTCTCTGAAGGGCGAGAACCTAGAACCGGTCGCCTTCGCAGCAGACGAACCGTGGGTCGTCCGGGCGGAACGTGGCGATCGCCGAGCGGACGTTCCACGCTCCGTCCAGCGCGAGGGTCATGAACACGTACCAGCCGTCGAGCAGCGTCGCATATCCCCGCGCTCGGAGCAGTCGGAGGTGGTCGGTCACCGGGGTCTGCTGGAAGGCGACGGCGTTCGTTCCGGCGCGGAGCTCGACCGCACGCACGAGGTCGGCCGCCGCGGCGCGGTTCGCCGCCACCAGCTCGCCGCAGAGCGAGCGCACGGAGTTCGACCGGACGGTGGCGTAGCCGACGATCCGCCGCGCGGACCGCGCCACGAGCAGCTCGCGCCCGGGGTCGATGTCGCCCACGGTCACCGCGAGCCGGAGGGTGCGCGGAGGCCGTCGGCAGAAACCCAGCCGGTCCGCGTTCTCCCGATCGTGGAAGCGCTCGATCTCGGCCAGGTCACTCGCCGTCGCCGGCCCGACGTGGGAGGGGCGTCCCGTCGGTGTGCGTCGGGCTCGGGGCGGACGCACGGCCCAGGGGAACGCGTACGTGTCTCGATACCCGAGGCGTTCGTAGAGTCGGTGGGCGCCCCAGGAGCGATTGGTCCACAGGGCGACGAACCGGATCCCGGATTCCCGTTCCCGACGATGCACCTCCTCGAGGAGCCGGCGGGCGACCCCGTGACGAGCGCGATCCGGCCGGGTGCCGACCGAGGCGACGCAGCCGATGATCTCCGTGCCGTCGGGGAACGTGTAGGGCAGCCGTTTGACCAGCGTCTGGCCGACCACGTGTCCCGCGTCGACCGCGAAGACGCCGACGTAGTCGGCGAGGGCGTTCGACCGTTGGCGCCACAGCGCCACCGCGCGACGGTCGGCCGCCCCGCCCAGCGACGAGAGGTGGACCAGGAGGCGGTCGGCGTCCATCGACGAGGACAGCTCGTCGAACGTTCGGAACTGCATGGCCGGGGTCGACCACCGAAAGGGCTCCCGAACTTGGCGCTGCCGCCCCGGTCCCCGGCGGAAGCCGTTCCGAAAAGACCATCTCGGGGGAGGCGCCTCGCGCGCGGCGGGTCGAGGGCGCCGGGATGCTGTCGAAGTCGTCGGGAACGGGGACGATCCGCGCCGGCGCGGCGCTGATCGGAGTCGGGGTCGTGCAGTTCGCGGTGGCGATGGCAGTGGTCCAATCCGCGTACCCGGGGTACTCGGACCTTCAGAATTACATCAGCGACCTGGGCAATACGGCGACCTCGCCGTGGCATGTGATCTTCAACGTCTCGATCATGCTCCTCGGGGTGCTCGCCTTCGCGGGGATCCTCCTCGCATGGACCGGGTTCCCCCGGGGTGGGGCCCGGGTGGTCGGGCTGTTCCTGTTACTGGTGGCGAGCGTCGCCGCGTTCCTGGTCGGGGTGTTCCCCGAGAACGTCAACCCGACCGTGCACGACCTCGTCTCGTTGATGGTGTTCCTGCCGGGCGGGCTCGCGCTCGCGGTCCTCAGCGTCGGGATGGGGCCGAAGACGAGCTGGCGTTCGCTGAGCGCGGTCTCGCTCGCCCTCGGCCTGGTGACCCTCGTGTCGCTGGCCTACTACGTGCCCACGCAGGCGAACAACACGACGTGGGACCCCGGGCTGATCGAGCGGTTCATCACGTTCCCGATCCTGATCTGGGGGTTCCTCGCCGCCGTCCACCTCTACCGGCGGCCGCTGCCGGAGGACCGCGCCGGTTTCACGACCAGGACGGAGCACCCCGCGTAGTGCAGGATTCCGTCCGAGACGCTGCCGAGGAAGAATCGCCCGACCGCGTCCAGACCCCGCGAGCCGACGACGACCAGGTCGACCGACCGCTTCTCAACGTACCCGACGACCGCCGCGACAGGGTCGCCCTCGAGCACCTCGGATTCAACATGGGCGACGCCCGACGCCTCGAGGCGGGCGCGCTCCGCGTCGAGCAACGACCGCGTCGCCGCGAGTGCGGCGGTGACCCCCTCGCCGGTCGGCATATGCGTGCCGAAGCCGCTCGATACGAGCGGGACGACCCCGACGATGGAAAGACGCGCCCCGACGAGGCGGGCGAGGTCCGCCGCTTCCTGGAGCGCGTGGGTCGATTCCGGGGTCCCGTCGAAGGCGACGACAATCGATCGCGGCGGCATGTCGGCGCACAGCCGGAGGTCCTTGATAGGAATTGCCGGCGACCACCGGCGTCCGCGCGGTCCGCCAACTCTAAGGCGGAAAGCGAGGAGTACCTTTCGTGATCGGGGCGTCGCGCGCGACCGCATCGACGGGGGAAGGCCCGGCGGTCATCCTCGGAGCCGGGTACGCGGGTCTCGCGGTCGCCCAGGAGGTCCATCGCCGATCGAAGGGACGGATCCCGGTCGTCTTGGTGGACCGGAATCCCGTCCACGTGCTCCGCACCGAACTGTACGAGGTCGGAAAACTCGCCGCGACCGGCGACGCGACCGACCCGTGGGTGGTGCCGCTGGCCGAGGTGCTCGAAGGGACCGCGGTCGAGTTCCGGCAGGGGTCGGTCGAGCAGATCGATCTCGAGCACCGGACCGTCACGCTGGATACGGGTCCGGTGCGCTTCGGAGCGCTCGCGATTGGGCTCGGTAACGTCGCGGCGTACTATGGTGTCCCGGGGGCCGCGGCGAACACGCATCAGGTCTACCGCCTGTCGGGCGCGAAGAAGCTCGCGGCCGAGATCCGCGAGATCGAGCGCGCGTCGGCCTCGCTGTCCGGGGAGCGCCGGCCCCGCATCGTCGTCGTCGGCGGCGGCTCGACCGGCACCGAGCTCTCGGCGGAGATCGCGACGACCGACTGGCGACCGATCGCCGACGCGTCGGCCCGTCCTCCCGAGGTGGTCCTGGTGACCGGGTCGCTCCCATTCCTGGCGGGATTTCCCGATTCGGTCGTCGCCCGGGCCCGACGGACCTTGACGCGGGCCGGGGTCGTGATCGTCAGCGGCTGGAACGTCACGCGCGTGGACCCGGGCCGCGTGGCGCTCGAAGACGGGACCGTGCTCGCCTGCGGCGCCGCCGTCTGGTGCGCCGGACTCGAAGCCCCCTCCGCGGTGCGCGCGCTGCCCGTCCCGCACGGGCGGGCGGGACGGGTCGCCGTGGAACCGACGCTCGAGATCCCCGGATACCCCGGCGCGTTCGTGGTCGGGGACGCCGCGGAGATCCGGGACGAGCGGACCGGAGGTCCGGTGCCGGCGACCGCCCAGGCGGCGCTCGCCGAGGCGCGCGTCGCGGCGCAGAACCTCGTCGCGCGCTGGAACGGTCGACCCCTGTCCCCGTTCGCCTACCGCGAGCGCGGTGTGGTGGTGGCGCTCGGCCTCGGGCAGGCGGCGGGCGCGGTACGCAAGGTCCCGATCTGGGGGAGTCCGGCGGCGCTCCTGAAGCGGATCGTGCAACGCGACTACGCCCACTCGGTCGAACGGGGCGAGGCGCCGCGACTGATCTAGTCCGCGTTCCCCGGGCGAAGGCGGATATCCCCGGAGCCGGTCGCCCCGCCGACGTCATGAAGGCGATGGTCCTGGTCGGGGGGTTCGGTACCCGGCTCCGGCCCGTCACGTACGCGGTGCCGAAGCAGCTGATCCCGGTCGCGGGGAAGCCGATGCTCTACCACGTCCTCGACCTGCTCCCGGCCAACGTGGAGGAGGTCGTGCTCGCCACCGGATACAAGGCGGACGTGATCGACGCCTTCGTGCGGGCGCATCCGACGCGGTGGCCGGTGCGCACCGTACCGGAGGCGGAGCCGCTCGGGACCGGCGGCGGAATGAAGAACGCCGCGGACGGGATGTCCGACCCATTCTTCCTCCTGAATTCGGACGTGCTCGCGGCGGTCGATCTCGGCGCGATGCGGGCCGCCCACGCCGCCCACGGAGGGGTCGGTACGATGGGCCTCTTCGAGGTGGACGACCCGCGCCCGTACGGCGTGGCCGCCCTCGGTCCCGACGATCGGATCACCGCGTTCGTGGAGAAGCCGGAGCCAAAGGACGCGCCGTCCCGTTGGATCAACGCCGGCGTGGCGGTCTGGGGGAGGGCCGCGCTCGATCCGATCCCGACCGGCCGCATGGTCAGCTTCGAGCGAGAGATCGTGCCCGGTCTCCTCGCGCAGGGCGTGTACGGCTTTCGCCTCACCCGATACTGGGAGGACGCGGGCACGCCCGAGCGCATCCTGCGGGCGCAGCAACTCCTGTTCGACGACCACCGCGGCGGGCCGGGCGGCGTCCCGACCGGCGCGCGCGGTACCGGCCCGGTCGCGACGATGGGGGCCGTCTCGGCGCGGGACGCGACGTTCGGAGCGTACGTCACGCTCGGCGACCACGCGGTCGTCGAGCCGGGAGCGCGCGTCGAGAACTCGATCCTGATGGACGGAGCGATCGTCGAGCGAGACGCCGTCGTCGCCGGGTGCGTGCTGGGCCCGCGCGCACGGGTGCGGGCGAACCACACAGTGAACGGCCAGGTGCTCGGCGAAGCCGGCGAGGCGTGATTCAGGCCGCGGCCCCGGTCACGACGACCTTGACGGCCTCGTCGGGCCGGCCCGCGAGTCGGAACGCTTCGTCGATCCGGTCGAGGGGGATTCGCTGGGTGACCAGGTCGCCGAGGGCGAGCCGACCCGTGGTCACCAGTCGTTGAACTTCGGCGATGTCGGTCTCCACGGTCGCGTACGATGGGATCAAGCGGACCCCTCGAAGGTAGAGGTCCTGGAGGTCCGCGTCCAACCGACTTCCGGCCTCGGGAAGTCCGAACAGGTTGACCGTGCCGCCCCGACGGACGAGTTGGGTCGCCTCCCGGAGCACGGCGGGATGCCCCGTCGCCACGACCGCGAGGTCGACTCCCCGGCCCCGGGTCCCTCGGTCGACCGCAGCCCGAACGGCTCCGTCCTCCCGCGGGTCGACCGCGACGTCCATCCCACCTCGCTCGCCGGCCCCGCGTCGGAGCGCGGAGACCTCACTGCCGCCGACCCACGTCGCGCCGAGCGCCCGCACGACCCGGGCGTAGAGCAGTCCGACCGGTCCGAGTCCCAGCACCCAGACGGACGCTCCCGGCGGAAGCCCGACGCGTCGCACCGCGGTCAGCGCGCAGCCGGCCGGTTCGAGTAGGGCGCCCACGTCCCACGACACGCGTTCGTCGAGCCGGAGGACGGCGCCCTGCCGCACGTTCTCGACGGGGACGCGGAACTGCTCGGAGAAGCCGCCCGGGTCGAGGTTCGTCTTCGAGTAGGTCGGACAGAACGTCGGGTCGCCCCGGCGGCAGACCTCGCAGGTCCCGCACGCCACATGGTGGTGCGCGAACACCCGGTCCCCCACGCGCAGGTCGACAACTCCTTCCCCGACCTGGGCGATGCGGCCGACCGGCTCGTGTCCGAGCACTCCCGTGGTACGATAGTTGCCGCGGAGCTTCTCGAGGTCCGTGCCGCAGACGCCGCACGCGGCGAGCGTGACCACGACCTCGCCGGGGCCCGCGATGGGCGCGGGCCGCTCGACGAGGTCGACGGTGCCGCCGTCGCCCAGCCGCGCGTACTTCATTCGCGGGCGCGCGCGGCGACGATCGCGGCGTCGAGGATCTCGATCGCCTCGTCGATCTCCGGACGCTGGACCACGAGGGGCGGAATGTACCGGATCGTCGATCGGCCGCAGGGCAGGAGAATCAGCCCGCGGCGGTACGACTCCTCGAGCACCCGGTCGCGGAAAGCGACGGCCGGCTCCTTCGTCCGGCGGTCGCGGACGAATTCGGTCGCGGTCATCAACCCGAGGCCTCGCACGTCGCCGATCTCCTCGTGCCGCGTCGCAAGCTCCTGGAGGCGGGTGAGCAGGTAGGTCCCCTGGAGACGCGCGTTGTCGAGCAGACGGTCCTTCTCGATGACGTCCAGCGTCGCGAGCGCGGCCGCCGAGGCGACCAGGTTGCCGCCGAACGTGTTGGCGTGCGCCCCCTGCACCGGGAAATCGAGGTCGGCGCGCAGCGCGACCGCGCCGAGGGCGAGGCCGCCGCCGATCGCTTTCGCCATCGTAACGAGGTCCGGGACGATGCCGTGGTGCTCGATCGCGAACCATCGCCCGGTTCGACCGATGCCCGACTGGACCTCGTCGTCGATGAACAGGATGCCGTGCTCGTCCAGGATCGACTTCAGCGCGGGATGCCACCCCGGCGGGGGCACGATGTACCCGCCCTCCCCCATCACCGGCTCGACGATCATCGCGGCGACGTCGTCCGGTGGGATCGACGTCTGGAAATAGAGCTCCTTCAGGATCTTGGCGCAGTAGAGATCACAGCTGGGATACTCCAGCTGGTAAGGACATCGATAACAGTACGGGGCCGGGATGTGGTGTCCCCCCGAGACGAACGGGGAAAAGCGGGCGCGTTGCACCGGTTTCGACGCCGTGAGCGACAGCGCGCCCATCGTTCGACCGTGGAACGCGCCCAGGAGACCGATCGTGATCGGGCGCTGACGGTGCCACCGGGCGATCTTCAGCGCCGCCTCGGCGCTCTCGGTCCCGCTGTTCGTGAAGAAGACCTTCTTCGCGAAATCCCCCGGCACGATGCCGGCGATCCGCTCGGCCAACCGCACCTGCGGCTCGTAGTAGAAGTCCTGGCCGGCGAAGTGGCTCAGGCGGCCGACCTGCTCTCGGACCGCGCGGACGACCTCGGGATGGGCGTAGCCAACGGCGTTGACGGCGACGCCGGACGTGAAGTCCAGGAGCCGGTTCCCGTCGACGTCCGTGATCCAGACCCCCTCGCCCGATGCGGCGGCGATCGGGGCGGTCTTGGTGGTGTTCAAGAGGATCGCATGGTCCCGAGCGATCAGTGCCCTCGCCTTCGGTCCCGGTACCTCCGTCTTCAGGACCACACCGTGGGCGGGCGACTTCGGTTCGGCGTCGGGGGACGGTGCGGGAGGAGGAGCGCTCTGGCTCACGAAACCACCGGGGGTCCACGCGCGCTGGGGCGGTAAAGGCTTGCGCCGACTTTTGCGGGCGGCCGCAGCCTGTGGAACCCCGCTCTTTATGCCGCGCGTTCGGGTCGAACCGGACCGATGGAACCGGAGGGCTCCGGGGACGCGCCTTCCGGACGGAACGAACGTCCGATCCGAGAGGTCGTGCCGGGCCGGGCGGTGCTGACCGAGCTCGCGCGCGGGTTCCTGCTCGTCCACGAGTCGAACCCCGGCCGGGCCGTCCGGTTCGCCGAGACGTTCCTCCGGGAGTGCGCGGCGGCCGAGTCCCCCCAACGGGTGGACGCGAGCCTCCCGGTGACCTGGGCCCGCCGTCGACTCGGGATCCTTCCTCGGGGGGCGGTGGAGCCGACGAACTTCCCGCCGCGTCGCTGAATCCGCGGTCAGGCGGCTCCGTCGCGCACCGCGAGGTACGCTCGCAGGTCGGACGGGAAGCTCCGGCGCGTCATGCAGACCCGTACTCCGCTCGGTTTCCCGAAGAACGATCCGGAGGCGACGAGGACCGACGCGCGCAGGCAGCGGCGGGCGAATCGGTCGCCATCGGGGCGGACGGGGTCGTCGAAGGCCAGGGGCGCCGCGAGCTCGGGGCCGCCCGGCGACGCGCGGCGCCACAGCGTCTGGTTTCGGCGCACGAGCGTCCGGACGGTGCGGAGAAGGCGGTCGCGGGCGGCGAGGGTCACGAGGGCGCCGGCGACGGAGTACGGCGCGATCTCGTCCGTCATGAGCCCGTGGAAGCGGGCGAACGGCTCACGGGCCGCTTCGGGTACGACCACGAAACCGACCCGGAGGTCGTCCGCGCCGTAGACTTTGGTGAACGACCCGGTGGTCCAGAGCCCCGGGAGGCCGAGCCGTTGGACGGACGGAGCGTCGCTGAATTCCCGGAACGTTTCGTCGACGACGATCGAGCGGGCCGTCTCGGACCACGCCTCGAGCCGAGCTCGCGGCCACAGGTCTCCGGCCGGATTTCGCGGTTGGGAGATGATCGCGAGCTCGCTGGCCGGTCCGCCCGTCACCGTCCGGTAGCCGACGGCGCGAGCGATGTCGACCAGGGGAGGATACTCCGGTAAGCGCACCCGGCACCGCAGCGAGCGCCCGCGCTCGCGCGTCCGGAGGAACTGGACCGCGAGGGCGGCTGCTTCGGTGGCGCCGTGGGTGAGGAACAGGCGGTCGGAGGCGACGCCGACCAGTTCGGCGAGCCGGCGCGTCAGTTCGGTCTCGGACGCCCCCGCGACGTCCGCGCGCGAGGGAAGCGGATGACGGATCGTCGCGCGCATGCCGCTCGTCGACAGCTGGTGACGGCAGCCGGCGTGCGCGTCGATCCAGTCGGCGAGCGGGAATCGCACGTCGCCGGCAATTCTCCCGCGAATTAAGTTCCCGGGGTCAGCGGCGGACCGCGCGGCACGCGAGGGACCCGAGGCGTGCGACCGACTCGGGCCCGATGACTTGGCCCTCGGTCCCGGTGCTCCGCTGGAACCCAACCGTCATGAGGCGGGAGGACGCGGGACCGTTCGTGGCACCTCGAGCCGGTCGTCCCCCGTCGGTGCTCGTTGGTCCGAACGGCCGGTTGCTGGCCCTCTCGGCGGCGTGGCATGCGGACGGCGCCCGGCGCCGGACGGAGGCGCGTCGCGCCGCGCGGTGCGTAGAGTGCGGTCGTGCCCTCGTCGGACATCGAACTCCCTACTGTTCTCGGACGTGCCGCTGGAAGTTCCATGGTCACTACTTCTGGGACTCCGCTCGGTCCTACGTCCTGCTGCGGGACCGGTACACCTGTCGGATGTGCGGCGTTCGCCACCGCGCGAGGGAGCTGGACGTCGACCACATCGTCGAGATCGCCGCCGGTGGTGCGGCGCTCGAGTATTCCAACCTCCAGACCGTCTGCCGCGCGTGTCACGCGGCCAAGACGCGGGCCTTTCTGCGTTACCGAGCCGCGGAGCGGGCGGCATCGGCGGCGATCGAGCGCTCCAGCTCGACCAACGAGAACGGCAGTCCGGAGCCGGTGTTGTAGAGCAACACGGTCTCCCCGGGACGGAGCGTCCCTTGTGCTCGCAGGGAGGGAACGGCGGCGTACGTCGCCGCCCCCTCCGGCGACGCCGAGACACCGTGCTCTCGAGCCAGCCCGCGCATTGCGCGCACGATCTCCGCGTCCGACACGGTGATCCCGGCCCCACCGCTACCGCGCACTGCCTCGAGGATCCGCTCGGAGGCGAACGGCGCCGGCACGAGCAACCCGGGCGCGATCGTCTCGGGTTCGGTCCACGGGGTGACCGTGGTGGCGCCGTCCCGAAGCGCCCGCACGACCGGGGCGCACCCCTCCGGCTGGACCGCGATCAAGCGGGGCATCCGTTCCAGGAGGCCGAGCGATCGCAGCTCCTGGAACGCCTTGTACATCCCGACCAGCCCGGTGCCGCCCCCCGTGGGATAGACCACCGCGTCGGGGAAATCGTCGTTCGCGAGCTGCTCGAAGATCTCGAGGCCCATGGATTTCTTTCCCTCCACCCGGTACGGTTCCCGGAGGGTCGATAGGTCGAACGCCCCCGACCGACCTTCCCGGGCCCGGGCCTCCTGCCCGACCTCCCGCAGCGTGCCGGGAAGCTCGACCAGCTCGGCACCGTACGCGCGGCAGCCGTCCTTCATCGCCGACGGGGTCCGCTCGGGCAGGTAGACTCGCGTGGTGAGACCGGCCCGGGCGCCGTACGCCGCAAGGGCCACGCCCGCGTTTCCCGCGCTCGGTACGAACACCGACCGGATCCCGAGTTCGTGCGCCCGGGAGACCGCGACCGCCATTCCGCGCGCTTTGAAGGAGCCGGTCGGGAGCCCTCCATCGTCCTTCAGGAGAAGCCGGCCCGGGTTCGGTCCATCTTCCGAACGAAGCGGTACGATCGGAGAGAATCCCTCTCCGAGGGTGACGATCGCCTCGCGACGGGCGACCGGCAGCAACTCGCGGTACCGCCACAACGAGGCGACGCGAGAGGGCAAGGAGCCTCTCCATCGATCGCGATCCAATCGGTCCAGGTCGTACCTCGCGAGCAGTGCGTGGCCGCAGTTTGGGCAGACTCCCACCGGACGGGAAGGGTCGACCTCGGCGCAACACGCCCGGCAGTCGAGTGCGGCGAGGAGCGAACCGGAGTCGGTCATGGGTGTCCGCGGTCGAGAGGCGCGGAGGGTATAGCGAGCGCACCACCGGGGGTTTTCTCGAACGCGGACGGCGTCGCTCCGCGTACTACTTTCGCGGGTCGACACTGCCCTTGCTCGGTCCCGATGGTAGAGAGTCGAAACCGCCCGTTGGCGAGGCGGCTGGGGATCCCGGCGCGCGGCCGGGTCTGCCTCCTCCGCGGCCCTCCCGCGATCCGAAGTCGACTCGCGCGGTCCCTCGCCAGGTGCGAGCTCGTTCCCCCGGACGCCGACGGCCTGGATTGGGTACTCCTGTTCGGCGTCGCCCGCGCCGAACTCCTGGACGAGACCCGGGCGGTCGCCCGTCGCCTCGCCCCCGCGGGGACCTTGTGGATCGCCTGGCCGAAGCGGGCGTCTGGGCAGGAGACCGACCTCGATGACCATTCCGTTCGCTCCGTCGGCCTCGCGGCCGGGCTCGTGGACGTGAAGGTCTGTGCGATCGACAGTACGTGGTCCGGGTTGCGATTCGTGCGCCGGCGGTCCGACCGGACCGTGCGCAAAAATCCGCACCCATAACGTCCGCCGCGGACTTTCGAAATCGAAGAATACGAGAGATGGAATCCGCTCGCGATGTCCGCGTCGCGGTTCGTGCCGCTACTGATCGGGATCGCGGTAGTATTGTTCGGGCTGTACCTCGTTTCCTCCCACGGGACACTCGGGGGCGTCTACCTCCCCAGCCTAATCGGATTCCCGAACTGCAACACGAACCCGAACGCGAGCCAGTGCGCTGCGTTCACGTACGCCGGCTACGGCGTCGGAACGATCGTCGTCCTCTTCGGTCTCGGTCTGACGATGCGCAGCGTCCGATACGCGACCGCTCCCTCGCAGGCTTCGTTATCGGCAGGACCGACCGGGACCACGCCCGCGGCGCCGTCGATCTCCGCGACGAACTCCGCGGGGACCGGTCCGATCCGATACTGTTCTCGGTGCGGGCGGGCCAACGCCGAGGACGCGAGCTTCTGCCAGCGGTGTGGGGCGAAGATGCCGCCCCCAGGATGAGGGACCATGCGGGACGCTCGCACAGGTCAAATTGGCTTGAGTGGTCCCCCAAGTACCACGCAACGCGGTACGTAGGTCGGTGAGAATCGTGAGCGCGAGCCCTCCCAAACTGAAGCGCGAAGTCAGCATGCTGGGGCTGACGTCGATCACCGTCGGCGGGATCATCGGGAGCGGTATCTTCGCTCTCGCGGCGACCATGGGCTCAGTCGCCGGGCCCGCGGCGGTCGTGGCGCTCGCCCTGCTCGGTGTCGTTGTGATCCTACTGGCGCTGCCGTACGCCGAGTTGGGCGCCGCGTTCCCCATCACCGGGGGGCCCTACTCGCTCCCGCGGCGGGCGCTGGGCAACTTTGCCGGCTTCCTGCTCGGCTGGGGATACTTCCTCTACGCGTTCATCGGTACCGCGGCGATCATCGAGGTGTTCGTCGAGTACCTCGGGACGTACTGGGGCGCCCTCATCACGGTCAACAGCGCCGGCGTGCTGTCAACCACCTGGATTGGGGTCGGGGTCGCCCTGGTCTTCCTCGCCGGGTACACCGTGCTCAACGTGGTCGGCGTGAAGTGGGGGAGCATCTTCGCGATCGTCACGACGTTCTCGAAGATCATCCCGCTCGTCCTCTTCGGACTCATCGGGCTCCTCCTGATACGCGTCGACAACTTTTCGGCGTTCGGCTTCGCCCCGTTCGGCTGGTCCGGCATCGCGTTCGCGATGGCGCTGGGATTCTTCGCCTTCACCGGTTTCGAAGCGGCGTCGATCCCAGCCGAGGAGGTTCAGAACCCGGGGCGGACCATCCCGCGCGCGACGATCTTGAGCGTCGGGATCGTGACGTTGATCTACGCCCTGGTCGCCGTCGCCTTCATCGGCGGGATCCGGTGGGGAGCCTTATCGATCGCACCGGGGGACTGGGGGAGCACCGGCATCCTGCTGCTCAACAACGTGGCGGACGCCTGGGGTCTGGGGATTCTCGGGACCGTGGTGGTCGTCGGCGCGATCCTGTCGACCCTCGGAGCGGGTGGGGACTGGGTCCTGCTCCAGGGTCGCGTGCCGTACGCGATGGCGAAGGACAACCTGTTCCTGAAGTCGATGGCGCGGGTGAGCCCCCGGTTCGGCACCCCCGCGATCGCCCTCGTGTTCACCAGCGCGCTCACCGGCCTTGTGCTGGTCATGCTCACGAATTTTCCGGCGGTGGCACTCCTCGCGTCGATCACGACCCTCGTCCCGTACGCCGCGGCGTCGCTGGCGCTCGTGGTGCTACGACGGACCGACGGGGCCGCGGAGCGCCCGTACCGGATGCCGGCGGCCTGGGCCCTCACTCCCGCGGCGTTCGTCGCAGCGACGATCCTGGTCTACTGGGCTTCTTGGCCCTGGACGCTGGTCGGGATCTTTGCGATGCTCGGCGCGATCCCGCTCTACTTCCTCTTCACTTCGGAGAAGTTCCGCACGCGCCTCCGTCTCGCGGAACTGGGGGGCACCGTCGCGGCCCTGACGATCGTGGGAACGTGGTTCGTCTACGCGCCTCCGTCCGCGGCCACGTTCTCGGGCGCCGGCATCTACCTGAACGGATTGCCGATCTGTCCGGTGCTCGGGACGGCGGTGCTGTTCATCGGTCTCCCGATCTACTTCGTCTCGTTCCTCCTCCGGAAGTTGACGTGGGCCGAATCGAGGGCCGTGCTCTGGATCGCGACCTACCTGGGCGGCCTCGGCATCATCTCGTATCTCGGGGACCAGTTCTTCATCTACGAGAATTTCCTGACGACGGGTCCCCCGTACAACTACCCGGTGACCATCCAGCCGATGGGCCTGCTCAACCTGCCATGGGACCTCGTCGTGCTCGTGGCGTTCGGACTCGCGATGTTTCTCTGGGGCTACCGATCGGCGATCCAGCGGGGCGCTCCGGTCTCCGGGCCGGCCGTGGAGCCGGGGGGTGCGGCGATCCCGACCCCCGGCGCGGTCGTGGCGGGCGGCGGCACGGAGAACGGATGATCCGCAACGGAAGGTAGGAGAATGGCAGCGAACCGCACGCACGGAAGGATGGCCTCGCCCGGCGGGGGATCCCCCGCCGGTTCGCTCGCGGACTTGGAGACGCCGACGCTGACCGGCCCGTTCCGAGCCCGAGCGGAGTGGGACCCCCTCGAGGAGGTGCTCATCCATCGCCCCGGGGTCGAGATGTTCTTCGGCCTTCTGGAGCCGTACTCGTTCCTTTACGAGCGGGGCTTCCGGAAGGACGAGGCGGTCCACGAACACGAAGAGCTCGAGCACGCCCTGACGCAGGCGGGTGTCCGGGTCCGACGGCTGATCCATCTCGCGATCGAGATCGGGGAGCGCCAGCCGGCGCTGGTCGAACAGGTCCGCCGGAGGGTCCTCGAGATCGTGAACTATTCCGGCCCGCGATTGATGGTCGAGCGAGCTCGGGCCGCGCTCCGACGCAATCTCGACAAGTTCGACGGCGAGACGTTGTTCAACATCCTCGTGCTCCGACCGTCGGTCCACCTCGCCCGGCACCCCGGTGTCCGGGTGATCCAACCGACCGTGCAACTCGACACTCCGCTCGCCAACCTCTATTTCATGCGCGACCAGCAGGCGCTGAGTGCGAACGGCTACCTCCGGAGCCGGATGTCGAAGCCTCAGCGGCAGAACGAGCCGCTGCTGACCAGCGCGCTGCTCCGCGCCTGGGGCGCGCCGTTCGTCACGGAGGTACGGCCTCCGGGGACGTTCGAGGGCGGGGACTTCATTCCGATGGGCGACTTCGTGATGCTAGGGAACGGGGACCGCACGAACGCGAGCGGCGTGCGGCAGATCCTCGCGAGCGACCTGGGGGTCGACGAGGTCGCCGTCGTCCATCAACCGAGCCACCCCGCGATCCCAGGGAACGAGCCCGACCCGATGATCGACATGCACCTCGACACCTACCTCAACGTGCCGGGCGAAGGCCTCGCCCTCGGATGCGCGCCGCTCCTCGAGCGGGCCCGCACCGAGGTCTACCGCCGCCGGTCGGGTGGCCGTCTCCACCGCGAGCCGAAGACGGTCTCGGTCCGCGAGTACCTGGAGTCGAAGAAGATCGTCGTCCTACCGCTCTCGACCCTCGAGCAGATGAGCTACGCATCGAACTTCCTGTGCCTGCGCGACCGGCGCATCCTGGCCGTGGAGGTCGAGTCGGAGGTCGACCGCGTCCTCGCGAATCTCGAGGTGGCTGCACGCGGCGACCCGCGTCGCTATCGGGCCCTCCTCGCGCTGGCGAAGAAGGAGCGGACCGAGCTCCGGGCCGGCCCGGGGTTCTTCCCGCACACGGCCTTGGTGCGCGACCACGGGATCGAAGTGATCCCGCTCAACCTGACCGAGATCACCGGCGGCTACGGCGGGGCGCACTGCATGACGTGCGTCCTCCGGCGGTCGGCGCGATGAGCCGGGTGCTCGTCGCCCTCGGGGGGAACGCCCTCGAACCGGCCCACGGCACGGGAACGTGGCCCGAGGCGGTCCGAGTGATGCGCCGCACCGCCGGGCCGCTCGCGTCCCTCGTCGTGGCCGGGCACGAGCTCGTCGTGACCCACGGCAACGGTCCCCAGGTCGGGAACCTCCTGCGCGAGGCCGAGCTCGCGGCATCGGAGGTGCCGGCGCCCCCGTTGTTCGTCGCGGACGCCGAGTCGGAAGGGCAGATCGGGTTCCTCATCGCCCAGGAGCTGTCGGCGGCCCTACGCCGATCCGCCGTCGCCCGCGCGGTCGTACCGGTGGTCTCTCGCGTCGAGGTCGACGCGCGCGACCCGGCCTTGCGGTCACCGACGAAACCGGTCGGGAGCTTCTACACCGCGGCCGAGGCGCGACGCCTGAAGGCACGGAACGGATGGACGTTGCGCGAGGACCCCGAGCGGGGCGGATGGCGACGCCTCGTGCCGTCACCCCGACCTCGGCGGTGGCTCGAAGCGCCGGCGATCCGCCGGGCGCTCGACCGGGGTCTCGGCCGCCAGTGCGTCTTCGTCGTGACCGGGGGCGGGGGCATCCCCGTCGTCCGGGGCCCGAACGGCGGATGGCGGGGGGTCGACGCGGTGATCGACAAGGACCGGGCCGCCGCGGTCGTGGCCCGAGCGCTCGGATGTTCGACCCTCCTCGTCGTGACGGACGTGCCGGGCGCGGCCGTCCGTTTCGGGAAGCCCGGCCAGCGCTGGCTCCGAGACGTTCCGGCAGCTGAGCTCCGCCGCCTGCTCCGTGCGGGCGAGTTCGGTGCCGGCAGCATGGGACCGAAGGTCGACGCCGTGCTCGACTTCGTGGCGCACGGGGGCCGCGAGGCGATCATCACGGACATCCGGTCGATCCGCGCTTCGCTGCGAGGCCGGGCGGGCACGCGCGTGGTCGGAGCCGGCCGTTCACGGCGCCCCGCGCGGCGCCGCGTCAAACGGGCTTGACCGTGCGTAGATAGCGCCGCCGCGCGGCTCCGGTCGCCGAAGGTCGACGTCGATGCGGGCATTCGTGATGGAAGGGATCGGACGCGTCGCGGTGAAGGAGAAACCCGTGCCGGAACCCGGCCCCAACGACGCGGTCGTGCAGACCACGGCCGCGCTGATCTGCACCTCGGACTGCCACACGGTGAAGGGGGCGATCGGGGATCGCCACGACCTGACCCTCGGGCACGAGTCGGTCGGAGTGATCCACCAGCTGGGGTCCGCGGTGACCGGCTTCCGGGAGGGCCAGCGGGTCGCCGTGAACGCGATCACGCCCTGCTACGTTTGCGAGAATTGTCTGCGCGTGTACCCTTCGCAGTGCACCCAGGCGCTCGGCGGCTGGAAGTTCGCGAACGTTCGCGACGGAGCGATGGCGGACTACTTCTTCGTGAACCAGGCGATGGCGAACCTCGCCCCGATCCCCGACGCAGTTCCCGACGAGAAGGCGGTCTACGCGTGCGACATGATGTCGACCGGGTTCATGGCCGCCGAGCACGCCCAGATCCCGCTCGGGGGCAGCGTCGCCGTCTTCGGCGGAGGCCCCGTCGGCTTGATGGCCATCCAGGGGGCGAAGTTGCTCGGGGCCGGTGAGGTGATCGCGGTCGAGACCGTGCCGGCGCGCCAGGCGCTCGCTCGGCATTTCGGGGCGGACGAGGTCATCGACTTCGCGCGCGTCGACCCGGTGGCGGAGATCCGACGTCTCACGGGCGGGCCGGGAGTCGATGCCGCGATCGAGGCGCTGGGCGCCGAAGAGACGTTCATGAACTGCGTCCGTGCCACGCGACCCGGCGGAACGATATCGAACGTCGGGTACCACGGCTCGGGCGACTACGTCCGCATCCCGCGTCTCGACTGGGGCGTCGGGATGAACGACACGAGCATCCGGACCGGCCTCTGCCCCGGTGGACGCGAGCGGATGGGCCGGCTGCTCCGGTTTCTGGCTTCCGGCCGGGTCGACCCGACGCCGATGACCACCCACCGGTTCCCCTTCGCGAAGATCGAGACGGCGTTCCGGTTGATGGACCGCAAAGAGGACGGGATCATCAAGCCCCTGATCGAGTTCCCCGGCTGAAGCGATCCCCCCCCGGTCCCGGCGGTCGGGCGCGTCGAGGTCCCCGGCGTCAAGTCGAGTTCACCGACGGTTCAAGCCGTGCCGCTGACTCCACGAGTCGGAGCATCCCATGGAGGTTCGGACACCGGTGGACGGGTCCGCGGACGAGGAGTGCTACCTCGAGCTTCGCGACTTCACCCCCGTGATCGTGCATCGGGCGCGGCGGCGCGACCGCGCCGCGGTGCTCGAGTTCGTCCGTCGCATGAGCCCCGAGACCATCGAGCTGCGATTCGGTTCGCCGATGCTCGAGGAGGCGGTATCCGAGGAGATCCTGGGAGCCGGCCCCGCCGAGCATCGAGTCGCGCTCGTGTTGGAGACGATCGGTCGTGTCCCGCGCATCGTCGGCAGCGCGGAATACGTGGTCTATCCCGGAGACGCGGCGCGGGCCGAAGTCGCCTTTCTGCTCGAGGACGAGTTTCAAGGGCGGGGGGCCGGGACGTTGCTCCTTCACGAGCTGGCGCGCCGTGCCCGCGTGCGCGGGGTCCGTCGATTCACGGCGATCGTCGCCCAAGAAAACACGGCGATGCGCGATGTCTTCCGAAACTCGGGCTACCCCTACACGATCGTGCGCGACGGCACCCAGTGGCTCATCGAATTGGAGATCGGCGCGCCGGCGGCCGGTCCAACGCTGGGGACGACCAGCCACCTCGGCCCGGCAGTACCCTAGACGACCGGTCGTGGACCTGGGGTCCGCGTGCTAGCCCGCGGACCGGGCCGTCGCCGCCCGACCGCTTTCCAGCATCTCGCGGGCGAGCGCCAGGAGCGGCTGAGGCCGAAGCGGGAGGGGCACCACCCGGAGGCCACGGATCGAGGCCAACTCGGGATCCCGCGCTCCCACGACGACGAGGCGCGCCGTCGGGAGCTCGCCCCGGGACCACCGTCGGGCAGTGACACAGTACGCCTCATTGCAGGCGACGAAGACCACCGGGCCGACAACGCCGGATCCCCGCTCGACGTCGAGACCTCTCAACTCGAGGACGAGCCGGCACGGAAGACCCTCGGCGCGGAGCAGATCGACGATCGCCCGGCCGAGGCTCGGCGTCTCTCCCACGACGACGATCTCGGGCGCCGGCATCGCGCGGTGGAGCCGGCCCGCGGGGCATATTCACCCCGTCAGTTCGAATTCACGAAGTCCGCGCGGACCGCGACGCAGCGTCGAAGGCGACTTGAGGAGGCGGTCGATGGAAGACTGGGCGTTCCGTGACTCTCGATCCCGTTGACCCCCGTCTGGCGGATCGGCTCTTCGCGCGAGCGCCGGTCGGGGTCGCGGTCGTCGCCGCACCGGGGACGATCGAGTGGGCGAACGAGGAATATTTCGTGACCAGCGGTCGGAGCCCGACCCTGCTCGGAACGGACTTCCACGACATCCCGGAGGACGACGGGACCTGGTCCCCGCCGATTCGTCACGCGATGGACACCGCGCTCACCGCGGGGGCGTCCGCGACGTTCCGTTCGATCCCGGCCCGCCACCGGCCCCACCCGGGGGGCGTCTTTCTGGACGTCGACATCCGACCGCTCGACACCCACGCCGGGGAGCCTCGCCGCGCGATGCTGTTGCTGCGGGATGTCTCCGACCGCGTCGCGGAGCATGAGCAGGCGGTGCTGTTTCGCGAGGCGTTCCTCACGTCCACCAACGCGATGCAGCTCACGACCGCGCAGGGCGTGATGATCGACGTCAATCCCGCGTACGAGCGGATCTACGGCTACTCGCGAGCGGAGTGCATCGGGCGTAAGCCGAACCTCGTGCGGAGCCGCCACACACCGGCGGAGGTCTACGAGCGGCTGTGGGCGAGTTTGCTCGACCCGACGCAGGGGCACTGGACCGGCGAGATCCTCAACCGGGACCGGATGGGACGAGAACGCCCGGTCCTGCTGAGCATCACCTCTATCCGCGACGCACGGGGGGTCATCACACACTACCTGGGCGTCGCGGTCGATCTCTCGGAGCAGCGCAGTTGGGAGCGCCGGGCCGCGCACTCGGACAAGCTCGCGTCGTTGGGCCAGCTGGCCGCCGGCGTCGCCCACGAGATCAATACGCCGCTGGCGAGTCTGATGCTCGTCACCGAGAGCCTGCGACGCAAGACGACCGACCCCTGGGCGCTGAGC
>Ga0187783_10000989_pt1 | contig 20946 bp, 16 predicted proteins | sample 1015_SJ02_MP02_2_FD_132471 | JGI IMG/M metagenome (GOLD analysis project Ga0187783, IMG submission 132471) | Tropical peat soil microbial communities from peatlands in Department of Meta, Colombia - 1015_SJ02_MP02_20_MG | ecosystem: Environmental > Terrestrial > Soil > Wetlands > Peat | place...
AGCCCCGCCGTTCCGGGCCCTTAGCCTCTGGCCAGCGAAGATGCGACGATTCACGTTTCGAGAAAGCGCAGTGATGCTGGGCTCCGCGCTATCAGCGCGACGGCCGCCGCACCCAGCAAAGATAAATCAAACGGTCAGCACTCATGCGGGTAATTCTCAGGGCGGCGCCATTAAATAAAGATAAGGATTGATGCAATCGGAGGGAGGCGGATCCGATGAGTACGATCTACGGTCCGCCGGTTCCTGGTTCAGCAGAACAGCCCCCGCCACCACCGCCGCCCATGCCCTGGCAGCCCCCAGGCGGGCCGGGCGGACCGGTTCGGCGGCCGCGCCGTCGTCGTTCGCTTGCCGTCACCGCGGCCTGCGTCGTGCTTGCTTTGGCCGCCGCGCTGGGCATGGCGCTGGCACTGCGCACTACGCCGGCTCCGCCACGCACGGCACTATCGCACCCGTCCGCGGTGGCCGCCGCCGTCGACGCCGGTCTGGTCGACGTGGTCGCCACCCTGGGATACCAGAACGCCGTCTCGGAGGGCACCGGGCTGGTGCTGACCAGCTCGGGTGAGGTGCTGACCAACAATCACGTGATCGAGGGCGCCACCGCCGTCAAGGTCACCGACGTGGGCAACGGCCGCACCTATACCGCGACCGTGGTCGGCTACGACCAGTCCGGTGACATCGCCGTGCTGCAGGCGCAGGGGGCGTCCGGCCTGATGACCGTCACGCCGGGCATGTCATCGAAGGTCACGGTCGGGGAGGCAGTCATCGCGCTGGGGAACGCCGAGGGCAAGGGCGGCGTGCCGGCGGTCGCTAACGGCAAGGTCACCGGCCTGAACGAGTCGATCACCGCCACCGACCAGGCCGGGCACAGCTCCGAGCGGCTGACTGGGCTGATCCGGACGAACGTGCCGCTGCAGCCCGGCGACTCCGGCGGGCCGCTGGTCAGCACCGCCGGAACCGTGATCGGCATGAACACCGCGGCCTCGTCGGCTTATGAGTTCCAGTCCGCGGCTGACCAGGCGTTCGCGATCCCGATTGGCCAGGCGGCCTCAGTCGCCGGGCAGATCGAGGCCGGGCGCGCGTCGGCAACGGTGCACATCGGCGCCACCGGCTTCCTGGGCGTGCAGGTCGCCCCGTATCTGGTGCTCTTCACCTCGCAGACCGAGGCGATGGTCGTCGGCGTCATGCCCGGACTGCCGGCCGCCCGAGCAGGCATCGTGCCTGGTGATGTGATCGTCTCGATCAACGGTCACGCCGTGACCACCCCATCCGGCATCCAGGCCCTGCTCAGGCCGGACTATCCCGGTGCCCGGGTCACCATCGCCTGGCAGAACCCATCCGGCCTGACTGACACGGCAACCGTCGTCCTCGCCACCGGCCCCGCCGATTGATGGGAGCGCGGCCATGTTCTTCACCTACCTGCGCGGCGAACTGGGCCACCGGCTGCGCCAGTTCATTGTCATCTCGCTCGGGCTCGCCGTCGGCATAGGGCTGGCGGTCACGGTCACCGCGGCATCGGCCGGCGTCAAGGACGCGCAGGGCAGAGTCCTGCACGCCCTGTACGGGATCGGCACCGACATCGTCGTGACCCAGTCACCATCCCCCGGCACCGGCGGGTCACCCACCTTCCACTTCGGCACAGCGCCATCGCGCAGCTCGGCCGGAACCACGATCAACAGAACCACCCTGGTCTCGGCGGCGACACTGGGTCCGCTGAGCGCATCGGATGTGACAACCATCTCCCATCTGCCGCACGTCTCTGCCGCTGCTGGCGCCCTGGTCCTGTCCGACACGCATATCAGCGGCACGATCCCGACCTCGTCTGCCAGCCCAGGCTCGTCGATTAGTTTCAGCGTCTTCAGCGTTGACGGAGTGCAATTGTCGTCCGCCCGTGTCGGGGTGCTCAGCTCCGGGACGGTCACCGCCGGGCGGACGTTCACGCTGGCCGACGCCAACTCCGACGTCGCGCTGGTGGATTCCGATTACGCCACGCAGAACTCGCTGAAGGCAGGCTCGACCATCTCGGTCGACAACACCGGCTTCACCGTCATCGGCATTGTCTCCATGCCGCAGGGCAGCGCCACCGCCGATGTGTTCATCCCGCTCGCCCGGGCGCAGGCGCTGTCGGGAATGACCGGCAAGGTCAACACGATTTATGTCTCGGCCGCCAGCGCCGCCGACATCAGCACGGTGGCCAGGGAGATCTCCGCCGCCTTCCCGAAGGCCACCGTGACCACCTCCGGTGACCTGGCCAGCCAGATCACCGGATCGCTTTCCAGCGCCGCCAGCCTGGCCAGCACCCTCGGCACGTGGCTGGCAGTCGTGGCCCTGGTCGCCGCGTTCCTGCTTGCCGCCCTGCTGATGATGTCGGCCGTCACCCGCCGGGTACGGGAGTTCGGCACCCTGAAAGCGCTCGGCTGGCGCAGCCGACGCATCGTCGAACAGGTGATGGGCGAGTCACTCAGCACCGGCGTGATCGGCGGCATAGCCGGCGTCGCGCTCGGCGTCGGCGCGGCCGCGGTGATCGACGCGCTCGCCCCCGCACTGACAGCGTCGACCGGTGTCCCGCCGTCGGGACGGGCCGGGTCCTTCTCCGCGGCGCGCGGCTTCGGACGCGCTGCCACGACCGCCGGCCGCACCGTGACCGTCCACCTCAGCGCGCCAGTCAGCATCAGCATGATCGCCGCCGCGGTACTGCTAGCCATCGCCGGCGGACTGATTGCCGGCTCACTCGGCAGCTGGCGCGCGGCCCGGCAGCATCCGGCAGCGGCCCTTACCCAGGTGGCGTGATGGCGGCCACGCGCGGCAACCGGACGGGGAGGCAGGTATGTACAACGTCGAGACGGCGCTCGTCCCGCTGCATGTGCCGGCCGCCGGGCGCAAGATCCGGGCGGCCGCTGCCCTTGCCGCAGTCGGGCTGACCGACCGGGGCCGCGCCGAGGAGACGACCAGATCCGGCACACAAGCCCTCTCGCCTCGATCATGTCTGCTCTCTCTGTCGTGGCGGGTCGGCCAGGACCAGGGGAAGGAAGATGCGGTCGATGACCTCGATCAGGGTGTCGTCGGGTACGGGTGCCCGGTTCATGATCACGTCGTGGCGCACGAGATCGACCGGCAGCGAGGCTATCCGCGGACTGAGCCGGTCGGAGTCGATCTCGCCGCGTTCGACGGCACGCTGGATGATGGCGGCCATCCTGCTGGGCGTGCCGGCGATGGCCCGCTCCCGCAGGTCCGAGGGCGAGAGCCCGGTGGCGTCGAAGTAGTCGGCGAACATAAAGCTGAGCACGCCGGCGATCTCGCTGACACTGGCGGACAACTGGCGCAGCAGGGCGAGCACGTCCCCTCGCAGCGTGCCGGTGTCGGGCAGGTCAGGCGCAGCCACGGCGGTGCGGTGGCGGATGGCGGCGACGACCAGCTCGACCCGGCTGGACCAGCGTCTGGCGAGCACCGGCCGACTGGTTCCGGCACGCGCCGCGACACCATCAAGCGTGAAGCCGGGATATCCGACTGCGCATAGCTCGTCCCAGGCGGCGTCGAGCAGAGCGGCCTCGAGCGCCGCGCCCCGTCGGCGTCGGGCCGGCGAGGAACGTCGGGCCCCCGTGGCGGCAGTCGATCGCGTCACTGACGTCATACCACCACCATAGCTAGAGGATGCGAGTTGCGCATCTTATCTCCGGCTGTTACGGTGACATCGTTAGATGCGTAGCGCGCTTCTTATGGCGGTTGATCGGAGCCCCGTGAGCGCAGCAACATCAGAAGCAGAGCCAGGGACGGAGCGGCTGGACCCGGCGTTCATCAAGCTGGCCGTGATCTTGCTGGTCGGCGTCGTGATGGTGGCCTTCGACACGACCATCGTCAACGTCGCGATCTATGCCCTGGCGCGCGGCCTGCACACCTCGGTGTCGAACGGGCAGTGGACGATCAGCGGCTACGTCCTCGCGCTCGGCATGGTCGTCCCGGTCGCCGGCTGGGCCAGTGACCGGTTCGGCGCCAAGCACATCTGGATGGGTGCGCTCGCGCTGTTCATGGCCGGGTCGATCTTGTCGAGTCTGGCTCCGGACATCGGCGCGCTGATCGCCTTCCGCGTGCTGCAGGGCGTCGGCGGCGGCCTGATGCTGCCTATCCTGCAGAACCTGCTAGTCGAGGCGGCCGGCGGCCGCAAGCTCGGTCGGATCATGGCGCTGATCAGCCTTCCCACGCTGTTCGGGCCGATCCTTGGGCCCGTCGTCGGCGGCCTGATCGTCAGTCACCTGTCCTGGCGGTGGATCTTCTGGGTCAACGTGCCGTTTTCTATCGCCGGCCTGGTACTGGCCTTGCGCGGCCTGAAACCCAGCAGCCCGCGCAAGGGGGCCTACCTCGACGTCACCGGCCTGATCCTGCTCTCGCCTGCCCTCGCCGCGATCCTGTACGCAGCGACCGAGGTCGGCGTCAAGGGAGGCTTCGACCACACCATCGTCACAGTGCCGCTGGCCGTCGGCGTCTGCCTGCTCGCTGCTTTCGCGTTTCATGCATTGCGCACCCACCGCCCGCCGCTGGTGGACCTGCGCCTTTTCTCGGTGCGGTCCTTCTCGGCCGCGACCGCATTGATGTTCCTGTCCGGTTTCGGCGTCTACGGGGCGCTACTGCTCCTGCCCCTCTACTACCAGCAGGTACGCGGCCAAACCGCGCTCTTTGCCGGCCTCCTGCTCGCGCCACAGGGCCTCGGTATGCTGCTCACCAGGAGCAAGGCCGGTACGCTCACCGACCGCATCGGCGCCCGCCCCGTCGTGCTCGCCGGCGTCGTGCTCACCGCGGCCGGCACGATCGCCTATACCCAGGTCGGTGTCCACACCAGCGAGATCCTCCTCGGCCTCTGCCTCGTCGTGCGCGGCGCCGGTCTCGGCTGCGTGACGATCCCGGTCATGGCCGCCGCGTACCTCGGACTGCGGCCCGAACAGGTGCCTCACGCCAGCAGCGTCACCCGGATCGCGCAGCAAGTCGGCGGCGCCTTCGGCACCGCCATCCTGGCCATGATCATCTCAACTCAGACCAAGGCGCTCCCGGCCGCCGACCTCACCGGCCAAGCCGCCGCGTTCGGCACCGCGTTCTGGTGGTCACTCGGCTTCACGGCCATCGCCGTCATCCCCGCCCTTGCCCTTCCACGCCAACGCAAGGACCAGACCAGCGTCGGCGAAGAAGATCTCGCGGACTTCGCGAGCGGCGTAGAAGACCAGCACGTATCCGGCGGCAGGGTCGGCCCACCACCAGTTGGCGGCCGCGTTGACGAGCAGGCCAAGCAGCACGGCGGTGGCGAGGATGCCGTCGATGGTCGTGACTCGTCCCTCGGTGCGCAGCACCGGGTTGTCCAGTTCCCGGCCGGTGCGGGCCTTGCCCGCCGCAAGCGCGAACATGGCGACCGCGGTGACGCCGGTCCAGGCGATGCCGAGCGGTGAGTGCCGCGGGTGGTAGCCGATGGCGAGCACGAAAGTGGATTGGACCAGCAGGTAGACCGCCAGGGCGGCGAATGCGTACCCGATCAGGCGCAGGCCGCGGCGCTGCCGTTCCTCGCCCGTGCCCGACAGTTCCCACACCACGACGGTGGAGGCGCCGATCTCGATCAGCGAGTCCAGGCCGAAACCTGCCAGCGCGACCGAACGTGCGGTGATCGCCGCAATGGCCAGGATCACGATGCCGGCCACGTTCCAGCCGAGCGTGAGGTACTCCAGGATGAAGCCGCGGCGCACCAGGGCTGGACGGTGCGCTTCGTCAGCGGTCAGCACGGCTGCTATGGTGCCACGGCAGCGTGTCCCGCCGCGCCGTCTAACGTTCTGTTTGCGAACTATTGTTGCGCGTGTTCATGCGCTGGACGTCAGCAAGCGCTTCGCCTGAGCAATCACGGGAAGGTCACGAACGGTGCCGACGACTCATACCGTCGTCTCGACGACCCAGACGGTGCGGTCGGGCTTCCTTGACCCGACCGCCATGCCCGTTGCCGTGATCGGGCCCGGCGACACGGTCCGGTACCCGGATACCTGGACGCACTGGGGCAACGAGGCGAAACTCGGGATGACCTTTGCTGACCGGGAGCCGCTCCGGCACCGTTACCCGCACGGCCCGTACTCGATGCTCGGACCGGTGGAGGTGGTCGGTGCCGAGCCCGGCGACGTGCTCGAGGTCAGCATCACCGCACTGCGCACGATCGGCTGGGGCTGGAACTCCTTCCCGCTGGGCGTCGGCGCGCTGCCGCATGACTTCGCAGAGCCGTACGTGCACTACTTCACCTTCGACGAGGCCAGGACAACTGCGGAGTACGTCGACGGCATCACGCTGCCGATGGCGCCGTTCCTGGGCGTGGTCGCGGCCGAGCCAGCCGGGGACGAGCAGGTCAGTGCCATCGTCTCCGGACCCTACGGCGGCAACCTCGTGCTGCGCGATCTCGGCGTCGGCAGTCATCTCTTCCTGCCCGTGCAGAAATCCGGCGGCCGGGTCTGGATCGGTGACGTGCACGCCCTGCAAGGCGACGGCGTCGTCGACCAGACCGCCATCGAGACCGCCGCAGAAGACCTGGAGATCCGGCATAGCCTGCACGAGGACGTGGCGCTGCGCGGCCCGCTCGGCGAAACCGCCACCGCCTGGATCGTCATCGGCTTCGCCACCAGCCTCGATGACGCGCTCGTCGGCTGCCTGCGCGAGACCATCCACTGGCTCGCCGCCGCCGCGCAGATCACCGAATCCGAGGCCCATCCCCAAGGCCGTCTTCCCGCCAGAGCTCCGCGACCGCATCGGCTCCTGGCTGCGTCCGGCGCGAGCGACCTCATGACCCTGTCCGTTGCTGACCGGCTCGACATCCTCGACCTCATCACGCGCGCCGACGACGCGGCCACCCGCCGCGACGCCGACGGTTATGCTGCCCTGTTCACCGCCGATGCGGTCCTCGACGGAGCCCAGGGCACCCATCCCGCCGCCGGGCTGCGCGACGCGGTCCGCCCGATCTGGGCTGCCGAGGGTCCCGCGACCCTCCACCTGACCCTGAACCCCGTCATCGGGCCGGGCCGCAGCGCTGACGAAGCTGTCGTCACCTCCATCCTGCTGATCGTCGATCCCGCGGGCTGTCCTGCCATCAGGACCACCGCTGCGATCACCCAGACCGTCCGCCGCACCGGCAGCACCTGGCGCATCGCCAGGCGCACCGTCGCAGCTGCCTCCGTCTGTTCGGGGATGGCTGTGGAGACACAGGACAACAGGCCATCGTCGGACTGAAACACCCTGCGTCAGGGCGCCGGCTCACAGAGCTGACCGAAGGAGGACCTGGTATGGACACTCGTGAGGCGGCCCAACGCTGGCGCCGCACGTGGGAGGACGGATGGCCACGCGGTGACGTCGATGCTGTCGCTGCTCTCTACGCGCCGACGTGCCAGTACCGTGCGCTCGCCTTCCGGCAGGCAGATGAGGGCGCGGTCGGCGCGCGGCGCTACTTGCACGCCAACTTCGCTGCCGAAGAAGACGTGACCTGCAGGTTCAACGAGCCGATTGTGGCCGAGAGCCGCGCCGCGGTCGAGTGGTGGGCATCCTGGACCGAGGATGGCAGGACCCTGACGATGGCGGGCGTCACACTCCTGTGCTTCGACGGAGCGGGCCTTGTTCTCGACCAGCGGGATTACTGGAACGATATCGATGGGCGCCATGAGCCATATCCACGCTGGTGAGCCCGATCACGTTTGCTATGCCATCCCTGCGCGCTCCTCACCAGCACAGTTGCGGCCTGCTGGGCCGAACGGCCGGCGCACGCGGGACCTTGGGCCGAGGCGCACTCAGATGCCGGAAGAGGAGGCTAGAGCGGAGAAGTCGGCGGGCGAGCTACGGAGGTGAGATGCATGGTTTCGCCAAAGGACGCGTTCAACGGCCGTGGTCGGCCATCGCCCGGCCAGCAGTCCGCGTCGTCCGGGTCCGCCCCTTATGACTGCGTCTTCCAGACGGTTAGTGCGGCGGAATGCTTCGACCTGCTGGAGCCGGGCGGCATCGGCCGCGTCGGGTTCATGGCCGAGGACTGGGTCATGATGCTGCCCGTCAACTTCGCGGTATCGGGAAAGGCCATCATCTTCCGCACAGCACCGGACACGCTGCTGGCTCTTCATGCCCGTGCCCGCCTCAGCTTCGAAGTCGACCACTTCGACGAGGCGCGCCGTGAGGGCTGGAGCGTGCTCGTGCAAGGTCACGCGCACCAGGTCACGGATGAGGATGAAGTGAAGCACCTTGAGGACGTAACACGCCTCGAACCGTGGGCGCCGGGCGCCCGCGATGTGTTCGTGCGCATCGCGCCGACTCAGGTCAGCGGGCGGCGCATCCAGCCAAGCTGAACTAGCTGAGCTCTGCCAACAGCACCTGCACTCGCACCGAGGTTCAGACAGCCGACAGTCGTGGGCTGCTGGTGATGCGGCGGGCCGGGCGGGGAGAAGGGTGAGGTGGGCGACATTCGGCAGGTGGCAGTGCTCGGCGCAGGGGCCATGGGAACAGCCTTGGGAGTGCACTGCTCGCGAAGAGGGTTCCGCAGCGTCTTGCTGGCCACCGACCACGATGAGGCAGTCGTCGATGCCTGGCGCCACCAGATGCCGCACCCATCGTTGCAAATGCCGTTCCATGACCACGTCGGCTGCCGTGTAGATCGGGAATGGCATGAAGTGCTCCCGACGGCCGACGTCGTATTCGTGGCCGTATCCAGTGGCGGACTTGAACGCGTGGCCTCCGAGGCAGCCCGCTTCGGCGCGCCGGGCGCAACCTGGGTGCTAGCGACCAAGGGCTGGACGCCAGATACGCTGCAGACTCCCAGCCAGGTGGCCGCTGCCGTGCTGGGAGACGTGCCAGTGGTCTCGCTGGCCGGGCCGGCGCTGGCTGCCGAACTGCTCGCGGGCTCGCCCACCGGCCTGCTCTGCGCGTCAGCGAACCAGCCTGCCCGCAGGTGCGTGGCTGATGCACTGGCCTCGCCGACCACGGCGGTGTTCACCACTAGCGACGTGGCTGGGGCCGAGACGTGCGCGGCCTTCAAGAATGTGGTAGCAGTGGCCGTCGGGCTTGCGGAAGGCCTGTCCGACCGGCTGGGGGAAAGCGCACTGGTAGCTAGTTACGCCAACGCCCGTGCCGCCGTCTTTGCGCGCGGCATGCTCGACATGCTGGCGCTTGTGGAGGCCAGTGGCGGTCGGATCGCGACCGTGCTCGGGCTGGCCGGAGCCGGAGATCTGTACGTCACCTGCCAGCACGGCCGCAATGGTCGCTTCGGGCGGTTGCTGGGTTCGGGTGCCACCCCGGAAGCTGCGTTCCGCTCGATCGGCAGCACCGTGGAAGGAGTGACGAGCACCGCGGCCGCGCTGACGCTGGCCGACCGGGTCGGGCTCGATTTGCCAACGGCGCGGGTGGTGGAACTCGCGCTGCAGGAAGACCTCACCGGTGAGCGGGTGAGCGACCGGTTGCGGGACCTCTTCCTGACGGTGGTGTCCGGCGCTAGGTCCCCGGCGAGCCGCTGGCCGAGGGGACTGGCCCAGTAAGCAGCGGCTCTCCGCAACCGCGTCGTGATCAGAGGACTTGGGCCCGCCAGGACGGGACCAACGGCAGCGGGAGGGTGGCCCCTCCACGGTTAAGATCATGATGTCCGCGCAGGGCGACGGTGCAACGGCGGTTGTTCGCCTGAGGCGGGTTGAAGGGGGCGTCATGGAGCGTTTGAAGCCAATGGATGCCCAGTTTGTGGATGCTGAGAACCAGGACCGGCACGCCTCGTTCGCCATCGCGTCCATCGCTGTGTTCGAGGGTCCCGCTCCCACCTACGACGAGTTCTACGCTGCCATCGAGGGCCGCCTCGCGCTGGTGCCGATATACCGCCGCAAGCTACGCGAGGTGCCCCTCCGGCTCGGGCCGCCCGTCTGGGTAGACGACCCGAAATTCGACCTGCGCTACCACCTCCGGCACACCGCCGTGCCGACCCCTGGCGGCGACAGGCAACTGAGCGACCTGATCGCGCGCGTCATGGCGCAGCGGCTCGACCGGGATTTCCCGCTGTGGGAGTACTGGCTGGTCGAGGGGCTCGCCGAGGGCCGCTGGGCGCTGATTTCGAAGGTGCACCACTGTATGGTCGACGGGATCTCGGGCACTGACCTGTACCGGGTGATCTTCGACCTGTCTCCTGAGCCCCCGGCCCCGGTCGTCGACACCAGACCAGTGCCCGCGGAGCCGTCCGGGCTGGCGCTAGCTGCGTCGGCTGCAGTCGACCTGGTGGCCAGGCCTGCCAAGGGAGCGGTTGCCCTGGCCGGCGCCTTGACCCGGCCGCGGGACACCGTCCGGCAAGCATCCCAGACGGCGCGCGCGGTGGCAAAGCTAGCGGCGTCTGCCTGGCCGACTACCGGGTCATCGCTCAGCGGACCGATCGGCCGCCAGCGCCGGTATGCCTGGGCCCGTGCCTCACTGACCGATGTGAAGGCGATCAAGCGCGAGTTCGGCGGGACCGTCAACGATGTGGTGCTGGCCGCGATCAGCAGCGGCTTCCGCGCCCTGCTGATCTCCCGCGGAGAACATCCCCGCCACCGCATGGTCCGGTCACTGATTCCGGTGTCACTGCGCGGCCCCGGCGAGGAAAACCTCTACGACAACCGGGTTTCGATCGTGCTGGCCGACCTCCCGGTCCAGCTGACCGATCCGCTTAACCAGCTCGCGGCCATCCGGGCCGAGATGTCAGCCATCAAGGCGGTCAGGGAGGCGTCAGCGGGCGAGGCGCTGATCGCCCTCGGCCGGGTCACGCCGTTTCCGCTGGCGTCACTGACCGTGAGGCTGGCCTACCGGCTGCCACAGCGAGAGATCGTCACCGTAACCACCAACGTGCCGGGACCGCAGCAGCAGCTCTACGGTCTCGGCCGACGGCTCGTCGAGATCATTCCCTATGTTCCGATAGCGACCAACCTACGAACTGGCGTCTCTATTTTCACGTATTGTGACCAGATGACCTTCGGGATCACCGGCGACTACGCCACGACCGCCGACGTCGACGTGCTGGCCCGGGGCATCGAGCACGGCATTGGCGAGCTGACCGAGGCCGTGAGGCGACACCAGGCTGGCGGCACACCGTGAGCACCGAGCCGATCCCGCGAGCGGAGAACGCGGCGGCTAACCCGTTTCCCGGCCCCGGCGGGGCCCCGCGCGGCGTAGCGAGCTGGGTCGACATTGACGGCCCGGTGCACTATCTCGACTTCGGCGGGCCCCGTCGCGGACCGGTGATCGTGTGCGTGCACGGCCTGGCTGGCTCGGCCGTGAACTGGTCGGCCCTGGCGCCGCTGCTGACCAGCAGGTGCCGGGTACTCGCGGTGGATCTGGCTGGCCACGGCCTCACCCGGTCGGGCGGCCGCGGCACGGATGTGCAGTCGAACAGGCGGCTGTTGCACCGCTTCATCGACCTGGTCACTGCCGCCCCGGTGATCCTCATGGGCAACTCAATGGGCGGGATGATCTCACTGCTCGAGGCGAGCGCCGCTGCCGACAGCGTGTCTGGGCTGATCCTGGTTGATCCCGCATTGCCGTTTGTGCCCGCCAGGCCGGACCTGCTCGTGGCGGCCGTGTTCGCCACGGGTGGCCTGCCGGGGCTCGGCCCGGCGCTGCTTCGGGGCGTGCACCGGCTGCCGCCAGAGGCGGTGGTCGCGGGCATCCTGTCGCTGTGCTGCCATAACCCGTCCCAGGTGCCAGCCGACGTGGTCGCCCAGCATGTCGCGGTGGCGCGGCGCCGCAGTGGATTCACCGAGGCGGGCCGGGACCTCGGGGTCGCCACCCGGTCCGTTATCGCGACCGCCGGATTTGGCGGCCACGCCTACCGGCAGGGCATTGCGGCGCTGAGCTGCCCGGTGCTACTGCTGCACGGCGAGCGCGACCGGCTGGTACCGGCCTCTGCCGCCAGGGCCACCGCGCGGGCCCATCCGTCGTGGTCGGTGACGGTGCTGCCCGGCGTCGGGCACGTGCCCCAGCTAGAGGCGCCACCCGAATGCGCCGAGGCGATCCTCAGCTGGCTCGACTCGGCCGGCCTGCCCGCGGCGCGCGCGGCCACTCGGCCCACCTCGGCCGTGTCGTTAGTCCGCCTTCTGCGCCGCGCGACTCGCGAGTCGAGATAGGCGATCAGCAGGATGTCAGGACTTATGGCCGTGCCGTGCTGAGTAGCGGCAGCGCATCCTGGGCATGTCCGTGCCGGTAACGGCTGCGCGGCCAGCCTGGCGGAGAACACAGCACGCGCCGTTCCCGGCCATGCCCGGACCGTCGGAGGGCGGGGTGCCAGGTGATGAACTTCAATCTCGCGGTGATCCTGCGGGAGACCGCTCAGACCACACCGGACCAGCCGGTCACGATCTTTGCTGGCAGCCGGATGAGCTACCGGGAACTCGATGAGCTATCCGACCGCCTCGCCGTCTTCCTGCAGGCCAGCGGCGCGGCGCCGGGAACCCGGATCGCGCTGCAGCTGCCGAACATCCCGCACTACCTGATCGCCTATTTCGGGATACTCAAGGCTGGCTGCGTTGTCGTGCCCGTCAACGTGCTGCTGAAGGCGCCTGAGGTCGCCTTTCAGCTTCGCGACTCGGGCGCGACGCGCCTCATCACCTGGGAGGGCATCCTGGCGGAGGCAGCCACGGGGGCGGCCGCCGCGGGGGTCACCGAGATCTACGTGGTCGGCGCCGCTGAGGACCGCGCCGGCACCGTTCCCTTTGATCGCATGCTCGCAACCGCGGCCGAGCAGCCCCAGCTGGTCCAGCGGGACCTGGCCGACACCGCGGTCATCATGTACACGTCAGGGACGACCGGCCGTCCCAAGGGCGCTCAGCTGAGCCACGTCCAGCTCTACATGAATGCTGATATTCCAGGCCGCCTGTTCGGCGTGCAGCGGACGGACGTCGTTATCACGGTTCTGCCGCTGTTTCACATCTTCGGGCTATCGAGCATCCTCAATGTCTGCGTCCGATTCGGCTGCACTATGTCCCTCATCCCGCGATTCGACCCGGTCGCGGTGCTGACCACGATCCAGCAGGACCGCGCGACCATCTTCGAGGGCGTCCCGTCCATGTTCATTGCCCTGCTGTCGCAGCCGGACCTGGGCTCCTACGACGTTTCGTCGCTGCGCGTGGCAATATCCGGCGGAGCCTCGATCCCCGCGCCGGTGCTTGACGAGTTCGAGCGCCGCTTCGGGGTGGTCATTCTCGAGGGCTACGGGCTGACGGAGACCGCGTCGACCACGACCTTCAACCGGAGCGCCGACGAACGACGGGTGTACAGCGTGGGGAAGCCTATCTGGGGGACGCAGACCCAGGTGTGGGACGACAAGCACAACCCCCTGCCGGCGGGTAAGGACCACGTCGGCGAGGTCGTTACCAGCGGCCTGCATGTGATGCGCGGCTACCTGAACGATCCGGACGCCAATGCCGCCGTGTTCACTGGCGACTGGTTCCACACCGGTGACCTCGGCTACTTCGATGACGACGGGTTCCTATTCATCGTCGGCCGGATCAAGGAGCTCATCATTCGCGGCGGGTACAACGTCTATCCGGTCGAGATCGAGGACGTGATTCAGGGTCATCCCGCGGTGGCCGAGGCGGCCGTCGTCGGCATTCCCGACGACCGGCTCGGTGAGGAGGTCAAGGCTGTCGTCACCGTGCGACCCGGGACCACCGTGACCGCCCCGGAACTGATCGCGTACTGCAAGCAGCGGATAGCCGCATACAAGTACCCGAGGGTCGTCGAGTTCCGCGCGAGCCTGCCGAAGAACGCGATGGGCAAGATCCTCAAGGCTGAGCTCATCGCCGGGCCATCGGCGCACTAGCGGCCGCCGCTGCCGCTAGGCCTCGCCGCCGCAGCCGCGGTTACTGCTGATGGATAGGACCTTGGACCATGGCATTGCCGATGGCAGCCGGCGCATGGTCATGCTGGAGGCGATCGTATGGCCGGAACCGGCAGCCGGGACCGCGCCAGTGCACTGGATGCAGCGCTGGATATCTTTCGCATACGCCAGTATTTCGACGTTATCGTCGGTGCCCGCGATGTGGCCGCGGCCATCCGCAAGGACGCGAGGTTCCTCGGCGCGATCCGGCGCGGGCTGGTGTCGCTGCCGTCTGACCGCTGGCCGGCTCCCGGGCGGATCTTCGGCCCGGCTCCCGATCCAGCCCCGCCGCCGCTGACAGGCCGTGTCGGCGTGGTGGCCACCGGGGGGAGCGGCGCCATGGCGTGCCTGGTCGGCGTCGCCAAAGCGCTGGAGGACAGCGGTACCACGGTGTCGGTCTACTCGGTGTGCTCGGGCTCGGCGCTATTCGGCTTCCCGCTCGGCGTCGGCATGCCGCCCGAGGAGGTGGCGGAGTTCACGGCTTCGGTACGGCCCGGCGACTACGTCGACATCGGATGGCGCGACATGGCAGCGCTCGTCCCGACCATGGCGCGCGGCTGGGCCGGAGTCGTCCGCGGCGACAAGCTCGAAGCGTTCTATCGCGGCCAATTGGGCGACCTGACGCTGGCGAACATGCGGACACCGACGTACGCGCCGATATGGAATGTAGAACGCAACCGGCTGGATTTCCTTGGCCCTCGGACCTATCCCGACATGCCAGTGGCGCGTGCCATCCGGATGGCTGTGTCCATGCCGCTGTTTCTTCAGCCGGTCGAGCTAGACGGGCTGCACTGGTGCGATGGCGGGATCGTCGACATCTTTCCGGTCCGGCCGGTCCTCGAGATCGAGCCGGCGATCGAGACCGCCGTGGCGGTCAACGCCTTCTACCCGCATGAGTTCGAGGGCGAGGACGTCACCGGGTGGGACCGCCGGCCGCTCAGCATCGTCACCGCCGCGTCGCAGGTACGCAACTGCCAGCACGCCGAGCTAGCCCGCGAGCACCTGGCCGGGCTGCGCCACGCTGCCCGGACACTGCTTGTGGAGCCGGTGCCGTACTGGAAGGTCGCCGGTACGGGCTTCTACGAGCAGTTTCTCGACACGCGAGAGTGGCCGGACTTCATGCGCGCCGGACGGGCGGCGGGGCTTGCCCAGCTCTGGCGCACGACGCCATCGGAATTGAGCGAGCAGAGCCGCTAATCGACGTCGGACGAACCTGCTCAGCGCCTGGGTCATGGCGGCCGATTCCGCTCACCAGCACGCTGTGCGTCCTCCTCAGCGGCTTTCATGAGGAACTCCTGAATGGACATTGGACTCCAATTTCTGACCGGCGTCCCGTTGCTCATCGGCATTCCGGGCTCAGATGCCTTTCTCGACGGCAAGGCTGGCCGCCACGGTCGTCGGCTTGATCAGCGCGAGGTAGATGGGGCAGCGCTCCTCCCAGATCGCGAAGAGGCGCCGGAGTTTCTCTTCTGGCTCGGAAGAAACCACTGAGACATCCACCGTGATGTCCCCAAGGTCGGGAACCGCGCCATCCATCCCGAGCAGGCCTCGCGCGTCGGCAGTGCAGCGCGTGACCGCAGACACGTCGTCGATCTGAAGGCCCAACTGCGGCGCGAGTGTGTCGCGGATGAACACCACAGCGCATCCAGCGAGCGCGCCGAGCAGGTATGCGGTCGGGGTGGGCGCGAGATTCTCGCCGCCGACCGCCGGGGGCAGGTCGGCGTCCCAGTTGAACGGCCCGGCCGACAGTCGCGCTCGTCCGTTGGCAAGAGACGCCGTCACCGACGGGACAGAGCGGGCCGCCTCCGGCTCGGCGGTGAAGCACTGCACGCTGTTCTCGATCACGCTGGTCGACATGGTTCACTCCCTTACCTGGCCCCACGCAGGGCCGCTGCCCGTAACGGTTCCAGCCGGGCCGCGGCAAGGGATCGGTGCTGGCACCCAACCTGAAAGGTTGCCGGTCGGCGGCACCGTCGGTGAGCACGCAGACGGTTAGACCAAGCCCCCGCGGACCAGGCCGGCTACGGCCGCCGCCCGGCCGGCCCGGCCGCTGACACCGAGCTTCAGGTATGCGTTGGACAGGTGCCGCTCGACTGTGCGCACGCTGAGCACCAGTGCCTCGGCGATCTGCCCGTTGTCCCGGCCGCCCGCGGCTAGCCGAAGAACCTGCAACTCCCTGGCTGTCAGGCTGGCCAGCCTCGGCTCGCCCTCACCCGACGCCGGCGCGCCCGGTTGCGCCTGGCGCCGGTCCGGTTCGACGAATGCGGCCACTTCCCGCAGGAACACGGGCCAGGCGGGTTCATCGGCAAGCAGAATGTGGTTGCGGCTGTCGAGAGGCACGAACGACGCGCCTGGGATCGACGCCGCGAGCAGCCGCCCATAGTCGAAGTCGATCATCGCGTCACCGCGTGAGTGCAGCACCAGCGTCGGCACGGAGATCGTCGCTAGCAGCCCGGTGACGTCATCCTCCTGACGCTCACTCCGGAGACGGGCTGCGTTGTCAGCCGAGGTCGACATCCGCTGCAGCGCGTCGACCCATTGCATCTGCTTCTCCGACGCATCGGGGATGAGCAGGTTGGTGAAGACGCGGCGGAACAGGGAGTCGGGGCGGGCCCAGCCGACCCGGATCATGCTGACGTACGTCTCATGCAGCTCGCGGTCGGCCGGGCTACGAGTCAGCGTCGCGTAGGCGCCGAAGAGGATCAGCCGGGTCAGTTGCGCGGGGTGCCTGGTCGCGTACGTGATAGCCACCGGGCCGCCCTGAGACATGCCGAGCAGTGCGAACCGGTCCAGGCCGGCCGAGTCGGCCACCGCGGCGAGGTCGCCGACTCGCGCCTCGAGCGAGTAATCGCCGATGTCCCAGTCAGACAGGCCGTAACCGCGCTCGTCGTACCGGACGACCGTGCAGATTTCGCCCAGACGTTTGAGGAAATGCTGCCAGACGGGACTCTGCCAGTCGTACTGCAGGTGGGACAGCCAGCACGAATTGATGACCAGCGCCGGGCCCCGGCCGTGGACCGCGTACGCGATCCGCACATCGTCGGGCGCGCGGCAAAACCGGACGTCCTGCCCGGCATCCTGCGCCAGGCGCGTCCTGACCGGCGAGGGGCCGACGCCGACGCCGCCCGGCTGGCGGTCAGCCATGCCCGAATCGTACCTAGACCCGCCGCGGCAGGCGACGCCGAGATAACTCCGCGCCCGCGACTGATAGGACGCCTGCACCCGCCGCCTGCTATGCGTAGCGCAGCGCTTCGCTGGGCCGGAGGTGGGCAGCGCGCCTGATGGGCACGAGCGTGATGAGGAGTGCGAGCAGGATGGTACCGGCGAGGGCGACCGCGAGGTTCCAGGGCGGGAAGGCGAGCGTGAGGTCTATGTTGACGACCGTCTTGACGAGCCAGACGAGGAACCGGTCGAGCAGGTAACCGATCAGGATCCCGATCAGCCAGCCTGCGGTGGCGAGAGTGAGGGTTTCGGTGGCGAAGATGCGGCGGATGTCACGGGCGCGGCCGCCGATTGAGCGGAGGATGCCGATCTCGCGGGTGCGTTCGAGGATGCTTATGGTGAGTGCGTTGGCCAGGCCGGCCATGCTGATCGCGACGACTAGCAGGCCGACCACGGCGAGCGTGGTGGTGAGCGTGCGGTAGCTGGCAATCTCGGCTGCCAGCTTGACGTAGACGATCTCGCTGTTGACGTCGTAGCCGTGCGCGGTGAGGGTGTCTTCGATGCGCGTGGTGGTGCGGTCGATGAACGCGTGGTCGTGTGAGGTGGTCTTGACCCAGTAGTCGTTGGCGTCGGCGGGCATGCCGGTCAGGATCGCGTGCAGCGTCGTCAGCGGTCCGAACAGCGCGGTGCCGTTTTCCTGCTGGTTTGCCGAGATGCCGATCACTCGGAAGCTGGCTGGCCCGGAGGCGGTCTGGACGCTGATGTTGTCACCGAGGCGGGTTCCCGTGGCTTGGGCGATGTCTTGCTCGACGACGGCAACGTGGGCTCGGGTCTGCTCCTCGGCCGGGGTGTACCAGCGTCCGGCGGCGAGCCGGTAGTGGAACATCGTCGCCTGCTGGACACCCCAGATCCGCGCGGCCTTGCCGTCCAGCGTGACGTCGGTGACCAAGTGCGGCTCGACGGCCGCCACGCCAGGGGTGCCGCGGATCATGTCTGCGGCGCGGGCGTCGAGCGGGCGGCCACCGACCGAGACGATATTGACGTCCTCGCCATGGTCTGCCCACGCGCCGCGGCTTGTGTTGCTGATCGCGGCGGCGAGGCCGAGCACCGCAAGCAGGGTGCCGACGGCGAGCGCGATCACCAGCGCGGTGGACAGGCTGCGCCGCCTGCGCCGACCGACGTTCCTGAGGCCGATCTGCGCTGGGCGGGGCAGGAAGCGGATGCGGCGCAGCAGCTGGTCGCCGGCGTCCTGGCCGCCGACCGCGGAACCGGTTGCTTCGAGCGCATCCCGCACCGGCACCCGGACGGCGCGCCGGATCGCGGGCAGCGCAGCCAGCGGGGGCCCGAGCAGGCCCACCAGCGCGCTAGCAAGCACGATGGGCCAGTCGATGCCAAAGCCGACGCCGACCGCGAACAGAGTGGAGCCGAAGTAGCGGGTCAGGACGTACGCGAGCACGGCACCCAGGACGATCCCGGCCACGGTTCCCAGCCCGCCGAGCAGCACTGCCGTCTTCAGGTACACCGCTGCGATCTGCCGCCGGCGCCCGCCGACCGCTTTCATGATCCCGATCTCAGATGTCTGCTCGGCGACCAGCGTCGTCATCGTGTTCCAGATCAGCACGAGCGCTGACAGCAGCGCCAGCAAGGTGATTACGTCGAAGAACTTCGAGGTGCTCTGGAAGCTCGACTTGCCGGGCCAGTCCCCGGCGGCCCGAACCTGGGGCAGGTCGCTGAAACCGGTGAAACCCGGGACGGCGGCGAGCACGCGGCGGATCGCCGCGATCGTCGCACTCACCGCGGCCGGACGTGTATCGGCGAGCTTGAAGAACAGCTCGTCGTAGCCGGGGATCCGGCTTAGCGACGCCACGGTCGCCGGCGTGGCGTACAGCACGATCACGTCGTCGGAGGTGACGGTCTGACCGCCGTCGAGGTTGCGGCCCTCGCCGCTCACCTGCAGCGAGCGCACGGCCGCGTCCGCGGCGATGATCTGCACGGTCTGGCCGGCGTGCACCGAAAGCAGTCCCTGCCTCGCGTTCTGCGCATCGGTCAGGACCGCGCCTGTTCCCGGGACGACACCCGAGGCGACGTGCACGACGTTCACAGCCTGCCGGCTGAAGTCCGGTATCCCGAGCACCTGGGCGAACGCGCGGCGCGCGCCGACGTACACCCTGCCGCCGAAGGACGATCGGGGTTCGACCGCACGCACATTCGGCACCGCGGCCAGCGCGGACAGCTGGGCCTGATCAAGAACTAGCGGGCGGGTGTAGATCGTCAGGTCGGGAAGCCGGTCGGCCGCGACCTCCGCATTCATCGCGCGGTTCATCAGCGCCGGGGTCGCGAACAGTCCGATGCTCGCCACCGCCAGTGCCAGGGTCGCGACCGCGAAGAAGGTGCGTGACCTGCGCCGACTCAGATCGCTGAGCGACTTGCGCAGCAGCGAGGAGACCATCTCGACCTCCTCACGCCGCGACGACGCCGTCGCGGATCGAGACGACCCGGTGCGCCCGTGCGGCCAGCTCGCGATCGTGCGTGACGTACAGGACCGTCTTGCCCTGACCGTTCAGCCGCGCGAACAGCTTGAACATCTCCGCTGCCGTCACGGTGTCGAGGTTGCCGGTCGGCTCGTCGCCGACGATGAGCTGCGGATCGGCGGCCAGCGCTCGTGCGATCGCCACCCGCTGCTGCTCGCCGCCGGACAGCTCCGCGGGCAGATGGTCAGCCTTGTCGCCCAAGCCAACGAGTGCGAGGTTCTGACGGGCCCGCTCGAACCGCTCCCGCTTCGACCCGCGGCGGGCGAAGTCGAGCGGCAGCACCGCGTTCTCCAGCGCCGACAGCGTCGGCAGCAGCTGGAAGAACTGGAACACGACGCCCACGTGCTCGCCGCGCCAGACGGCCAACTCCTCCTCGCTCATCAGGTCGATCCGCCGGCCACCGACCGATACCGTCCCCGCGGTCGGCCGGTCGATCCCCGTGACCAGGTTCAGGATCGTCGTCTTGCCGCTGCCCGAGGGGCCCACCACCGCGACCAGCTCGCCGGCCCCTATCTCCAGGTCGATCCCGCGTAGGGCCGGATAGTCCAGCCGGCCCATCCGGTACGTCTTCTCGACTCCCGCCAGATCAATGAATGGCTCAGAAACCCTCGCCGACCGGGTTGCCCGCTCGACCACGCCCTCCATGCCCATGACCGCACCTTCCGAGCACCCTCATCGCGCCCAACCTCGATCAGCGTCAGGTGGACCCGAATCAAGGTTGCGATCCTTGTCACAGGCCTTGAAGGGGCGAAGGTCACAGGAAGGGAGGTCTTCGTTCTCATGTCTAGGAGCGTCCCGAGCCCTTGCTGCTGACCGCCACTCGGCGGGCAGCGGCTGGCCAGCCACACCGCAAGGGCGAACCGAACCTCCGGGCGGCCCGGCCGGCTGCCATCGTCTGCCGCGTGCCGCGGCCCCTCAGATGTGGCCCTGAGCGGGCTTGAGTCAGGACGTCAGTCCGGGATCGGTCAGCGGCTGGCGAAGAAGTCGAGGTAGGCCTCAGCCAGGGCGGCCGGATTCTCCAGCGCGATATTGTGACCGGACTCGGCGATGACGACGCTGCGCACGTCTGAGGCCACGTGTGCTAGCTGCCTGGACACTTCATCGCCCAGATATGCCTCGGCGCCGACGGCCAGAACCGGGCAGCTGATCGGGTTCGCGTAGTGCGGGCGGTTCTGCTCGGCGTCGACCTGGCGGGCGCGGTACATCTCGAGAATCGCCCTGGTTCCGCCGGGCTGCTCGACCGAGTGCACCATTTCGTCAAGGTCGGCATCGGTGAGGGCGCTGGGGTCCCACATCTGGCGCCTGGCAAAGTAGGTCCAGAATGGGCGCTCCCGCCCGGCCAGCAGCAGCTCGGGCAGGTTCGGCAGGCTGAAGAAGCTGAAATGCCAG
>Ga0187783_10000990_pt1 | contig 20942 bp, 12 predicted proteins | sample 1015_SJ02_MP02_2_FD_132471 | JGI IMG/M metagenome (GOLD analysis project Ga0187783, IMG submission 132471) | Tropical peat soil microbial communities from peatlands in Department of Meta, Colombia - 1015_SJ02_MP02_20_MG | ecosystem: Environmental > Terrestrial > Soil > Wetlands > Peat | place...
CCGGAAACCTGGCTACTGATTGACCCCGCTCGCGAGGAATCCGCCGTCCACCGCGAGGAGGTGTCCAGTCACAAATCCCGCCGCTTTCGAAGCCAGGAACACCGCCGGGCCCGCCAGTTCCTCGAGCTGGCCGAAGCGGCCCATCGGCGTGCGCCAGAGGAACTCCCTCCCGCGCGCGGTTCCGTCAAGCAACGCAGCATTCAGGTCCGTGCGAAACACGCCTGGCGCGATGGCGTTCACGCAGACGCCGTGCTTGGCCCACTCGATGGCGAGCGATTTCGTGAGCGAGGCGACAGCCGCTTTGCTTGCCGAGTAGGCTGCCACCTCATAGAGGGAGACGAACGAGCTGAGCGAGGCGATGTTTATGATCCGGCCGTAGCCGCGCTCGATCATGTGCCGCCCAAAAACCTGACAAGCGCGCAGCAGGCCCGTTAGATTCGTTTCCAGAATCTCGTTCCACTCCGCGTCGCTCACCTCGAGCGTGGGAGTCCGCTTCGTCCGGCCGGCCGCGACGACCGCAATCTCGACACTGCGGAACTCCGCGCAGCAGGCCGCAAGCAGTTTTTCAAGGCTGGCCCTCTCGGTTACGTCCGCGGTCACGGCGAGAGAGCGCCGGCCGAGCTTGCGAATATCCTCGGCGGACGATTCGACAAGCTCGATTCGCCGCCCCGTCGGGATGACATTCGCTCCCGCTTTCGCGAGCCCCAGCGCAATGGCGCGGCCGATCCCCGAGGTGCCGCCGATCACTACCGCCGTTTGCCCCGTCAAGTCCAGATCCGCATATCCCATTTCGGTACCTTCCTCGGAAGCGATAGATCAGCGCACCATCATTGCAGAAACCTCTGCGCCCGGACTAGCCTTTTAGCTCCGCTATCGTGATTGCCGTTCCGCCCCGATCTTCCGCCTCCGCATGCGTCCCCTCGACCAGAGGGTGACAGGAAAGGAACTCGGCCAGGCCCCGGCGCAACGCCCCGGTCCCGTGCCCGTGAATAATGCGCACGCTTGGCCGGCCGGCCAGGGCCGCCCGGTCAAGGAACTTGTCGACCCTTTCCCTTGCTTCTTCGACCGTGCAGCCGATCACGTTGATTTCTTCCCCGACCGGCGCCCCGGCCACCTCCTCGTGCACGCTAATCCCGCGCGACCGTGCCCCGGCCGCTGCCCCTTTCGCAAGCGAAGCGGCCGGCACCTGGTCGAGGCCAACGATATCGCTGAGCGGCACCTTCATGCGCATCGGGCCAGCTTGGACTTCTGCGTTGCGCCCATCCTGGCGATGAAAGATCACCGGCTGCCTGAATCCCTTTACAACGATGCGCTGCCCGCATGCCAAACTGTCCGGCGCGACGGGCGGCGGGGGGGCGTCGCCCGGGATTCCGAGGTCGGCCTGTGAGGCGGAAAGGGCCTGCACAACGGCGCGATCGGCTTCCGCGCGCGCCTCGGACTCGAGCCTGGCCATTCGCCGGCCGCCTTGCTTTTCGAGCTGCGCGCGCAGGGCTCGATCCTTGATGTCGGCGGAAAGCCGCGCGACCTCAGCCTCGAGCCGCTTCTCGGTCTCGCGAAAACCCGCTTCAAGCTCCCGAATCCGTGTCTTCTGCCGGTCGATCCATTCGGTCCCTAGCGACTGGCGTTCGCTCGCGAGTTGCGCCAGCGCGTCGCGGGCCTGCCGACGGAGTTCGTCGACTTCGTCGCGGCTGCGATGGAGATAAGCGATGAGCCCCTGGGCCTCGCGCGATTCCGGAGACAGCTGGGCGCGGGCCCGGTCGATCACGACCTCGGGCAAACCGAGCCGCCTGGCAATCTCAATGCCGCTGGACATTCCGGGAACGCCGACCAGCAGGCGGTAGGTTGGGCGAAGATTGGTTTCATCGAATTCCATGGCCGCATTCACGATGCCGGCTGTTGTCGAGGCATAGGCCTTCAGGCGGTCGTGATGAGTGGTCGCCAGCGTCAACGCTCGGCGTCTGCGAAACTCCTCGAGCAGGGCCACCGCGAGCGCTGCCCCCTCCTCGGGTGCCGTACCGGTTCCCACCTCGTCAACGAGGATCAGCGACTGCTCGGTGGCGGCCTCCAGCATCGCGTTCAGGTTGAGCATGTGCGCGGAAAACGTGGAGAGATCGGCGGCAATCGACTGCTCGTCGCCGATATCCGCAAGGACGCGGTCGAAAACAGGCATCTCGGCGCGCTCGGCAGCAACGGGAATCGCCGATTCGGCGGAAAGCGCGGCAAGGCCGACGGTCTTGAGCGCCACCGTTTTTCCTCCCGTGTTTGGGCCGCTGATCACCATGACAGTCTCCGCGCCGCCTAGAGCGAGCGTCAACGGGACGGCGCTTCGTCCCCGCGGGCGCAGCGCCGCCTCGAGCACCGGATTCCGCGCCCGTTCGAGCTTCAAGAAATTGCCCGAAGAGAATTGGGGGGTGGTGCAGTCGAACTCCCGCGCGAAGCGGGCGCGCGCAAAGACGGAATCAAGGTAGGCGATCGACGTGGCCGAGGTTTCGAGCGGGTCGCGATCGGCGCGAAGCCGCTCGGTCAACTCCTCGAGGATACGGGCGATTTCGGTGACTTCGTCCTCGCCGAGCTGTACCAGTCGATTGTTCAACTCGATGGCCTCGAGCGGCTCGACGAACACGGTTTGCCCGGTGCCACTGGCGCCGTGCACGACTCCGGGAACCGAGCGCCGCTCCGAGGCGCGCACGGGGATGACGAAGCGGTCGTTGCGCAAGGTGATGTAGTCTTCGCCAGCCGGTTCGCCTCGCGCACGCAGGATGCCCTCGAGCGAACGCTGAATCTTTTCCCGTGCCGCGGTGATTCCAGCGCGAATGCGCTTCAGTTGCGGCGAGGCTTCGTCGCTGATCTCGCCGTTCGGCAGCACGGCGCGGCGAACCGCGGCCCCGAGATGGCGCAAGTCGGGCAATGCCGCCGCGCGGCCTGAAAGTAACGGGAATTTTGCAGCCTCGCCCCTCAGGATCTGCCGCACGGATTGAGCGGTTTCGACGAGCGATGCCGCATCCAGCAACTCGGCGCTTGAGAGGACAGACGCGGGCAGGGCCAGGCGCGCCAGCCAGTCCTGCGGATCGCGGAGCCCGCCGAATCCAAGCTCCGCGCCCGAACGCAAATAGGCAACCGCCTCTTCGATGAGCGCAAACTCGCCAGAGAGAGCCTCCCCATCCCGGCGTGGCTCGAGGCCCTCGACCAGGCGCCGGCCCGGTCGACTTGTGCTGAATCCGCCGACGATCTGCTTGAGTGTATGGAACTCGAGTATTTCCTGCGCGCATCGCGACATGGTCATCTCAAGGGAATTGTACGCGCTTCAGCGCGGACGCGTTTTCCTCCCACGGTCGCCCCCCTCCTACCGCCCCTAGTCCCTTGCCGGAGCCACCAGCACCCGGCGGCCCTCGATGCGATAGCGACCCTCGAGTACGATGCGCACCGCTTCGGTGTAAATGCGATGTTCCTCGCGCAGCACTCGCTCCGAGAGGCTTTCGACCGTATCGCGATCCTCAACCGGCACGACCGCTTGGACGATGATCGGGCCGGCGTCGAGTTTCTCGTCCACGAAATGGACCGTGCAGCCGGTGAATTTGACGCCGTGCTCGAGCGCCTGGCGCTGCGCCTCGAGCCCCGGAAACGCTGGCAAGAGCGAGGGATGGATATTCAATATGCGATGGGGAAAAGCGGCGACAAAATCGGGCGAAAGCAGGCGCATATAGCCCGCCAGGCACACCAGGTCAACTTCTCTCCGGCGGAGCGCGGAGACAACCAACCTGTCGTAGGCTTCTCTCTCGAGACCTGGGGAAGGAATGACTTCGGCGGGAATTCCGCGGGCCCTGGCCTTGGCCATCCCTGGGGCAGCCTCGCGATTGCTGACCACAATCGAGATTTCCGCGTTCGGAATGCGGCCAGAAGTGACGCTGTCCGCCAATGCTTCGAAATTTGATCCGCGCCCGGACAGCAGCACGCCGATCCGTTTCCTCATGTTCGGGCGAAGTTAGCACAGTTCGGCAGGTCCGCAAAACCTGGCCGCGGGTCCAAAGGGAACAGCCTAGAGCCTGGCCGGGTATTGCGTCGCCGCAGGCGATCGCGTATGCTGCCCGACAACGTTCAGGAGTTGTTCGAAGTGATTTGTCCCCAGTGCAGAAGCGGTGATTGTCTCCCGTCTCGTCGACGCGCCCCGCGGGACTATCTGGGTATGCCTTTTGGAGTGAGGCCCTGGCGTTGCCAGACGTGCGAAAAGCACTTTTACGCGCGCTCGGTTGCCATTGCCTTTTCGCGATACGCGCATTGCCCCAGGTGCGGCAACTTCGATCTGGAGCGCGTTTCCGGTGAACGCGTGGAGAGGGCCACGCTGATCGCCTGCAAGCGATGGCTTGGCTTTCCCGCTTACCGCTGCGCCCCGTGCCGGCTCAAGTTTTTCACCGTCCGGCCCTTTCGGCGCATCCTGCCGTACACGAGTCCACGATTGCGAAATGCAGCCTCCTGACCCCTCCCGGTTTGCTCCACACAAACATAAGCCCCGCTGGCGGCACGGCCAATCATTTCGACCCCCCCCCGGCCGTAACCTACAATTAACATTCCTGTCACAGCCCATTCATCGGCGCTGCATAAGGTTCCGCTTCCGCGAAAACAGCTGCGTGTTCAAGCGTGCTGCGTCAAGGCACGCATTTTGCGGAACGGGGCGCTGGGGTGGTGGTGCGGCCCGACGAGCCCTGACCGGACATCTACCGGGGCCGGCAGTTTCCAGATTCTAACTCGATCGTTTTGCACTTCATCTCAAGGAGGAAGAATGCGAGTACTTGCGGCATGGATTTTGGCCCTTGGGCTGTTCGCATCACCCGTCACAGCGCGGGCGCACAGAGCGGGGGACGATACGACGGCAAAGACCGATACCGATAAGAATGCGACTGCCAATCCCAGGCCGGCCGATGCCACACCGGGGTCAAAGGCCTCCGGGCCGGCGAAAACGGATGCGGCTGCGACGCCGACGCCTGCGAGCATGGAGGTCGAGCTTCACGAGCTCCGAGATTTGATCGAGATGCAGTCCAAGCAGCTCGAGGAACAGAACGAGCAGCTCAAAGAGCAACAGAAAAAGATGCAGATGCTCGAAGAGCAGCTGAACGCTAGCGGCGCATCACGAGCCGGCACCTCGAGTACTGGAACGGTGAGCCCGGCGGCGAGCGTCGCGTCTACGCCCGGCGTAGCGGCGCCCAGTGTTATGACCGCGGCTGTGGCGAATACCCCGGCAGGCAGCGGCCCCAGCCCAAGTCCCGTGCCCGCCGCTCATCAGGATATGAACAGCGAGGAACCGGTGGCCTTGCACTTCAAGGGCGTTACACTTACTCCGGGCGGTTTCATGGTGGCGGAAACAGTTTACCGCAGCAAAGCCTTGAGCGCGGACGTGAACACGCCGTTTAACTCAGCGCCGTTGCCCGGCTCATCCCCCAGCAACATCAGTGAGTTCAACGCCAGCGGTCGCCAGTCGCGCATCTCCATGCTGGTAGAAGGAAAACTGAAGGACGTGAAGATCGGCGGCTATTACGAAGGCGACTTCCTCGGGGCCGGCTCGACGTCCAACAACAACCAGTCGAACAGCTACGTGTTCCGGCAGCGCCAATTCTGGGGTCAGGCGGCGTTCAATAGCGGGTTCACAGTCACTGGCGGTCAGATGTGGAGCCTCGTCACGCAAACCGCGGTCGGAATGGACAATCGAACCGAGGTTACGCCGCTCGTTATCGACGCGCAATACGTGGCCGGGTTTAGCTGGGCGCGGCAGTACGGGGTGCGGTTCGTACAGAACTTCAGCAATAAGTTTTGGCTCGGCTTCTCGGTTGAAAATCCGCAAATCACCGTCACCGTGCACGGCGAGCCAACCACCACAACAGGTGCAGTCACAATTCCATGCGTTGGCGATCCGGGCTGCCCCGCCTCCGGCACAGTAACCGTTGGCACCACGACCACGTATACGAATTTCTTGTTGGGGCAGAGCGGCACCTCGGGAGGCCTTTTCAACCCCCTGGCAAACTATTCCTACAATCCATCGCCGGACTTGATCTTCAAGGCTGTTCTCGAGCCTGGAATCGGCCACTATGAACTCTTTGGCATTTACTCGCGCTTCCGCGATCGCATCTTCCCCTGCGAAGTCGCCTCGGTCGCCATCGCTTCCTGCACGGTAATTCCATCCGCCCAACTCGCTTTCAACCAGGGGTACAACGGCGGCGGCTTCGGCGGCAACGCGTATTGGAGTATGTTCGCGAAGCACCTCGATTTTGGGCTTCACGGCATGGCCGGAAACGGAATCGGCCGCTACGGCTCGGCCGGCCTTGCTGATGCGACGATCCGGCCGGACGGAACCATCGCCCTGCTGAAAAACTACATGGCACTCGGCAGTCTCATCCTTCACCCCGTGCCTAAGCTGGACCTCTATGCGTACGGCGGCGGCGACTATGCGGCCCGCGCCCAATATGCCAAGACCGTCGGGGGAATTCCAAACGAAGGCTACGGCGCAATCGGCTTTAACAACTCCGGTTGCTACGTCGAGATTTCCCCCACCGAAACGACTCCGGCCGGCACAACCGCAGGAGCCGGATACGTTCCCGGGGCGCTCTCGAACTGCACGGGCGATGCCCGCGATATCCTCGAGGGCACCTTGGGCTTCTGGTACCGGTTCTACCAAGGCTCAAGAGGCCGAGTGCAACTGGGGATGCAGTATTCCTACTACGAACGTAACACGTGGAGGGGTGTCGCTCCGGCAGCAGGCGCGCCGGGTGCGGGAATCGGCAACCCGGATACGGACGAGAATATGTGGTTCACCTCGCTGCGCTACTATCTGCCCTAGAACCTAACTCGGCCACGAGCTTTGCCCCGGATCATCCGCCTTGCCCCGGATGATCCGGGGTGTTTTATTTTGCAGCCGACTAAAACGTGCGGAACCGCTCAGACAAAGGTGTCCGACTGTGCGATGTTCCGTCGGGCATCGAGGATGGGAGCCAACTGCTCCCCGGTTGGCTCCGCTCAACAATACCAGGGCTCGTTGAGGTATGGTATCGTGGCGCGTGCGGCGAGCACGGGCATCCGGCCTTGGACGGCGGCTCCCGCGGCTGCTCGACCACATACCTCTTCGGCGGCGTCTTCGATGAGCTCAAATATGCCCCCGCGAGGACGGTTCATCTTCTCGCCCGCGTGCACGATCCCCTGCAAGCGGTTACACAGGGCGTCGACGCGCGGATCCTTGTGCTTCCACGGGTAGACCAGGGCTTGCTCGTCAAACGGGCCGACAAGTTCGCGCACGTCGCGTAATTCGAGCAGACGTGATCGGGCCGGAACCAGGAGCCGAATGGCCAGCTGAATCGGCGCGACATTCTCGACGAGATTCTGCTGTCGAATCGTCTCGAGCAGCTCGCCGTAGCCTGCGAGCGTCGTCCAGGGCGTGAAGGCCACAAAGGTCGGCGCGAGCGTCAGGCCAATTTCGCCCAAAATCGCGACCACGCGCAGGAAATCGGCTCGGGTGTGATTCTTTCCGAGCTTCTGAAGCACACCATCATCCACCGACTCGACGGCGCTGGTCACAAACAGGCAGCCCGTATCGCGCAGCGTCGCCAGGAATTCCCGGCCTTTCAGCAGGTGCTCGACTTTGATGGTCACGTCATAGGTGAGGTGAGGAAATTCGCCGTGGAGTGCTTCGACGAGAGGGAGGGCATGACCGACCCCGTTAAAAAAGTCCGGATCCCCGAAAGTGATATGTCGCGCGCCCGCGGCGACCTGCTGGCGAATGTCCGCAAGCACTACCTCGCGGTCGACGATGCGAAAGATGCCGTTATAGACCGGCACGATGGGGCAGTGCCGGCACAGATGCTTGCACCCCCGGCTCGCTTCCGTATAGCCGACCGTGCGCGATTCGCCATCGGGCATGAGTAGTCGCGCGTACTTTCCGAGGGCCACCAGGTCCGAGCGGTCCGGCACGCGAAACTGCTGCCGAGCGAGCGAAATCGTCGACCGGACATCGTCGTTTGCCGGCGGCGAGGCTGATACCTGCCCGTCCCTACCCGGGTTGGCCAGGCGGGTAGCCAGCGCGGTTAGGCTCGTCTCGAATTCACCGCCGAAGATCCATTCGACGCCGAGTTTCCGCAGATATGCTTCGTTCACCGGCGCGTAGAGACCGTAAAAACAGATGCGCACGCGCGGGTGGATCTCCCGAACGATGGGCAGCAGCCGAACAGCCAGGCGTGTCGCCGTGTGCATGGGCACGTAGAAGGCCACGAGGTCGGCCGTTCGGATGGCTTGATCGGGCAACGGTTCTCGTGACAGATCGACCGAGGTTACCTCGACGCCCGACTCGCGCAGCCAGGCTGCCGGCGAGGCGATGCCAAAGGGCTGCCGCCCCATTTCGTAGGTCGAGATCAGCACGACTTTGATTTGCTCGAGCAAGCGACCAGTCCCGTAACCGGGGGCTCGAAAATTATGTCACGCGCCGCGCGCCGCTCCAAACCCCGCCTACCTTCCGGTATCATCCAAGGCTGGAAATGAAGACTGGCGAAAACCGGGTTCGAGGCGGCGATGGCCGAGCCAAATTCCGCGCCATCGTTCTCGATTATGGTGCCGTGCTTTGCCATCAGCCTTCTCCGCACGAGATCGAGCGCTTGGCGGGCGTTTTCAGCGTCACCTCGGAGGAGTTCCCGCTGCTCTATGCGGGTCCGCGCAGCGCGTATGACCGCGGCGACCTGACCACCCCGGAGTATTGGACCGAGGTCGCGCGATGCGCCGGCGTCGACCTGGACAGGGATGTCATCGAGAACCTCTCGAACTGGGATAAGGAAATGTGGAGTCACGTGAACACGGAGATGACCGACTGGCTTTCTGCCGTGCGCGCCGCCGGATACCAGACCGCTCTGCTCTCGAATATGCAGTTCGATATGATCGCGCACGTGCGCAGACACTTCGCCTGGCTTCGGAACTTCGATCATCAAATCTTTTCCGCTGAGGTAGGCGCCGTGAAGCCGGAGCGCGCCATTTACCTACTCTGCCTCGACAGGCTGGGCGCTCGACCATCGGAAACCCTGTTTATCGACGATCGCGAGGAAAATGTCGCGGCCGCCCGCGGGCTCGGCATCGAATCGTTTCACTTCCGCTCGGCCCCCGAGCTCCGGCGCGAGCTGGCCTACCTCTTGCCCTGATTTGGATTATTGGTCGGGATGGACGCCAAGATCGTCGTTTTCCTCGCCGGCCTCGAGCGCGTGGACGCAGAAGTCCCGGCCACCTTCGCCGCATTGATAGACCTGATAGACGGGCAGATCGGAGGGGTCAACCGTGTAATACCCATCCTCCATTTGCACGGCCAGGCTGTAGTCGCTTAGAACGTAAGGATTTCCCGGAAGCGCGCGGACGCGAAACATTCTTGACCCAGGTTCGTAATTCCCGTAGCTGAAGCAATAGCCGATGCAGGCACGGTCGAGGATGTGCTGGATCGGAATTCGCGATTCGATCGGCGCAAGGATGGTCCCCATCACCCGTTGATTGGGGGGCAGCGTGCGAACCAGCCGCGTAACCCGATCCTCCATTCGACTGATCTTCCCCGTGTCCTGGTAAAGAAATCCGAAGAAAACCACGGCAAGCGCGGCGAAGGCGATGAAATGCCATTTTCTCGGCCGTGCCGCAGCAATCAAGCAGCAGAGTAGGATCGCAGATACGGTGGTCAGCCGGTCGGTTAACAGAGCGACAGCTCCGATATGGCCCGGCACGCGAGCCCCCCGGGGAAGCAGAACGGTCGCCGCACAGATCAGCAGATAGAGCTCGAGGGGAACCAGGTAGGCACGGTGAGAATCTCCTTCGCGGCGTGCCCGAAGTCGATCTAGGACAAGAGAAAGGCCCGCCAGAAGAAGAAACGCATACTCGGTGATCTGGTAGCGCGGGGAGAAGAGCAGGAACTGATCGGCGCCGTTGAAGTAGGAGAAAGGCAGTTCACGTGCCTCAACTACGTAGTGATGCCACAAGTATTCGTGCATCCCGACAAGCGCGCAAACGCCCGCAACAAATAGCAGGGCATGATAGCGAGGGCGAATCCGCTCGGCGGCCGCAATATACGCCGCAGCGCCAAGCAGCCAAAACAGCCCCAAGGGGTGGGCAAGAACAATCAGCGGAACCAGGGCGAGTGCGATGAGTCGCTCCCGCCGCTCGCCGCGCCAACAAACCGCTAGGGCCCAAAACGAGAGTCCGAGCGCCAGGTAATAGTTGAAAAACCCGAGCTCGAACGTCCACCCGTAGGCGACCATGGCGATCGCGGGAAGCAGATACCAAGAGGCGCGCCGCGTGGCCGCGCTCAGGAAGGCAAAGGCACCCCAGAAGAAAATCAGCACGACGATCGAAACCGCGATCTTTTCCGCGATGCGTAGGCTGACGAGTGTCCCGAGACCGCTCAGAAGGTAGTCGAAGAGGATATTATTCGAACGGTGTTCGATCCACAAGCCATGCGTCTCACCTCGCTCGATCAGTTGAACGAGCCAGGCGTTATAAAGATGGCTGCCGAGATCCGTGGCCTCGATTTCACGGTGCCAGAAGCAGGGGATTAGGGCGAGCGCCGAGATCGCAACGAGTCGCCTCGAGTAAGCTCCTAGAAAGCCCCGGCAGATTCCCAGCGCACCGCCTGGTCGGGCAGAGCCCGACCGAGCGATTTCGGGTGTCGTCGCGGTGCTCTCTAAGACTGCTTGGTTCATTGGCCTGCCGGCTCCACAAGGCGACCATCATGGGACGACATGCCGTTTCGACGCAAGCCGCTGAAGGGCGGAAAACCGGGAGAGTGGAGACACGATGCCCCGCAATCGACCCGGGCAGACGTCGCCAGCCTCAGGAGCAAACGGTAAGCAAGTCAGGCGTTAGCCGTGAGCAGCTCGCGCAGCCTTCGGGTGGAACCCGAAAACCGATCGCTCGAGGCTTGAGGAGCGGACCCTCGGCGAACCCTCGAACTCGACGATATCGCTGGTACGATAGGGCATCTCTCTTTCACATGCCCGGCAACGAAGATTAAACATTCGGCCACTTTGCTCGCCTTCCCCAAACTCTCCTTCGCCGCGCGCGATTCTCTCTACGATCGCGGGCAAAGGAATCGGCTGACGGCAGTAACCGCAAGCCACTCCACGGTACGATTGAATTCTGGTGTCATTCATTCCGCGCCTCACCTGGCTGGTGTATTCGTTCGGGAAAGCGAATCCTACATGGATTGTGCCACGGCGTCCACTTGGTATTTTACCGCGCTGTGGATGTCGGTGGAAGGTTTTAGTACTCAAGGCGGCCGATGATCAGGTGTCCTTTAATCAACAGTAAAAAATAGACTTACAGGATTCGTTATCGCCGCTGTGGGCGGAAGGGCGGCAGCGGCTCATCATGCAGCTCGAAGTTTACAGGCGGTGTCACGCCAAGCAGATACTGAACAAAGTAGTCCCAGCGCCGGCGCACGAGGTACTGGGCATGAACGCCGCTTTCCCCGTGGTACATGTTCGGGACAAAGAGCATATCGAAGCTCTTATTCGCGCTCATTAGGGCGTCAACGAGCCGCATGGTCTCGACCGGATGGACGTTGTCGTCGATATCGCCGTGCACAAGCAGGAGGTGGCCCTTCAAGCGAGTTGCCAGGGCCTCATTCGATTGCTGGGCGTAGTCCGCGCCGACCGGATAGCCCTGGTAAAGCTCATTCCACCATGCCTTGTCGAGGCGCGCATCATGGTCTCCGGAGATCGACTCGCACACCTTGTAGAAATCCGGGAATAACAAGAAAGCGTGCGTCGATCCGTAGCCGCCGGCGGAGGTTCCATAGATGCCGACGCGGGTGATGTCCATATAAGGATTTCTGGCGGCCATCTGTTTGATCATCTCGACGTGATCTGCGAACGCCCCGCCGAGGTTGTGGTAGGAGAATTCATGGAACGCGCGCGAACGGCCCGTCGTCCCGCGCCCATCGACCATAACCACCACGAAGCCCAGCTCGGCCATCGATTGCAACCGCATGGCGCTCGGAAAGGTCTTCGGCACAAAGAACCCCTGTGGGCCGGTGTAAACCTGCTCGATGATAGGGTACTTTCGGGAGGCGTCAAAATTCGAGGGCTTCCAGATCAACCCATAAAGATCCGCAGTGCCGTCGCCCGCCTTGCCCTCGAAAGGCTCGGGAAACTTCCAGCCCATAGTGACGAGCCGGCTGACGTCTGCTTGCTCGAGGTCGCGCACCTTCGAGCCGTCCCTCGAGCGTCGCACGATTGAGCCGCCCGGCAAATCCACACGCGAATAATTGTCGACGAAGTACTGGTTGTCCTCGGACATGCTGACGGTGTGATTCGCGTTGTCGGGAGTCAAAAGTTCCAGGCCGCTGCCGTCCAAGCCGACCGAATAGAGGTGGGTGAGATAGGGATCCTCGCCCTTTTCACGGCCGCTGGCGAGGAAGTACACGCGGCGGCCCTTGCCGTCGACCGAAACAACCTCGCGCACGACCCATTCGCCTCGGGTCAGTTGCCGCTCGAGTGCGCCCGTTTTCGCGTTATAGAGGTACAAGTGGTTCCAGCCGTCTCGCTCGGAGGACATCAGGATCTCCGAGTCGTTGCTCAGGAACTCGAACCAGGTCTCGCCCGGATCGACGTACTTCTCCCCCGTTTCGCGAAGCACCACCTTCTGCTCCCCAGTTGCCGCGTCCACCTCGCGCAGTTCGATCTGCTTCCAGCCGCGCTCTTCGGTCTGGTAATGAAAGCGCTTGTTGTCCGGAAACCATTCGAAAAACGGGCCGCCCTGAAATGCGATGTCCAAGGGGGGAGTCTTGACGTCGATGCGCGTATTCGCGCGCACGTCGAAAATGGTCGGGTAGGCTTTCGGCAGCACCTCGCCGGGCAATGGGTAGACGACCGTGAACGCCTGTGGGCGAAGCTGGTTCGGGGGAACGAATTGCAAGCTCGTGAACCGGCCCGCGTTGCGCGAGTCGATTCGGTAAGTGACGAGCTTCGAGGAATCCGGCGACCAGAAAACCGCAGGCCGGACCTTCACCTCTTCGGTTTGCTGCGTCACATACGCGCGCAGGGACGGCAGGGGCGTCGCGTAATCCCACCCGGGCTGGCCGTCGCGCGTGAGCTCAAGGACGGTTCCGGTCGAACTGTCGCGCAGAAACAGATTGTGATTCTCGACATAGGCGATCCAGCGCCCATCGGGAGAGCGCGATTCGTAGTCTTCCGCCGCGGAAGACTCGCCGCGCTTGCATTCGTAGCTTTCCAGATTGCAGGTCCATGTCGCGTTCTCGATCTCGAAGCGGATGGCCTTGCCGTCATCAACGAAATCCAATAAGTCGAAGGGAAGCTTCGCGGCGTCAAAGTGCTGCCTGGCCGCGCGAGAGAGCGCATCGGCAAGCTTGGTGTGATCGAAGGCAGGGCTCTCGGTGCCCTGCGCGGCATCCACCACCAGGAATTCGTAGGTCAGGTCGGAACCTTTCAGGGTGGTTCGGCGGTACCAGAAACGGTCGCTCTTCTCGATCCAGTGCGCCATTACCTCACCGCTCGTATACAAGTGGCGCACGTTCCCTGGGAGAAATCTCTCCGCGCGCTGATAGTCTTCGAGCGTTCCCTGCGCGTTAGCCGTGAATGCACCGAAAAACAGAAAAGTAAGCGCAATGAGTGCGGGGCGAAAAGTAAGCTTCATGTCGTTAGCCTCTCCGGATGACGTCGTGTGATTTCGAGAGCTTGCGGAAACCGGACAGATCGTGCCACAGACAAGGGGAGATTTTGGACGCAGTCAGGAGCAATTTCAAAACTGCGGAACGGATCTGCGGAGACGAAAAAGAAAATAGGGGAGCGCGGGTTCGCTCCCCTATTGCGTGTCTGTTGGTTGTCGTTGGCCGTCCCTCTTTTGCGGTCTAGGCGACTCCTCCGCGGGCCGACTTAGAACACAAGTTGCAACCGGAACTGAATCACGCGGGTCGCAGTCTGCATTTGTCCGGTGGATAAGGCAGAATACGGCGCAATGTTGACGAACAGGTATTGCGCGGGATTGTTTGAACCGAACGAGTAACCGTCCGTGTAGTTGAAGTTCGGATGATTGAACAGATTAATAAACTCTGCGTGGATGTCCATGCCAACTCGTTCCCAGATCGGAATGTGCTTGGTGAGGGAGAAATTCGTGTTGACGAACATCGGTCCATGCAGGAATACGATCTGTCCCAACTCGCCCGGCGTGGACTCCGGCTGAACCGCCCCGCCCGGGCCAAATAGACTCGACGGCAACCCCAGAGCTTGGATCGTTGGGTTAGGTATTTGGACACCATTGTCCGTAATCGTTGGTGAGGGATGGACGCCTACCTGGCTCTGCAGCTGGGCCACACTGACGCCGTTCAGCACCACCCCCGAATCATTCGGGTCCGGAGGGTAACCGAGATAGTTGTTGACGTTGTAGCTGTCGAACCAATTGTATGTGTCCTGCCCGCCCGCAAGCTTAAAGTTGCGCCCGATCTGCCAACTGAAGATGCTGCCGAGCGTCCATCCTCCGATCACTCGGTTCAGCAGACCGTTGTTTGAGGTGAGCGCGTGTCCTGGCCCAAAGGGAAGGGCGTAGGTGAAAAAGGTGTTGAAGGTGTGGCGGAGGTCGTAGGGCGAAGGAACGTGGTTGAGCGCCGGGTCACGCAGCGTGTAGAAATCGGCCAGAGCCGAGTCCGCCGAATAGTAATCGCCGAGGTACCGGTTTGTAAAAGCGTGGCTATAGGCGTAGTCGGCCATGAAATTCAAACCGTGACCCACAGGATGCTTCACATTGATGTGCAGGCCCTCGTACGACTCGCTGCCAGGATCAGACAGATATTCAAGTGCGTTACCGCCACCGTAGGGGTTGACCTGGAAGAAATTGATGGGATACGCGAGTGGCGTCGGCGCCTGGTTCGAAGCGACATAGCCCTGTAAAACACAAGGCGAGAACGTGTTAGCAACCAAGTTACAGAAGTATGGATAGTTCTGCGTAATCGCTCCGGCCAGAGCTCCCGCTTGACCCGTTTGCACATCGAACAGAAAGCCGGGGTTTGACCAGGGCGAGCCCGCGACAAGCGGACCAAATGCCTGACTCAAGATCGGCGCGTTTGTCTCGCCTGGCACTGCTGGGTCGTAGGCAAAGGTGCCGGAGTACGGGTTACTCGCGGGAAGCGCATTATTCAGCGCAAGGTTCCCCTGCGCATATTTGAAATCCTGGAGGAATGAATCGAATCCGCTTGCATTCTGGAAAATGTTCACTTCGTTGAGGTCGTATGAGTCCCACATGTGAACCGAGTGGTTGCCTACGTAATTGAACTCGACGACCCAGTTGCCCGGAAGTTCGCGCTGGACTCCGAGCGACCAGTTCTGGACGTAGGGGCTCTTGATATTGGGATTCACCGTGCTGAACGAGCCTAGTCCCGTGAATGTGAACTCGGACTCGGGAAGCGGGGTCACGAATTGGCCCCCAGTATTCGGGAAGGAGTTGATCGAGTTTACGGCCGGGCTCGTGGGATTGAACGAAATCGAACCCGGCTCAAAGAGTCCCGGACCCGACCCCTGGTAGAAGAAATACGACTCGCTGGCCAGCCCACCCGTGGCCACGTTCTCCCACGGGATGGTTCCTTCATTGTAATAGTTGATGGCATACCCGCCGCGGATCACGGTTTTGCTGCCGCCCATCAATTTGCCCAGAAATCCGTCCTCAATATCAGGATTCCAGGCAAAGCCGAGCCGCGGAGCGGGTTGCTTGAAATCGCCCCCGTATGGCTGAGGCCGCAACGTGATTTGAGGATTCGTGTCTCCGGTCAACGCGCCGGGTTGAAACAGACCCGACGACGGGCCGAGCAAAGCTGCATAGGTCGGACCGGTGAAGTAGTTGTTTGTGTTGACGAGCGGCCCGGTAAACTGTAGGCGGAGGCCGTAATTGATTGCGAGATGAGTTGTAACCTTCCACGCATCCTGCACGTAGAAGCCGCCCTCCTTAAACTCCTCTGCGAGATGTGTGATCCCGCCGGGCGTGTATGCGTAGGGCTTACTCAACGTGTTCAGTGGCACGCTGCCCGAGATCGAGGAGATCCGGCCGGTCAGGAGCGAGTACAAGGCCTCGGCATCGGTAACAGCCTCGTTGTTATTTGCTGTGCCCAATCCGCCCGGGAAGCACCCTTGCGTATCGGCAGTGCAACCAGCAACGGGAGCAGTGTTGAACATGGTCGCCGCCGGGTCAAGGCTGGTGATCCCCAAATTCTGAGCGATCGGCGGATCGGTGCCCGTGTCGAACGCGCTGGCATAGCGGAATTCACCCCCAAAGGTGATCGTGTGCGTCGCGTGCGTCCAGGTTACATTGTCCGTTACGTTTCTCACCGGGGAATTCCGCGGCTCAGGAAGAATGCTGTACGAATCGGGCACGGGGGGAGTGAACGAAGTGCTGCCCGGGGAGCCAAACGAACTGGGCGAGGGAAGATACGTGATGCCTTGAAAGGCTTTGAAGCTATTGCCCGCCTGAAACTCTTCCTGTTCATTCAGCACGCCGAAATTGATCTGATTGACAAGGCGCGGGCTGATCGTCCAGTCAAGTCCGGTCGCGAATGTTGAGTACGTCGATTGAAACGCGTACTGCAGAACGGAATCTCCCGGGTAAATCGGAACTCCGGCATAGGTTCGCCAGTAGATGTTGTCGGAAACATGCCAGGTAATGTTTGGCCGGATCAGAAAATCGACGCGCGCCGATGGCCAGTATTGCTTGTACGAGCTGTTGTAGGGGAAGGTTAGGTTATTCTGCAGGGTCGACAGCAGAGTGTCGGTGGTGTTGGGCGCAAGGCTTCCCTTAGAGGTGTATCCATTTACCGTAGAGAACAGGGATTGGATAGCCGAATTGATCACAGATGGATATCCGTTGGCGGCCGCGATGTTGTAGAGGCTGACCGTCTGCGTCTGCCCGTTGTCGGCGCGGGCGTAGGTGAACGATCCCCCTTGAGCTGCCGTTGACAACACTCCTGTCGTCTGAAGCGACGTGCTCGGGACGTTCTCTTGCTCGAAGTTGAAGAAGAAGAAGAGCTTGTCCTTCTTGATCGGACCTCCCAAGCTGCCGCCATAGTCGTTAATGTGAAAGGGCTGCTTTCTGCCCGTCGCGAGATAAGAGGCGCTCGTTGCTGGATCGACGGTCGCTATCTGGCGTGCGTCATAGAGGTACATGTTGTTCTGAAAGCTATTGGCATCGAAAGCGCTGTTGTAGGTTTCCCAGAATCCATTCCCGTGGAACGCGTTCGTGCCATGCTTGGTTGTTACGTTGATGGTGATCGCACCCTCTGCCGCAGCGTCGGCAGTCAGCTGGTCGGTCGAGACGGTCATTTCGTCAACCGCACCGATGCGAAGGCCGGCTCCGGTGAAGAACCCGGTGGTCGATGTGCGGAAGCGCGAGAAGTTATCATTCGTGCCGTCGATGCTGATGTTGATCGCACCGTTCGGCAGCGCGTCGTACGTCGTGAAACGTTGATCTCCTCCCACTTGCGCGCCGGGCATGAGCTGCGCGAAGGGCAAAGCGTCCCGCCCGTTCAGCGGTAGATCCTGGATCGCGTCGCCTGTGACCGTCGTAGCCAGCGTATTGGAGCTTGTCTCGAGCACTTCTGCCTGAGCGGAAACCGCAACTGTCTCGGTGACCGTGCCCACTCTGAGCTCAACCCGCAAGTCGGTCGTGCGACCGGCATACACGACAACGGTATTGTAGATTTTCGTGGCAAAGCCTTTGGCGTCGGCGGTCAGGGTGTAGCTGCCCGGCTGCACGTCGGGAAAGGCGTAAGCGCCCGCGGCCGTCGAGGTAACCACCGTGTGAAACCCGGTCGAGGGCTGGTCCAGCACAAGGGTGGCATTTGGCAGTGTGGCTCCTGACTGATCGACGACGACGCCGGAGAGTTGGCCTTCGGTGCGGGCTTGCCCCCAGGCAAACCCCGGAAGGAGGCATAGAGAAAGCAGGATGACGAATGCCGCTACCTGACCCAGTCTGTGTGCCATTGAAATCCTCCAAGAACTCCGCGCCCGAATGTTTAGAGTGGCTGTCTCGGATGAGGACTCGTCGCGCCAGCCGGGAACCCGGTGAACCTGGCACTGTTTAAAAAAAAACAAAACCAACCAGGAAGCTGTCTACGCCTCCGTCACCCCCACCCCAGCTGGCCAAATCGTATACAAGATACGATATACGCTGTCAAGCGATTTTCCTGACCAAATTCAATGAAGCTTCGTCCGTGACGCATGGGCGCTCCAGGCGCTGACCCGATCCCGAGCTTGATACGGGGCGCCTCGGGCCTTTGCCCCTCGTGAAATACGAATCTCCTCGGATGGTTCCTTGGGTACCGCGCACCCTACAGTACACTCGTCCCGGTGGGCTTGGTTGGCGAGAACCTGTAGGGAATCCCCCCGATGGGTTCGTGCGGTCGGCTCGCTCGGAGACGCCCGGAACGCGCATCATATCAGGCGGCGCGCCAGGGAAATCCCAAAAATTCCAGGAGAGGGTTATGGCCAACCTAAGTCGTCAGGAGAATTTTTTCCAGGATCTGTTTGATTTTCGGCGCGATTTCGACCACCTGTTTAACCGTTTCCTCACCGGATCGCCGGTCGTTGGCGGAACTCGCGGCCGGGTCGGCGAGGCCTCGCCGCTCGTTTCATTCGCGCCCGCTGTCGAGTCCTACGTGGATCGCCAGGGCAAGAAATTCGTTTGCCGCGTGGCGTTGCCCGACATTGACCCAAAGGAAGTCACGATCCAGGTTCACAGCAACATGCTCACCATCACCGGCGAGCGCAAGGTCAAGAACGAACAGAAGGAAGCCGATTACGTACAAAGCGAGCTGATGTACGGCTACTTTGAGCGCACCGTCCCGCTGCCCGAAGGCGTAGAACCGGGCAAGGTCGACGCCGAGTACCGCAACGGGGTGCTTGAGATCACGGCACCCATCGCTGCGGCCGCACTCCCTCGCAAGGTTGAGGTCAAGAGCGCGGAACCGGGAGCCAAACAGATCGGCGCTTCGGCTTCGGGCCGATAGCGCAACGCGCAGCCGCTAGCTGCTCAACAGAGCCCGTCTCGGCAGGGCGCCGCCCGAACCCGAGACGGGCTCTTTTTCGTTGAGCGTCTCGGTTCTCGACGAACGCTCGAGCGGTTCGCGTTCCGGCCTTTTCCGTTTGAGAGAGGAATCACTTGGATTCCGGACGGATGAAGTATTTCCATTTGTCCAGGTCGGCCCGCACCGCAACATCGAAGAATCCAACCATCATCTCGTCATACGTCTGATCGCCCCAGGTGACCGCCGAATCCGGATCGGGATTGTGGGGATTGTTCCGCGAGTTGTCGTACCAGGCCACCGCTTCGAGCATCGTTCCCGCCTTGAGCACGAGCGGCTGCTCGAGCCGGTAGCTGAGCTGCCAGTAAAAATTGTAATTCACGCGCAGAAGGGTTTCCTGAGCCTGGCCGGGGCGCAGGATGTTGTACTCAAAGGTCTTTCCGCGTAGGTGCATGTGCGGGAAGAAACTGAGCAGTGTCGCCTCGTTCGGGAGCGTGCCGTGAACCTCCACGCGGAAATCGTCGACGCCCGGGGGAATCACGAAACGGTCGTTCGTCAACTGCAACGTTAACACACGCTGTTTCGGCGGCTGTTTGGCGAAGAGCAGCCCAATGCTCGTCTGGTCGGTTGCCGGATGGCCGCGCGAGATATAGTGCATTTGAAAGACCAGGTCTGAGCCTGCGGGGATGAACTTCGCCATTCCCGCGGGCCAATGATCGGGCGAGCTTCCTGGCGCGTAGACGAGCAGGATGTCGCTATCGGTCCAGCGCGCGTCTCGGCGATCCTGCGCGTCGGTGAGGTCGGACGCCGTGAACGGCGCGCTCGTAGGCGCTCCCCGCAACCATTTCGAATCCGGCGGCCGGACGTAAACCACCGCATGATGCACGTTCGGGCGGCTCGAGGGGCGAATCTCGGACATTTCGACCCATTTGCCTTCCCTGAATCCGGTCGGCACGATTTCGTACGTGTATTCGATATCCCCCTGCGCCGGCAGCCGAACTGCCCGCGGCATCTCGACGACGAGATCCGGCTGCGGAATCATCCAGCCTTCCGCCCATTTTCGCGGAGGAGGTGACTGGTTCCGATCCCCGGCCGGAGCCCCTGCGCCAGCCCAGGCGGAAATGGTCTCGATTTGTCGCGGCGTAAGCGACGGATCGTTCGAAAAATGGCCGAAACGTGGATCGGCGAACCAAGGCGGCATCTTCTTCTCGCGTGTCATCTCGGCCATTCGCGCGGCCTTTGGCCGAGCCTGGTCGTACGTCATCAAGGGAAACGGCGCGATTTCACCCTCGCGATGACAGCTCTGGCAATGCTGCTCGAGAATCGGCAGCACATCTCGATAAAACGTGGGAACTCGACCCCGTGAGCCGTCACCCGCCCCTTGGGCCGCGAGCGCCAGGCCTCCTGCGCCGCGGTCGACGGCTGGCCGGGAGGTCGCCCGAAGCCAACCCGCCGTGAGGCACACGTACGCCAGGACCCGAATAGAGCGACTCCTGCTCATCAGGATTTTAGTTACGCGCCGGGCTCGTCAGGTTGCAAGGGGGAATTACTTGGTGAACTGGAGGCTCGAAATCGTCCGGGAAATGACGTTCTCCTGAATCTGGACCAGGTCGCTGTCGGCTGCAGTCATGCCGAAGATCGTGTACACGCGTGTCCCGTGCGGAATCAGGGCAACCGTTCCCGACCAGTCATGCTGATCGACGCTGCCGCGAAAGCGCCGCTCGATGCCCTCGCTTCCAGAGACGGTGATGCGCTTGTCGCCGAGCGGCCGAAAATTATCCATCACGTCGCGCAGCCGCCGTTCGGTGGCCTCCAAATCGCTCGTCAGCGATTTGCCGGCGGCAGCCTGGCCGATGAGCAGGTAGGTGGTCTGATCGCCGGTGCCCAGGGCAGTGATCGTACCCGGCAGCATCTGCCGCGCGTCGTC
>Ga0187783_10000991_pt1 | contig 20939 bp, 17 predicted proteins | sample 1015_SJ02_MP02_2_FD_132471 | JGI IMG/M metagenome (GOLD analysis project Ga0187783, IMG submission 132471) | Tropical peat soil microbial communities from peatlands in Department of Meta, Colombia - 1015_SJ02_MP02_20_MG | ecosystem: Environmental > Terrestrial > Soil > Wetlands > Peat | place...
GAGAGCGCCTGTCGCTTGTGCGGAGTTGCGAAGCTCGGAACTCCAGGCGCTGAGAATTCGCGCGATCCGAGCCTCGTATTTTTCCGTCGAGAATCCATCGAAGCCCGGTGGCACTCTCTTGAAGATCGCGTCGACGGCTCCCAGCGAGCGATACTGCGGGTGGATCTCAAGCTCGCTCGCGCGGGAACGATCTTGTCCAAGCAGGAGCGGGCGAAAACGCGCAAAACCCAGACCGGCTGGAAGGAAGGCAAGCGATGCCGCCGGGCAGTATTGGACAAGGAACTTGCGTCGGCTCAGATTGACGGAAGGTGATTTCTTTCCAGGCAAGGTCAGCGTGCTGCTCTCATCGATGACATCCAACGGGTCGCGCAGAACCGTCGATCGAGCAAGCGTGCGATGTGCTGGATGTCTCGGTATGCGGCCTTCTTCAAGATCACCTGCGGTTTCTTGGCCATGCTCCTAAGTCTACATGAAATGGAGCCCTAGGCGGCCGTCGCCAAGCGCGGAGACGGCTCAGCTAGGCGCGCACTGCTGATTCGAGCACCCGGCGAAGGCGCTGGGCGACCAGCAGGTCTTCGCCCGGCTCCAACATCCAAACGCCAACGATGATCATGTCCGCGCGAGCGGGTAGTCCGGCGCTGGCCGAAGCGCCGCCGGTTCCGGGATTCAATTCGATTCGAGGTGTGCCGTCCCGCATCCTCTCGATAACCTCGGCGCCGCTGATCCTTACGGTCCGCGAATCGTAAGTAACCACCAGGTGGGGAACGTGATTCGCCACCTCGGGCACAAAGATCTCGGTCTCAACCGTCGGCAAACCACCCAGGTAGCCGGCGATGCGCTTGGCGCGCCGCTCGAACTCGGCCTGCATGGCGGCCTCGTTTTGCCCCAGCAACCAGTCGACGGCGGCAACCAAGCCGATGATTTCTTCTTTGCCTACTTTCATGCCTCGACCGATTGTGTTTGCGTTTGGGGAGTTGTTTTGCCGGGCCGCTTCGACGAGATCCCGTCTGCCGAGGAGCAGTCCGCTCGATTGCGGGCCGCGCAATCCCTTGCCACCGCAGAAGCTGACCAGGTCAAATCCCATTCTTGTGTACGTCCAGAGATTCGATATGGGCGGTATATCGGCTGCGGCATCGTTCAAGCAGGGAACATCGTGTCGGTGGGCCACACGCACCCAATCCTCACGGCCGATTCTGCCGCCCCCCGCGTTGAAGAAATGAGCCATAACCGTGCGGTTCGTGAACGCTTTCTCATAGTCCTCGAGCGTTTCGACCTCGATGAAACGAACGCCGGCATTCCGAACGGCATGGTCGTACTCGTAACGGTGCGCCCTCTGAACGATCACTTCGTCCTTGAGTCCGCTCATATCAGCGGGGATGCGGCCAATCGCTTCCGGTTTGTCGAGGGTCACGCAAGCGGCCGTTCCCAGTGTGAGCGCAGCTGCGGCGCCCGAGGTCACCAGGGCTGCCTCGCAGCGCAGCCGCTTGGCCAGGTACTTGCCCGAGGCCACGAGCAGCTCATTGAGGTTCACCGGACGCTGCGCGGCCAGAGCCATGGCCGCCTGCACCTCTCGAGGCATCGTCGAGGCGGAGAGAACCGTGTAGGTGCCGGCGGCATTGATGAAGGGGACGACCCCCAATTTCTCGTAGTAATCGACCGGTCGGGCCAAAAAGGAGGCGGAAGGCGCCTTCACCCGAGAAGCCCCATACCTTGCGGGCCGATCCGCGGCCTTCTTCCGCACACTCTTTCGGCGATTCATGTCGGGTCCTGGGTCCACAGCTTCGGACAATCCTCCGCTCAGTCCCGCGGATAATCGTCGGCTTTGGCTGCCGGCGAGTTTCCGAAGGCCGGTGTCTTGAAGTATTGCGGCCGAGCCTTTCTCCACTCGACCATGCTTAGGCCCGAGGGGTCATACAGGACTCGACCGGCACGAATCGTCATGCGTGAGACGAGCTTCGCGTTTCCGGTCAGTTTGGCGCACCCACAGTCGATGTACCCGAAATCTCCCTCCAGCAGTTCGAACACGGCGACGTCCGCCTCCCGTCCGATCGACAAGGTGCCTAGCTCGGGGCGACCGATTTCGCGCGCCGGGTTTACAGTCGACCGTTCAATTACGTCCTCAAGCGACAATCCCATGGCAAGAAATTTGGAGATGACCTCGGCCATGCTGACCACGCGGAAATTGCCGCGATGCAGATCGGTCGAGAGGGAATCAGGAAAAAAGCCTTGCTCCACGGCGGGAACCGCGTTGCGAAACCAAAAGCTGGCTCGACCGTGGCCCACATCGAACAGCACGCCTCGCCTGCGGGCCTCGTTCATGATCCGGTTCAGCTTGCCGTCGGGAAGCACGATCGGGAATTGCTGGGCGAAGACATGCGTATGGATGTCGCCCGGCCGCATCTTCTTGAGGATCAGGTCGGCGTAAGTGCGTTCCGCACGCGGCCAAAAATCGATCATGACCGGCAGGCCCACGGCTCTGCCGCATTCCTCGGCTCGATCGACGGCAGCCCAGGGCGCATGCTCGGAATCCCACGCTCCTTCCGTCCAATAGTGCGCCGTCTTCACCCCCACCAGAATGCCCTTATACTTTTCGATTGCGTCCACGCAGCGCGTTCGATCCATCTGCCTGACGTCCTGCTCGAGGCCTCCCCGCATGCCATTGGCAACAATGTTCAGGAAGGCCAGCACACGAACCTGCGCTTTGTCGATGACCTCCTGTTTTTCCTGCAGAAAGGTGTCCGCCCCGGCCGAGCCCGCATCGACGACCGTGGTGACCCCGGATTGGAGAGCGAGGTCGGCCAGAACACCGAGGGGTGTTTCCTGGCAGGCTGCCTCGGGCGCAAACCAATTGAGCGGAGCCCCTCCGTGGCCCGCGTGATAGTGAATGTCGACCAAGCCGGGTGTGACGTAGAGTCCGCTGACATCCACGACCTTTGCCGCCTCGCCGGGCGGAATGTTTCTTTCGACGGCCGCAACGGTTTTCCCCGCCACGGCGACATCCATTATTTGATGGACGTGGTTGGCCGGATCAATTACATGTCCGCCTCTAAGCAAGAGGTCGTAGCGCACCGGGCTGGCTGGAGTTTGCATGTGAGCGGAACAGATCATAGCACTCCCCGATCAAACCGCTTGAAAGCGCGGGACGGCTGAAGTAGCCTGACGGGACCTTGCCGACATATTTTGAAGACGATTCAAGTGATCTCAACAGTGAAATTCAGTGGCTTCTTGTACGGGTTCCTTTCTCTGCTGCTGATCGTTCCGCTTCTTAGCGTCCGTTCGCACGCCGGAAGATCAGCCGCTTCGAAGGAGTCCTTCTTTGTGTACGTCGGAACCTATACGGGGCCGACCAGCAAGGGTATTTATCTCTTCCGCTGGTCCGGCGCGACCCGGGTGGGTTCGATCGCCCTGGCCGCCGGGACGGTGAATCCATCCTTCCTGGCCCGAGATCCGAGCGGCCGTTTTCTGTATGCGGTGAATGAGGTTTCGACTTACCAGGGCGGGAAGAGCGGTGCGGTCAGTTCCTTTTCGATTGACGCCCGGACGGGCGAGCTCGAGTTCCTCAATCAGGTTTCATCAAGGGGCACAGATCCCTGCTACGTGACTTTGGATAAGACCGGGAAATACGTTCTGGTCGCGAATTACAGTTCAGGGACGCTGGCTGTGTTTCCGCGAGGGCAGGACGGCAAGCTGGGCGAAGCCACGGCGATCGTACAGCACACCGGGCATGGGCCGGACCAGGAAAGGCAAGAAGGCCCCCACGCGCACCAGATCGAGCTAACGAGCGACAATCGATTCGCCGTCGCCGCCGACCTCGGCCTCGATGAATTGCTCGTGTACAGGTTCCATCCGGCCGATGGAACGCTCGAAGCCAACCACCCGGCCTTTGCCACACTCGATCCTGGTTCCGGGCCGCGGCATTTTGCCTTTACCCCCGATGGAAAGTTTGCATACGTCCTGGCGGAAATGGCATCGACGGTAACCGCCTTTGGCTTTGATTCGAGCACAGGCACCTTCGACAAATTGCAGACGCTCTCGAGCGTGCCGAAGGACTTCAAGGGTCACAAAGAGGCGGCGGAAATTGCCGTGCACCCGTCCGGAAGGTTTGTGTATGCCTCGAACCGCGGCGATGACAGTATTGTTGTCTTCGCCATCGGCGCCCAAGGGAGGCTTACGTTTGTCGAACGAGTGCCCACGCAGGGCAAGACGCCGCGCGGGTTTGTAATCGATCCGACCGGCTCCTATCTGCTTGTCGCGAACCAAGACTCGGATAATGTCGTTGTGTTCGCCATTGATCTGAAGACGGGGCGGCTCGATCCAACCGGCACGATTCTGAGCGTCCCTACGCCGGTTGCCCTCGAGTTCGTGCGCTCCGGATAGCTCCGGCCCGCGGGCCGCAGCCACCAACTGATTTATTCGTGCCGGAGGGCGACCACGGGGTCGACCCGCGTGGCCCGGCGGGCCGGGATGTAGCTGGCGAAGATCGCGACGGCGACGAGAACGGCGGCTGCGGCGGCAAACGTGAGCGGGTCGGTGGCCTTGATGCCGTAGACGTAGTCGGTCATGACCCGGCTCAGAGCGAGAGCAGCGACCAGACCCACGACCACACCGAGGAGCGTCACGCTGAGACCTTCGCGCAGAACGAGCAGCAGCACCTTGCCTCCATCGGCGCCAAGCGCCATACGGATGGCCATCTCCTGCGTGCGGCGGCTCACCGTGTAGGACATCACGCCGAAAATTCCTACCGCCGAAAGAACGAGCGCGAGCGCAGCAAAAATCCAGACGAGGATCATCGGGAACCGGATGGCGCCGTACTCGTCCGATACCATCTGATCCAGCGTTTCGACGCGCGTGATGGGCTGCTCGGAATCGAGAGCTGAGACCGCGTTCTGGATAGCGGGCATGGCGTCCAGGGGCGGGACGGCCGTGCGGACAACTAGAAACACCGAAGAGTCAGGATGCTGTGCAAAGGGAACATAGACATCGGGATTCGGTTCCCAGAGATCGCCGCTGCGCACATCCTTCACCACGCCGACGATGGCCAAAGACTCGGATGCGCCCGCGGATTGGCCGGAATACACACGGGATAGCACAGTCAGATGGCTCCCGATGGGATTGGAATGCGGCCAGTAGCGGTGCGCTATAGTTTCGCTAATGATGGCCACCGGCGGCGCGCCGTCCGAATCGCTCCGAGAGAATTCCCTGCCTTCGGCCAGCGGGATGCCCATGGCGCGGAAAAAATCAGGGGTGATGGAGTCGTAATCGGAAGTAGGTTCCTGGCCGGGTGCCGGAGGGGCCATGCCTTCGGGTAAGAAGAAGATCCTCGTATTGCTCAGAGCGCCCGCAGACTCGACGCCGGGAAGGCCTTCAACACGCTCGAGCAGATTGCGGAAGAAGAGCGCCTGCTGCGTCGCGGATAGATAGCGATAGGCCGGCAGCGAAATCGTCATGCGCACTGCGTTCGACGCGTTGAAACCGAGGTTGACATTCATCAGGCCCATGAAGGTGCGGATCAGCAGGCCGGCGCCAGCGAGCAGAACAAGAGCAAGCGCAACTTCGGAAACGACCAGGGAATTGCGCAACCGGCGTCGACCGGGCTCGGCCGTCGTGCTGACGCCGCCTTCTTTGAGCGATTCGTTCAGGTCCGTTCTTGTTGCGGCCAGAGAGGGTGCGAGGCCGAAAATCACGGCGGTGCCGACGGTCACCACCACGCTGAACAGGAGGACGCGCCAATCGATCTCGATAATCTTCGCGTTCGGCAGCGACCACCCGTAGCGGTCCATGGCCACGGTGAGCAGGCGATCGCACGCGTAGGCGAGCAGGAGTCCCAGCGCGCCGCCAAGCACGGCCATCACGCCGCTTTCCGTGAGCAGCTGAGTGATCAGGCGCGTTCGCGTGGCGCCGATGGCGACGCGGATGGCCACTTCGCGCCTGCGCCTCGTGGCGCGGGCAAGTAGGAGATTCGCGACATTGGCGCAGGCGATCAGCAGCACGAACATGACTGCGCCGAGCATGATCACGAGTGGGGTCTGCATGTGACGGTAATACGCGGCATGAAGAGGTTCGACTTTGATGCCCCAGCCCCGATCGGCATCCGGGTATTCCTTGGCCAGGAGGATGGCCAGAGCATCCATGGCCGCCTGGGCTTGCGGGATCGAAACGCCGGGCTTGAGCCGCGCCTGGGTTTGCAGGTCGCGAGTCGTGCTGCGTCCCGCTTCGCTTTGCTCTTCGGGCGTGAGCACGAGCGGCACAAAAACGTCGATCTCTTGGTCCCAAGTGAAACGAAAGTCAGCTGGCATGACGCCGATGATCGTGTAGCCGCGCTCGTCGAGATCGATGGTCTTTCCGAGAATGCCGGGATCGGAATTGTAGCGGTTTTTCCACAGGCCGTGGCCGATGATGACAACCTGATCGCGCCCCGCTTCGGTTTCCATCGGCAAGAAGGAGCGCCCCATGAGCGGCTGGATGCCGAACATGGGGAGGAGATCGGTCGAGCCCTTGATACCTTGCACGTGCTGGGGCCGATCGCCGCCCGTGATGTTGAATCCCGACCAGCGATAATAGGCGACCTGCTGGAAAAGACCAGTGCTCGCGATATCGGCGATGTTGGGCGCGGATACGCCAACTTGGATGTACCCTTCGCCCTTCTGATTCCGCCACTGGCCGAGTCCGATGAGTTGCTCAGGATGTGGATAGGGCAGCGGACGGAGGAGCACGGCATCGACAAGGCTGAAGATGGCGCTGTTTGCGCCGATGCCCAGAGCGAGTGTCAGGACGGCGACCGCGGCGAAACCAGGACTCCGGCCAAGGACGCGGACCGCATAGCGCAGGTCGTGGAACATCATCGTCATCCGGCACCTCCGGTGCGGGGGTAGTCTACTGTATCTCTCGGTTTTGACGCACGAGCCGCTGCCGGGTAAGGAGATAAACGAGGCCAGGAGAGGTGAAGCTCGCAAAAGCCCTCGCGAATCGTGCATGGAGCGATTACAGTGGAGCGGGAGGCACATATGGCTTCGGCGGCTTCCAAGGGGTCAGCAGGGCTCCCGCGCACACAACAACCGCTATCGTCAGAAGAGCTGCGCAAGATGCATGCCTACTGGCGGGCGGCAAATTATCTCTCGGCAGGCCAAATCTACCTTCTGCAGAATCCGCTGCTACGCGTGCCGCTGACGCTCGAGCACATCAAACCTCGCCTTCTGGGGCACTGGGGCACGACGCCGGGATTGAACTTCATCTATGTGCATTTCAACCGCGTGATCAGGAAATACGATCTGAACGTCCTTTTCCTGACTGGGCCGGGGCACGGCGCGCCAGGAATCGTGGCCAACACATACCTGGAAGGCACCTACACGGAGCTCTATCCCAATGTCCAGCAGAATGAAGAGGGAATGCGGCGCCTGTTCAAGCAGTTCTCCTTTCCGGGCGGGATTCCGAGCCATGCCGCGCCGCAAACGCCGGGCTCGATTCACGAAGGCGGGGAACTCGGCTATTCGCTGGCACACGCCTACGGAGCCGTGTTTGACAATCCCGACCTGCTGGCCTGCTGCGTTGTGGGCGACGGCGAATCGGAGACCGGGCCGCTCGCCACGAGTTGGCATTCGAACAAGTTCCTGAATCCGGCGCGCGATGGAGCTGTACTGCCAATTCTGCATCTGAACGGCTACAAAATCGCCAACCCGACCGTACTGGGACGCATGGAGGATGAGCAACTGACGCAGCTTTTCGCAGGTTACGGATACCAGCCGCATTTTGTCGAGGGGCACGAGCCTGAGGCCGTGCACCAACGGATGGCACTGACCCTGGACACCATCGTCCAGGAGATCAGAGGGATTCAGGACCATGCTCGTACGGCAGGGGTCGACGGAGTCCCCGTGTGGCCCATGATGATTCTGCGCACGCCGAAGGGCTGGACCGGACCGAAGGTTGTCGACGGAAAGCCGGTTGAAAACACCTGGCGCGCGCACCAGGTGCCCGTCGCCGATTTTTCAACCAAGCCCGGTCACCTGAAGATTCTCGAAGAGTGGATGAAGAGCTATCACCCCGAGCAGCTCTTTGATGCTGAAGGGAAGCTGCTGGCTGAGCTGGCCGACCTCGTGCCCAAAGGCAACCGCAGAATGGGCGCAAACCCGCACGCGAACGGCGGCATTTTCACCCGAGATCTCGTGATGCCCGATTTCCGGCGATACGCGGTGCGCGTGCCGAAGCCCGGAACCGTTTGCGCCGAAGCGACCCGGGTTCTTGGGGCGTTTCTGCGGGATGTAATGAAAGCGAACCTCGAGGGGCGGAATTTCCGGGTGTTCGGCCCCGATGAGACCGCCTCCAATCGGCTCGATGAGATCTACGACGCTTCCGACAAGGTGTTCATGGAGAAGATTCTCCCGACTGACGAGCACCTCTCGATACACGGGCGCGTCATGGAGGTGCTCAGCGAGCATCTGTGCCAGGGCTGGCTCGAAGGGTATCTGTTGACCGGCCGGCACGGATTCTTCTCCTGCTATGAGGCGTTCATCCACATCGTGGACTCCATGTTTAACCAGCACGCGAAATGGCTCAAGGAGATTCGCGAGGTTGAGTGGCGGCGGCCGATCCCTTCGCTGAATTACCTGCTGAGTTCGCATGTCTGGCGGCAGGACCACAACGGCTTCTCACATCAGGATCCCGGCTTCATCGACCTGGTCGTGAATAAAAAAGCCGATATCGTCCGCGTCTATTTGCCTCCGGACGCAAACACGCTGCTTTCCGTCGCGGATCACTGCCTGCGCAGCCGCAACTACATCAACGTGATTGTGGCGGGCAAGCAGCCCGCCCTGCAGTGGCTGGATATGGACGCGGCGATCGCACACTGTACGGTGGGGATTGGGATTTGGGAATGGGCGTCGAACGACGGGAATGCCGAGCCCGACGCGGTCCTGGCCTGCGCTGGAGATATTCCCACCCTCGAGACGCTGGCTGCTACGGACCTGCTGCGGCAGCATTTTCCGGACATCAAGATTCGCTTCGTGAACGTAGTGGACCTAATGACCCTCGAACCCTCGACCGAACATCCGCACGGACTCTCCGACCGCGAGTTCGATTCCATTTTCACCAAGAACAAGCCTGTGATCTTTGCCTATCACGGGTACCCGTGGCTGATCCATCGGTTGACGTATCGGCGGACGAATCACGATAACTTCCATGTTCGCGGCTATAAGGAAGAGGGCACGACGACGACGCCGTTCGACATGACGGTGTTGAACGATGTGGACCGTTTTCACCTGGCCGGCGATGTCGTGGACCGCGTGCCGCGCCTGGAAGGCGTGAATGCCCATTTCAAGCAGTTTGTGCGCGATAAACTGGTCGAGCACAGAAATTATATTTGCGAGCACGGCGATGATTTGCCCGAAGTGCGCGATTGGAAGTGGCCGTACTGATGGCCCCGGCCCTGGCGAGCCCAAGCAAACGACTCGTCTCCGAACATCCGCGAGGGTGATCATCGACCGATGCGCATTCTCGTCTTGAATTCCGGTTCGAGCAGCCAGAAGAGCTCGCTCTACGAGTTCGGCTCGGAACCCTCGCCGGCCGGCGCGGGAGCCTCTGTCGTGCCTATGCCTCCGATTTGGACCGGACAAATCACCTGGAGCGGAGAGCAAGACAGCCAGCGGGGGGAACTCGAGGTGCATACCTCGCGCGGTGCGAGCCTTCGAAAAGAGATTCAAGTCGGCTCACAAAAGCTCGGGATCAGTCTGCTGCTTGAGACGCTGTGGTCCGGTGAGACCCAGGTCATTTCGGGGCCCTCGGAAATCGACGCCGTCGGGCACCGGGTGGTGCACGGCGGAGAACGGTACAAGCAGCCGACGATCATCACACCGGAAGTGAAATCCGCGCTTGCGCGGCTTGCCTTTCTCGCTCCGCTCCACAATCGCGCAGAACTCGGGGGCATGGAGCTGATCGAGGAGCGTTTCGGGCCGGTGCCCCAAGTGGCCGTGTTCGATACTGCCTTTCACAGCCGCATGCCGGAAGCGGCGGCGATCTACCCGGGCCCCTACGAATGGGTTTCCGAAGGCATCCGTCGGTACGGCTTTCACGGAATCAATCATCAGTATTGCGCTGAACGCACCGCACAAGTGCTTGGGAAGCGCCTTGAGTCACTGAAAATCGTGACTTGCCATCTTGGAAACGGTTGCTCGCTGGCCGCCATTCGCGACGGGCATAGCATCGACACGAGCATGGGATTCACTCCGCTGGAGGGGCTGATGATGGGAACGCGCTCGGGATCAGTTGATCCTGGGATTCTCACCTACTTGGCTTCCGTTCACAGCATGAGCGGGCAGCGCATGGACGAACTGCTCAACACCGAATCGGGGCTGCTGGGTGTATCGGGAGTCTCCGGGGACATGCGCGAGATTGAGGAGGCGAAGGACAAGGGGCATGCGCGCGCGAAACTCGCTTTCGAGATTTTTGTTCATCGATTGCAGTCCGGGATCGGCGCCATGGTTGCGGTGCTCGGCGGCCTCGACGCCCTCGTGTTCACCGCGGGGATCGGAGAACATTCGCGCCAGGTGCGTGCGGCGGCTTGCGCGAATCTGAGTTATCTCGGACTCAAGCTCGATGCCACGAAAAATGATCGCGTGACACAGGACGCGGACATTGCTGCCTCTGATTCGTCTGTTCGGGTGCTGGTCGTGCGCGCGCAGGAAGATTGGGCGATTGCGCGGGAATGCCGCCGAATCGCATGAGCAGGGGCTCAGCGAAAGCTCAAGCCGGAACTAGAGGCTCAAAGCTCCGCAGGGTTCCAGACGACGCTCAGGTTGGGACCCCTTCCTGCATCAAACCTGAAGGGTTTTTAATTTTCGGGAGCGGCGGCGACTACCATTTTCACAAGATGGGCGATCTCTTGTTTGTGGATCTCGCGTTTCGTCAGGTTGCTATCTAGCCGGTTCACAACAATCAGATCAAGCGAGGGCACCACCCCGGCGTATTGGCCGAGATGGCCCTCCGCCCAGAAGCTCCCCTTCGGGAAATGTATTTCCTGCGATTTACCGGTGGCCGAATCGCCTGTCCACCACAAATAGCCGTAGCCCCCCGACGGCGTGTCGGAATAGGGTTGCGTGCTGGCCTTCACCCAATCCTCTGGAACAACCTGCACGCCGTTCCATTCGCCCCGATGAAGGTAAAGCAGCGCAAAACGCGCAAAGTCCCGCGCGCTCAGGTCGAAAACATACGCGGGAAAACGGGAATCACGGTCGGTGACATAGTGCCCGTCGCGCGCGGTAAAATCCTCCATGCCGATGGGCTGGGCGATTTCGCGATAGAACGCGTCGAAAATCCTGGTTCCGGTCACCTGCTCATAGATGTAGCCGAGAGTGTTGAAATCCCAGTTGTTGTAGTACCAAAATGTGCCCGGCGGATGAGAGCCGCGCCAGGGGCGCAGTTCCACCATGCCCCTGGTTTCGTAGGCGGCGGCGTGGTAGACGCCGGATCGGGCCTCGAGCAGCTCGCGCACTGTTGCCTGCTTCTCCGCTGGAGTTAGCGACGGCTTTTTATCGTCGATGCCAAGTTTCTCAAGCGTGTCGTTGAGGTTGATCTTGCCCTGGGCTACGGCAATGCCAATCAGCGAGTTCAGCAGGCTCTTGCGGCAGGAGTGCAGGTTCGATTTGTGAGTGATGTCTCCCCAAGCGGCAACGATCACGCCGTGCTGCACGATCATGGCGGAGGTTGAGCCGATCTCCCCCACATAGCCGCCGATTTCCGCCAGCTTCTTTCTAGACCAGCCCGTCTGCTCGGGTGATACTAGCTGCTTCCACTCCGAACCCGGGAGATTCCTGGACTGAGCATTTGCCTGTACCACCAACCCCAGCAGCAGCAACGCCGTTACAACGAAACGCTGTCTCATGCGAATGAGTTTAACCCGGCACGGCAACAAAGCCCCTTCAAAAGGGGGCTTTCTTGCATGTCAAGGTGCCGTCACCGAGTGCTGCGCCTGTTCTGCCCTTTGATTCTTTCGATTCCAGGCACAGCCCATCGAAGTGACGGCCCCGGCTTAGAAGATTGACGACAACTAAAAGCGCTACGAGGCGATTTTGGACCTCTTTCCTCTGGACGCGAGTTGCTAGAGCATGTCGCTTCGTGAGGCGAATTGCAGCCGATCCGTCTCACCGATATACATCTCCGAAAGTTGCTGAACGTCGATCCTGTCAACGCCGATGTGGGGAAGGATGCCCCGTTGCAGAAATGATCGTAGAGCCTTGTCTGAAAACGTAGAATCTGGGACGTTCAGGCAGACCGTGTCCACGGTATAGTCCTTCAGCAGCGCAACGATATCTTTAATCAACGCTTGGTGTTTCTGCGAGACCAACACGTCCGCCGGAAGCCATTTCGCGCTTGCCGTTGTAGTGGCTGATGGGAATTTTCTCTTGATCGCCCGTAGGCATTCAATCGACGACCATTCGCTTAGGAAGTCAGGCTCTGCCGTCTGGCGACCAGCATCGAACTTTAGCTCGGAGACAAAGGAATGGACGAGGCACCGTTCCGGCCGGAGTTGTCTCACGACCTCTTCCACCACCGGCCAAGCGCCGAAGTGTTTGCAGTCAACAATCACCGGTATGTTTGAGCGCGCGAGCCCTTCTACCGCTTCCCACACCGGCATCGAATCGAAAAACGGTTCGTGCGTCTTTTCGTGGTACTCCTTGGGATGTCCCAGATATGGATCGCCGCGATCATCGACGCAAACATCAAGATCCATACTCCGCATCTCTCGAATGGCCTGGGCGAGCAGCTCTCTCGTTACGGCCCACGTGTGGAACAGGATCACAGGACGTTTGGACTTGAGAACCGTTTGCGCGAATGAGAGAGACATGAGGAATATGCTGTAGGTGCCTTCTCGGCAGCCGAGTGTTTCGTTCGCCGGAGATGGGCTTGCGAACAACCGTCCTGTTTCGCCCCACGTTGGAAACAGTCAATTGTTCGCTAAGGCTCGGCGCGTTTCCGATTCCGGGGCGCCACTCGCCACCAGATTGTTCTTCCTCTGCAAGTCGGACAAGACTGTTGCGCAATTCCTTGCCGGGAACACAATCCATCGGTCCGGATCATGTATACATCTTTCATCGCTCCGGCCCTAGGCGAGTGGAGCGGCCCCGGGGTGGTGAAAATCTCACAGTCGAACCTGAATTCTCTTCCACGAGCCAAGTGTGCCGGCGGTGCGCCAGAAGGGCCTCCACGGAGTTCTGGCAAAGGGCTTGGGTTGACTCCGAATGTAGACCTCTCGGCTCGGGGTTGCCAAGCCGTTTGTAAAACCGCCCATCAGAGCGACCGCAGGAAATTGAGGATATCCTGCTGCTCCTGGGCGGGCAGTTTCCGGAAGCGTTCGATAACTCGATTGGCCTCGCTCCCGGGGCTCTGATGGTCCTCGATGGCCTCCAGCAGATTGGTCGTGCGTCCGTCGTGAAGGAAGAAGATGCGCTGCCCGACACCCCAGAGGGGGGCGGTTCGGAACTCATCCGGGCCGGCGCCACCTTGTGTGATTCCGTCCGCAAGGCTTTTTCCCATGTGGTGCACCAGGAGGTCGGACCAGAGGTGTACCGTCTGGTTCGACAGGGCAGCGCTCGGAACCGTCGACGAACCGCTGGCAATCATCTTACCCGTGGTCAGCGAAGGCGTGTGGCAATGAGCACAGCCCACCGTGGTAAAGCTGGTTCGTCCGTTCACTACGGATGGTGTGTCGGGCGCGGGGGTAGGCGGCGCCAGCATACGCATAAAGTTGGCAAAAGCCTCGATGTCGGAGATGACGGCTGGATTGGAAGCGGCAGCGCCCGTGGTCGTCGTCGTAAAGTTGAGGGTATCGTTGGGTGTGGCAGTGAAGAGACAGGTCGGGGTTTCGTCGCGCTCCTGAGGGAACAATTGGTTCGAGATTCCCATTTCCACGTTGTAGGCTTCGGCCGCGAACATGAGCAGGGACTTGTTCTGTGCCTTCCATCCGAAACGGGTAATGGTTCCATCGTTCGCACTATGGTTCGCCGCGCCACTCAGGTGAGCGTTGGGATGACCGAAAATGCCCAACGCCGCTTTCTCGCCGACATTAGCCTGCATATTGGCGAGAATTGCCGAGTCGGGAATCGCTTCTATGAGTCCGGCGCCAAAGAGCGGCGTAGGGATGCGAAAAATGATGTTCGAATTTCCGCCCTTACCGGTGATCGGATTTCCCGCCGGCAGAAAGTCGGGTTGTGCAATGTTGCACCCCACCGCATCGGTCCGGCCGGTGATGACAAAAAGAGCATGGACTTGCGCGTCGGTGGTTCCGTCTGGATTGAGCTTAAAGCGTGCTTCCCTCACCGGACCGTTCGGCGTGATGAACCAGGGCACCGCGTTCTTTGCCCCATCGAGCGTCGCGGCCGCGATCAGGGGGTTCTGGGCCGGGCTCGTTCCACCGGGAGCTGGCTGCGCGTGGCATGACAAACACTGGTTCGAGTTAAAGCGGGGCCCGAGGCCAGTGTTCGGGCCACCCTGGACGACCTCGACTTCTTCGAATCTCGCAAGCCCGTCACGGAAAAAGGCGCTTTCGTCTACGGCGAGGTTAGTGAAGGGATTACCAGCGCCCGCCGGCCCGCCCCGCACCCCAGGATCTACCGGCTTTTTCGCCCTACCTGATACGCAAGCGCTAGGCATGGCCAATGCTAAGGTAACGAAGGCGCCAAATATTCTAATCGCTCTCATCATGGCCCTATCCCTTCCTGTTCTCGGAGAGAACTCACTGGCTTTTTTTCTTGAATTTCTCTCTTTGCCGTTTCGGTAGTCCGCAACCTCTGATCCTTCAAGGCGTAGGTTACGTCCTCCACTTCAATGTCCCGAGTGTACGTGATTTTACAAGCGGCAACAGACGTACTTCGACGGGTCGGAGTAACCCTTTGACGACAGAAGGATCGAAAGTCGTGTCCACAATTGGCCGGCGGATCGGGGTTAGCCAAGTTAGGTCTTGCTTTAACACCGTTTAGAGTGGATTTTGGTCACGCCTGACCGAGTCGATGTATATTCGGGGCCATGGCGCCCCTAATCCCCGCCAGTTCAGCGATCGACGAAGGCGGCCGTGGGTTTTCGAAGTCTCGGCTGCAGTCTACTCAGTTCGCAAAAGCCATCTGGGGCTGGTTCTAGCGCCACCGTGCGGAAACTTGGCCAGCGACGCAGCGCCGTGTTGAGTCCACCGAGGCAAACGACAGCAATCCGTTTCACTCAAGATCCCGGCGGGTCCCGGGGGACGAATGCTTCTTCACTCTAGGCGTCGCGGTCACGATAGGTGCGTTCAGCATCCACCATCCGAGTCGACTCATTTCGGCCCGACTTTTTAGGAGAGCACTTTGCCCTCGGGTAAGAACGTTGTGCAGTGTACTTTTCTTGGCTTGTTCTTCCTATTCGCCGGAGTCTCATTTGGTCAAACTTGCGACCAGCTTAACTCTCTGCGTTCCAGCACGTACAATTTTCATCCAGCGAAACTCACCGAGGCGGAACGGAACGCTAAGAGTCAAGCCATGGATCGATTCTGGTCGGCGGTCAAACGAGCAGGTCCGCAGGGAGTCACTTGCCTGCAACAAATGCTGGTCAAGACTCATAATGACCCTTACTTCGCCTTCGACGGTTCGTCGCTGCTCGTGAGCCTCAAAGACGACCACGACTCGCTCATGATTGTTCAGCGTGTTCTTCTGGAGACGAGTTTGGATGATGTTGACGCCGCTGGTTACGTCAGACTTCTCTTGCATTTGTCAATGAGAGGAGATGACATAGGGGAGCTTGCTCACCGGTATATGGTTTATCCGAATGTCGTCGCCTACGTGCCCGAACACGCGATGAAGCTCGACCGCTTGGAGGGGGCAATCTTGCTTTACGGCAGCATGCCCATCGATCAAGCCGATAAGTACCTTGCAGTCGAAGTGGAAGACAAGGAACCTGCTTCGCGAGAAGTAGCCCTCGAAGCCCTCAGCCTTAACCTGACCGACGCAAGCTTCCGGCTCCTGAAATCGACTATTGCGACCGTTGCGCTCTCAAAGGATGCGCAGCAGTTCATCGATCCCGTCCTCCGTTATTCGCTATACCGTCCTGCCTCTGCGTCACAATTCACTCGGGCGCAGGTAGTCCGAGAGCTGCAGCAGATACCGAACGTCAGTCCCGATTTTCCCGGTGTAGCAGGCAATACCTCTCTCGAAGAGAGCGCCAGCGACACGCTGACTGCCGCCGACTTGCCTTTGCTGCATGAAGCCCGACGGAAATCCATTCAAGGGGTCTCCGACGAATCTCTGGATGAGTATTTCGCGCTCTCGAAGATCATGCTGAATGTCATCAACCGTTTCGATCTCTATCGCGATTTCCGAAATCCATGACTGCCGTTGAATTCAATGAGAGAAAAACTATGCGCACCAAATTGCTGTTCTTGATTCCAGCACTTGCATTCATTTCCGCCGCGGCCTTCGCCGCCGATACCCCTCCCCCGTTCACTCTTCACGAAATCGGCCCCGGGGTGTGGGCCGCCATCGACAATCCCGACGCCAAAGCCGCTCGCGCCGGAGCCAACGCCGGGTTCGTCATGGGCAGCGACGGCGTTTTCGTCGTAGACACATTTGAGAATCCCGATGCCGCGAAGGAATTGCTCAATCAGATTCGCCGGAAAACCAATCTCCCGATTCGTTTCGTCGTGAACACGCATTACCACCTGGATCACGTCGCCGGAAACAACACCTTCGCCGCGGCGGGCGCCACTGTTCTCGCACAGGACAATGTCCGCGCCTGGGAGCGTTCCGAAAACAAGAAGTTCTTCGGCGCTAAAATCACGCCCGAGCAAGCGCAGATGGTCGAATCTCTCGGTCTGCCCTCCATCACCTATCACGATGGGGTTGTACTCTATCTCGGCACGCGCCAGCTTATTGTTCGTTCTCTCCCCGGCCATACCGGTGGCGACAGCGCCGTCTTCGTCCCCGATGCCAACGTCGTCTTCTATGGAGACCTCTTCTGGAACCACACTCTGCCGAATCTGATCGACGCTTCCACCAAGCCGTGGATAGAAACTCTTGACGTCGGCCTGCGCCACCACCCTGATGCAACCTTCGTTCCCGGACATGGGGAAGTAGGCCATGTGCAGGATCTCAAAGACTTCCGCGACTACTTGTCTGACTTGCGAGCTGATGTAGCCGCCGCGCAAGCGGATGGCAAATCCGGCGACGCGCTAACGGCTGCTGTCTTGCCCGCGCTTCAACAGAAATACGGCTCATGGAATTTCTTCGGCTTTGCTAAATCGGACATCCAGTACACGGATCAGGAGCTTCAGGGCAAGAAACGCATTCCTGTGCCGCCTACGAACTGAATCGATTCGTTTTGCAGAAAGGGAACTGTTCTTATAGTCCGAGGACCGACCTGATAATGGGATTTGGAGTTCGGAACGAACGAAGGTATGGCGCGAAGCTATTTGAAAGCAAACATGCGGAAACTGGCGCGCCCGAGAGGATTTGAACCTCCAACCCCTAGCTCCGGAGGCTAGTGCTCTATCCAATTGAGCTACGGGCGCGCAGCTGCAAACGATTTTATAATCAATAAATAGGGAATTGAAACTTTTTCGGGATGACCCGAAATGGTCAAGTTGTCCCCGAAATGTCTCCATTCTCTGCACTGGTACCCGCTCCCCAATAGGCATCAAGCTTGCGCGCCGCGTCCTTGAGATCGCGCCCCCGACACAATGTTGTACCGATCGAATATGGCCCGTGTTCTGTGGCCGGAGATTGCCATAGCCACGCCTTCAGGGACACCAGCGCGCACAAGGTTGCGGACGCCCGTCCGCCGCAAGTCGTGAAACAGAAGACCCGAAAGGCCGGCACGCTCACAAGCTGATCTCCACGCCTTGCGGAAGCCGCCGATGCGTTTGTCGGCGCGGAGAAAGACGAATTCGCTTTTCGGATTCCGCGCCCGCTCGAGGCGAAGCATGTCCGGAAGTTCGCCCAGCAGCGGAATCGTTCGCGGCTGATCGTTTTTTGTAACCCGGGGCTCAAGGTGAATTTCGGCGTTCGCCAGATCGACGTTGCTCCAACGCAGATTCAGGATCTCACTGCGTCGCATTCCGGTGAAATTCCCTGTTGCCAGCAACGGCCGAAGGCGTTCGGGCAACTCCTGGCGAAGTCTTTGATAGCCGGTATGTTCGAGGAATCCTTGCGCGGCGCGAATTGGGAATCGGTATCGGAATTGCGCGGGTGGCGTTCCTGAGCGTGCCAAAGGGCTGTCCTCTTTAGACCATTTGTCTGGTTGATGTCATAACGAGGTCGGCCTCACGACGGCCCGAGTACACTGTTTCGGTGTTCACCCTAACAGCGCTCGGACCGAAGGAGGCCGAGAACTGGTGTTTGCATGAGCCTGGGGCGCTACTCGCCAAAATGGCGTCGCGGCCAGCAAGATGATCGCCCAGACGAGCGTCCCGAACGCGTGCACGCTGGCAAACATACCATAACACGGCTAGCCGACTCCTGTTATGTCGCCAAACCAGACATTTGGCCTGGAAATGTCCGGGATGCCGTTAATCGGGACCTACCCGAGCACGTTTGCCTAGCCACCTTCTATTAGGTGCTGCCGTCTTATTCGGACGTTTCCTTTGCGCCTGGAAGTCGGCGCTTTAGGAATTTGATCTGGCCATCATGGTTGGATTCATGTTCGGCGACGTGGAACCATTTGGCATAATTGTTGGCTGAGAAGTTTCCCTGCGTAACCAATGTCGCGAGCCACTGATCATCGCGCTTGCGAAATTCTGCAAGGCTGTTCTCTCGGACTTGGTGCAAGGCGTCGAGGTAGTAGTCGAGACCATTTCCTTTAATCGCATTGCGTGCGGGCTCTCCAAGATTCATGGGGACATCCCACTTCTTCTTTAGGTCTTCGGACCACGAACCCCATGCCATCCCGCCAAAAGTGTTCAGTTGATAGTAAGTTTCAGTTGCCGCGAGATGCAGCAACAGAGCGCCGATCGTGTTCGCTTTGGCATCCAGTAGGAAATCGAGATCCTGTTGCGACAAACCCTTCACATTATGTAAGACCTGCTCGCGGGTGAAGGCCAACATGGATGTCAAAGTTCCAATCTCGGGAGAAAAGCCAGGTCGTGGTCCGACAATCCATGCGTTTTCAGCACCCGCGACTGATCCCGGCAAAACGGCAAGGGTTGAGAGCCCGAATGCCAGTCCGACGCTGCCCTTCAGGAAGTTACGCCGATTGGAAATGCATTCGCTTGCAAACATAAGAATCGCCTCCACCGCAGATGCGCAATCTTACCCCTGTTAGAGCAGCTTGGCGAGCCAAGGTTCCGGTTGATGTCATAACGAGGTCGGCCTCACGACGGCCCGAGTACACTGTTTCGGTGTTCACCCTAACAGCGCTCGGACCGAAGGAGGCCGAATGCGAATTATAGGATGTGATTTGCACTCTCGCCAGCAGACGCTGGCTATGCTGGATACGACCACCGGAGAAGAAGTGAATCTGACCTTGATGCACGACGGCAACTGCGTGAGGGAGTTCTACTCCGGCCTCCCGCGGCCCGTGCTGGTAGGCATCGAGGCTGGCGGATCGATGCCTTGGTTTCTGAACCTGATGGGGAGTTAGGAATCGAGTGCCAGGTCGGCCATCCGGCGCAGATTCGTGCGGCGGAGCCCCGCAAACAGAAGCATGACCGGCGCGACGCGGAGTTGATTCTGAAGCTGCTGGCAGAAAACCGTTTTCCAGCGGTCTGGCTGCCGAGCCAGGAGCTGCTCGATCTGCGGGCTCTGCTACTGCACCGTCATCAGTGGGTGCGCATGCGCACACGCATACAAAACGGGCTGCAGGCAATTGCCTTGGCCCATGGTTTACGGCGAGGTCACAGCGTATCGGCGGAGCGCATTGCAGACGATGTATCAGACCATGGAATCGGAGATCGAGAAGCTGACCGAGCAGGTGACCGAGCAAGTGGAAGGTCGTTGCGCTGCACGACGGCTGATGACGCATCCCGGAGTGGGGCCGGTTACGGCCCTGGCGACCGAGGTATTCCTAGGCGATCCGAGGCGTTTCGCCGACGGCAAGGCCCTGGGGCGCTGTCAGATGCAGGTATTCACCACAGAAGACACTGCGAAATGGTTCCAGGGATTTGATGTCGTTTCAGACCTTCTTTATCAAGCGAGTTATGGCGACCAAGATGACCGCGCCAATGAAGGCCACAACGATGGCGCCAATCAGACTTTCGCCGTGATAGATGCCCAGCCGCCCAAATATCCAGCCGCCTAACATCCCGCCGAGGATGCCGAGGACAATGTCCGCTAAAACGCCATAGCCGCCGCCTTTCATAACCTTCCCGGCCAGCCACCCTGCGACTAACCCTACAAAGATGAAGGCGACAAGTCCCATCGCTAGAATCCTCTCTGCCCGAAACGAAGCCTTCGTCCCGGGCGTCAGGCTGCCGAGTGTACCTCTTGCTTCCAACGATCCGCAATCTTCTGCTGCAATGGGGAGGGACTTGTCCGGTGGTAAGCCCGTTTACGAGGACCTATTCCTGATTCAGAGCACAAACTCGCTCGATGAGTGATTTGCCCCTGTTATCATCAATCGAGAACCAGGCGTGAAATCATGTTTGATGGATACCATACCCCTCATTCGCTGATCCGCGAGTTTCTGTGAAGGAGGATTCCGTGCTCAAGCGCGCTCTTCAGTTGTTGCTGGCTGCCGGGCTGACCACAGGCACGTTGGGGGCGGCGAGCGATCCATTTGTCGGAAAGTGGAAGCTCGACCCTTCAAGAAGCAAGGAGACCGACCATATGAAGATCGAAGCGGCCGGCCCAAACAGGTACGTCCTCGACTTTGGCCCTGGTGGATCCCCTCCGTTCGCGCCTGAATCGGCCCACGAGACGGAAATGATTGTGGCGGACGGGACCGAACAGCCCGGCCACGCAGGAACCACCCTGTCGGTGACGCCCGTCGAGCCCAAC
>Ga0187783_10000992_pt1 | contig 20929 bp, 19 predicted proteins | sample 1015_SJ02_MP02_2_FD_132471 | JGI IMG/M metagenome (GOLD analysis project Ga0187783, IMG submission 132471) | Tropical peat soil microbial communities from peatlands in Department of Meta, Colombia - 1015_SJ02_MP02_20_MG | ecosystem: Environmental > Terrestrial > Soil > Wetlands > Peat | place...
ACCTCTTGAGAGCCGACCACGCCGCCATTCGTCGCGTTTTGCGTTTGAATGGTTTCGACGTTGGACTCAACGGTGACTTGCTCTGACTGCGTGCCGACTTCGAGCGAGCGGTTCAGCACAGGCGTTTCGGTGACGTTCACCGTCACTGACGGAACCTCTAAAGTCTTGAATCCGGCGGCGGAAAACTTGACGGAGTATGTACCGGGGACCAGGAGTCCGAACTTATAAGAACCGCTAGCGTCGGTCGTCGCCGTACGGGTCTGACCCGTCGCCGTATTTGTAATTGTCACCGTGGCTCCCACGATGACCGCACCGGAAGGATCGGTGACCGTGCCTGTCAGCGCGCCGGTTTCGGTTGTCTGGGCGAATGAGGCGCTGGCACAAAGAAGGAGCAAAAGCGCCGAAGCAAGCAAGGAACAAACGAATCTAAGTCTCTGACGTGCATTCATCCTGGGCCTCCAAAACACAGTCCAAAATTTTTGTATCCAAAAGCCGTTCTAACTGCGCGCACCAATCAAGCATGCGCAAGACAAGAGAGCGAAGCGGAGTCTCTGGGGGCGGGCTAACACGTACGAAGCCGCTCACGTCGAGTGCCGCTCAATCGTACTTACATCAATGAATGTCGGCAGGGAATATTCCTGCACCCGTGCAGAAAGCCACACCCCCCTCAAAAACCCCGAATCTCCACCCAATCGTCCCGCAGACTTAAACCAGATCACCCGCACAAGTCCATTGCTTATTTTGGGCGATTCTGTTACGAAATAGGCAAAAGGAGCCGGTTGAGTGCTTTCGGATGGGTGACCAACTGGATACAAGCTGTATACATTTGGGGACTCGGGGACCAATCCAATGGAACTTCGTCAGTTGCGCTATTTCATCGCCGTTGCAGAGCGTTTGAGTTATTCGAAAGCTGCTGAGGATCTGCATGTGTCTGTCTCGCCTTTGAGCCGACAGATTCGACAATTGGAGGACGAGTTTGATCTGCGCCTGTTTGTTCGCGATCGACGCCATGTCGAACTGACCGACGCCGGCAAACTATTTTTGGAGGACGCGAAGGCCTTAGTAAACCAGACCGCTTCCGTATTCGACCGCTTGCGCCAAGCGAAAAAAGGAGAGGCGGGCGTGGTGCGAATCGGCGTTGGCCTGCACCTGGGAGAAAAGGTAAGCGCAGTTGTTGTTGAGCACATGAAGCAGTACCCGGCAGTGGACGTACAGAGCACTTCCGTGTATTCCAGCCTGCAAAATTCGGCTCTCCTTGAGAGTCGAATCGATGTGGGCTTCTTGAGAGGACCTTTCGACGACGTTCGATTGAACTCGGAGTTTCTCTACGAGGAGCGATTGCTCGTGGTGATGAGCCGGGCAAACCCGCTTGCCAAGAACAAATCTCTGCGCGTCAAAGATCTCAGCGAGGAAATGCTATTTTTGGCAGATCGCACCGTGAGCAAGGGCCTGCATGATGTGATACTCGGACTGTATCGAACAGCCGGCATCGCGCCAAGGATTTCGCCGCTGCGGGCGGACCCGGTAGCGCCCGGTGATATTCACAAGATCTTGCTCGCAGCGAACAAAGGAATATTCATCATTGCAGAAGAGGGCCCGACGCGAACTGAGAATGGGAATGCCGCAGTGGCCATTCCTCTCGAGGACGCACACGCAAAGATCGACGTGCATATGGCCTGGAGAAAGGACGAGACGTGCCGAACCGTCCTTGCTTTTCTCGACACAGCGCGCACAGTCTTCAGCCGCTTGCCGGCTCGCGTGGCCGACCAGACGCCTTCACCGCAGCACCGAACTCAGCGAGCTACCGCTCCCCAGGTCCGGCGCCGATTGGTACCTGCCAAATCTCTGAGCTGAACCCGGGAGCAACGTAGAAAGTTCAGCCGCCCGAGTCCTGTCCCATAGCTCCGTGGCCTATGCTGTCTGTCAAACGGAAATCCGAGGCCACCAATATCAGAGTCGAGCTATCGAGGGGAATTTAGCGAACGATGAATCGAAACCCAGCTAACGTCCGGCGGCATGAGCTCTTTTCGCAGGTTCTAGCGGTGGTTCTTTGCGCGCAGATACCTCTTTACTCGCGGGAGCGACCTTGTATTCGTCCGACAACTGCCTGAGTGCGAATTGAAAGATCGTTTCGTAGCGGTGCATATGCTGCTCGAATCGGCTGATGTCGATTGCTTGGCGGACTTTTCTCCTGTCGTACCCCTGCCCAACAAGTTTCAACTCAACGTTGCGCGCGGTCTTCGTGTGCTCCGCCATTAGGGCTCTCACGGCTTGTCCCCGAAGGACCTGAATTTGCGTATCGCGATAGTTCCATCGCGGCGGCCTGACGGCGCTGACGGGGCACAACATTTCGGCGATCTCTTTTCGGATTTGTCTTCGCTCTATGAATGCAACAACCCGGTAAATCGCCAGCAAAAAGAGCCCTGCCGCCACGATGACGATTAGCTTCACCACAGCGCTCTCGCGTCCGAAAAGAAGCCAAGCCAAAACCGCGATGGCTCCTGCGACCCGCAGAAAGAATCCGAGTGTTAACCAGGCCGCTTTACGACTCGCGTTGACCCGCAGATTCATGTCCCAACTGCCGCTGGCGCTCAAACGGAGCGTCAAATAAAAACGTACGGCGAGCGGCCAAGCAGTGCAACAAACTCGAGTAAAAATTCCGTGAATCTAAACTGCTCACCTTAGACGGGGGGTCTCCGGCGAGTTTGCTCGAGTGGCGCTCGACGGTGTGCCTTATTACGTAGATCACGCTGGTGCGGAGCGACTACTTGTGCTGCGCGGTTATTTCCCGCAGTTTCCCACTCTAAGCGCCTGTTTTTCAATCAACTACGGGCACTACTTGGCTGAATTGGCCCAGAAAAGATTACACACTAATGGGGAATAAGTGGAAAGTGATTTACCACTTCGGGGAATGCGGCTAGATATTTTGCCGCCCATCGCGAGCCCTATGGCGCCCCTTGCCTTTTGGGTAATCCAAACAGGCATAGGGAGTTAGCCATTCTCCGAAACGAAACCGAACGCGCTGCGCAGCTTGGTATTGGGCGTGCAAAACTGAAACGAGCCACCGTTGGGACACAGCACCGTTCCGAACAGCATGGATACCCGTCTCGAGTCCGAGGTTGGAGAAGATACAGGCTACGTAACCTGTGTCAGCGCCGCTATCCACCTTCTGGAAAGCGTAATCCGGGAGATAGGACCTACAGAAATTCCGGTACTTATAACTGGAGAAAGCGGTACAGGCAAGGAAGTGCTCGCTCATCGGATTCATCGATTTTCCCGCCGCGCTGAGGAGCCCTTGAGAAAGATAGCTTGCGCCTCGACCAGCAACAATCTCTTCGTCTCCGAGTTAAAGAAATTGACGGCGAACGGAAATGGGCGACGAGGGCAGTCTGGTGTCGGGACACTATTCTTCGACGAGATCGGAGAACTGGAGAGCGCTTCTCAGCGCACTCTCCTGGATGTGCTGCCGGACGGACTGCCAGCACAGAGGTCGCAAATCATCACAGCTCGCGTGATTTCGGCTACGAGCAAGAATTTGGACGATCAGATGCGGTCCGGTCATTTTCGGAGCGAACTCTATTATCGAATCAACGGCGTGTGCTTGCGTCTGCCGCCCTTACGAGAGCGCAAAGAAGATATCGCACCTCTGGTCGAATCGTTTCTCGCGAAGCACGCGGCTGAATTGGGACGGCCGCGGATGACCCTGAGCGAGCGGACGATGCAGAAACTGTTCGATCATTCCTGGCCAGGAAATGTTCGCGAACTTGAGAACGTCGTTAAGGAAATTGTTGTCCTTGGTGATGAAGATCTGACGATGTCGATGCTCTCCCACGCGCCTGCTTCGCGAGAGAAGTATCGTACGGCTCCGTGTTCTCTGAAGGCTGCCGCACGAGAAGCCTCGCGGCAAACCGAGAAGGAGTTAATTCTGAAGGCTCTAACCCGCACTCGTTGGAATCGCAAACGCGCAGCTCAGGAACTGCAAATCAGTTACAAATCGCTTCTCTATAAGTTGAAGCAGATCGGATTGCCGGACGACGAAGGTGGAGCGAGCTGAGGAGAATTCAATGTTGAAAAAGAACACATGGGCGGCGTCACTGCTGGCACTGGTCATCTTTCCAGTGTGCGCGGCGGCTCAAGGGCAACCCCAATCGAGTGCGCCGGCCGCCACGGGCGCCATTGCCGGAACAAAGGTCCCCGCGACCACTGACCCGAACTACATTATTGGCGCGCAAGACGTACTGGACATCAGTGTTTGGAAAGAGCCTGAGATCACTCGAACTGTTCCAGTGCGCCCGGACGGCAAGATCTCCTTGCCCCTGCTGAATGATGTGCAAGCAGCTGGATTAACTCCCGCTCAATTGACCGCGGAAATCACCACGAGCTTGAAGAAGTTTGTGACAGATCCGGAGGTCACGGTCATCGTCGAACAGATCAACAGCCAGCGAGTGTACATCCTCGGCGAGGTGACTCGTCCGGGCGCCTATCCGATGCTACCGGGCATGACGGTGTTGCAGGCGTTGTCGAGCGCGGGAGGGTTCACGCAATTTGCGAACGAGAAAAAAATGTACGTTCTACGTCGAGTGAATGGCAACCAACAGAAATATTACTTCAACTACAAAGATGTCTTGAATGGAAAACGGGCTGACGAAAACATTGCGCTTAGAGCGGGAGACACCATTGTTGTCCCGTAGGGAGAAGGCGATGCGAATTGCTCACAACCATCTCTGGGTAGCACTTCTAGCGGTTGCGATTAGCGCTGCTGGTGCTAGGGCACAGCAAAGTCAGGACCAAGCAGGTCAGGATCAGGGACAGTCGCAGAATCAGGGCGCCCAACAGAACCAAGACCAGGCGCAGCAACCCATTCCGGCGTATCGTTCGCCTTTGGGAGGCGCCAGTGAAAATGAAGAAGAAAACCAAACTCCCGACAGTTATGTCCCTGACACAACGCCACTCGCGGGAGCCAGCGACATTTTGATCGGGGTGCCGCGTGAGAGCCGCAGCTACTGGCAACCTAGCCTTAGCTTCGTTGGAACAGGGGAGTCCAATCCTGGGACATCCTCATCAGGCGGGTGGACAGGTTACGGAACTGTGCTCGGGGGAATCAACCTTCATCTGATTCGCGGTATTTCGGATTTGACCTTGTCGTATTTGGGCGGCGGCTCATTCTCCAATGACTCCTCTATTGGGAGCTCGGTGGTGCAAACGCTTGGGGCGCGGCTACGTTTTACGTCACACCGCAACACCCTGACGTTTTCCGATTCCTTCAGTTACCTTCCCGAAGCGGGCTTCGGCTATGGCGCCGCGATAGGGACCTTACCGGGAGTTACGACAGGTACCGGAGTGACAGGGCTCACGACCGGGTTTGCGCCCGGAACATCAATTCTCACCACTAGCGGACAACAGATTTCGAATTCGTCCGTTGCGCAGTTCGCTCGCAGGGTCACTCATCGCGGCACATTGACACTTTTGGGCGGTTACTCCTTTTTACATTACGTTAACAACGGGCTCTTAAACTACGCTGATATCAGCGCTCAGGGCGGTTACGATTATCAAATCTCCCCGCAGAACACGATCGCGGTCATCTATCGATTCGACCAAGACCGCTACAGCTTCACGCCGGGCGTTCCGACAATCAACAACCACACAGTACAACTGTCCTATGGACGGCGAGTGACCGGACGGATAGCCTTTCATGCAGCAGGGGGAGCAGAGTTTTCGTACTACCCGGCATCGATCCTTGGTCTCACTGGCACCTCGACGAGTACGACGCAGTATATAAATTGGTCAGCGAATGCCGGACTGACGTACCGACTGGAACGGGGGAGTCTGGCCATTAATTACAGTCATTGGGTGAGCCCCGGGTCGGGTGTGTTCTATGGAGCGCTAACCGATCAGGTTTCCGCATCGGCGACGCGACAACTCTCACGACTTGCGACCCTGAACCTCAACGCGGGATTTGCACGTAACAAAGCTTTGGACATAGTTGGAGCGCCCGGCGCAAATCAGATCTACGACTACACCTATGCGGGGGCGAACTTCATGAAGCCGCTGTCTCAAACCCTGCGGCTGAACATCAGTTATCAATTTCAGTACCAGACTTCAAATCTGGGGTTCTGCATCGGAGTTGCTTGCGGCTCGAGCTATACGACTCACATCATTTCGGCTGGACTGAACTGGATTGCGCGACCCATGAGAATTGAGTGAACTGGCCCGGCTGGGCCAACCGACAACGGTAACGGAGAGCCAAGCATGACTGGACGCGAATTGACAATGTCTGACTACGTAGCCATGTTCCGCCGGCGGTGGCTACTGATCACAATCCTAACTTTGGTGGGCGGTCCGCTTGCCTATGGCGTTGCGCGCATTCTGCCAACGGTTTTCAAGTCGACCACCGTGGTCTTGGTGGAGGAGCAGAGTGTTCCAAGGGACATCATCGAGCCCGTGGATCAGACTGATATTGGGCAGCGATTGGCCAGCATGCAACAACAGATCTTGAGCCGCTCCCACTTAGAACCGATCATCCGCCAGCTGAACCTGTATCCGAACGATATCGACCGAGTTCCAATGGAAGACTTGGTGCGCCGCCTGCAAAACGCCATCGACGTGACTCCGGTCCTACCGATGGCCGAGACTCGGTCGATGAATTTGCCGGGGTTCTCGGTGGGTGTAACGATGCCAAACCCACGGACAGCACAACAAGTCTGCACGGCAGTCACATCTCTGTTCATTCAACAAAACTTGCAACTACGCCAGCAGCATTCGGAAGGCACGACGCAGTTTCTCTCGCAGCAAATGGATAATGCGAAGGCGCAACTCGACGCCCAGGACGCTAAGTTGGCGGCTTTTCAACGCGCCCATATGGGTGACCTTCCTGACGAAGAGCAAACAAATTTGAATCTCCTGGTTGGGCTGAATTCTCAATTGGACGCGAGCACACAGGCTCTGAGCCGGGCCCAACAAGACAAGAGCTTCGCCGAATCCATGCTTTCGCAAGAGCTCGCAGCATGGCAGTCATCGCAGACGGGTCATAGTCCCGATACGCTGCAAGACCAGATGGCAGTCCTTCAGGGGAGATTGGCAGATCTCCGGACCAAGTACACGGATGACTACCCAGACGTAGTGAAGGCGGAGCACGCGATCGCTTTGCTGCAGGCAAGGATTACGAAAGAGGAAGAATCTCAAACGAGCGAGAGTGCTGGTGCCAGCGCCACTTCCACTACCACTGCCAGCGCCACCGCCGCGCCAAAGAAGACCCCGAATACCGCGGACGAGCCCCCGCAGATCACCCAGCTCCGGGCTCAGATTCACTCCTATGACCAGGTGATTGCTGAGAATACGAGAGAGCAGCAGAAGGTCAAGCAGCAGATCGGTGAGTATGAGGCACGAGTGCAGTCGAGTCCCGCCATCGAGCAGGATTACAAGGAGCTAACCCGAGGCTATCAAACAGCGCTTGAGACTTACAACGAATTGCAGAAAAAGCGCGATGATTCGGCCATTGCTACGAGGCTGGAGCGTGAGCAGGAAGGCGAACAGTTTACGATTCTCGATCCGGCTAATTTGCCTGACAAACCTTCCTTTCCTGACAGAGTGAAGTTCACGCTGAGCGGCTTCGGCGGTGGATTCGCTTTGGGACTCGGTCTCGCGATGTTGTTCGAGCTGCGGGACACGTCGTTGCGAACGGAACGTGACGTGGAGATGGTTCTCCATTTGCCGGTTCTTTGTGTTCTCCCGACCATCGATCCTCTCTCTCAGAACAAGTCGAATGCTCCTCGCCTTCAGGCGGGTTCGATGGAACGACTGCAGCTCGGTACGAGGAGCTAGGAAAACCGAATGTATCAGACCTTCTTCGGGCTTCGAGAAAGCCCCTTCAACGTCAACCCCGACCCTCGGTATCTGTTCCTGACAAGGCAGATCCAGGAGGCGCTCGCTGGACTTACGTACGGTATTCAGAATCGCAAAGGTTTCATTCTGCTCACAGGTGAAGTGGGAACCGGAAAGACGACTCTGCTCAACCGGCTGCTCGACTGGCTTCACTATCAGCGGATGGCAACAGCGTACATTTTCAATTCTCAGCTGAACGTTTCGCATCTGTTTGATTTCATCATGGCGGATTTTGAGATCCCCTGCGAATCTCGGGAAAAGAGCCAGGTGCTGCTGCGTTTGAACCAATGGCTGCTGGAGCGATATCGAGCGGGCGAAACAGCAGTTCTGATCATCGACGAGGCTCAGAATCTTTCGGCCGAAGTGCTGGAAGAGATTCGTCTGCTGACGAATCTTGAAACCGCGACGGAGAAGCTTTTACAGATTGTGCTTACCGGTCAGCCGGAGTTGGAAGAAAAGCTAAAACTGCCTCAGTTGCGGCAACTCCGGCAGCGCATCACGCTTCGCTGCCATACCGGCCCGCTTTCGATAGAGGAAACTTTCGGATACATCAACGAGCGGTTGCGTATTGCCGGCGCGAATGGAGAGCCGACTTTTTCGAAAGAAGCTGTCCAAACGATTCACCTTTACTCGCGAGGAATCCCGCGAGTCGTCAATCTACTCTGCGAGCATTCCATGATCAACGCCTACGTGGATAGCGTGCGTCCCGTTCCCTCGCACATCGTGGAGGAAGTTGCGCGTGAATTTCAGTTGGACCAAGTTGCTCCGGTCGCTTCAGCGGTGTCTCCGTCTCGAGCCAAAGAAGCGGCGAACACGCAGACACTGCTGGAAAACCTAGATGAGTTGCTGGGACGACTTCGCCAGGCCAACGCTTTGTCGTCTCGCGAAAGGAAATCATGAGCCGCATCCACGATGCTCTAAAAAAAGCTGCACAAGACCGGCCCGCCCCTCCCCCGAGCGATGCCACGATCTCGATGGGAGAATTGCCGGCCAGTGCGCCGGAATGGAGCAGCCGCGGTTCTTTGCCGGCCGCAAGCGCAGCCACGGAAGCAATCGCGATTGCGACCATGCCGACAGGGCACCTTCGGTTCGAGGATTTGCAGGCCAACTGCGCGCAACCAGCGTGGCACCCTGACCCGAACTCAAATGTGTTCTTCAATCCAAACCTGAACGCACACGCGGCAGAGCAGTTTCGTACCTTGAGGTCTCGCCTTTACCAAATCCGCGACGTTCAGAACCTTCGCACTTTGCTGATCACCAGTTCCGTGCTCGGTGAGGGAAAGACTTTCGTTACCTCGAATCTGGCGCAGTCCATTGTCCGCCAGCCGGATCGCCGCGTGATGATTATCGATGCTGACCTTCGCTGTGCCCGGCTCCACTCGATGCTTGGTGCGCCGCCAAGTCCGGGACTGACGGAGTACCTTCGAGGCGAAGCGGATGAATTTCAGATTATTCAGCGCGGCCCTGGTGGAAACATCTGCTTAATTCCCGGTGGTCAGGAGGTACCGAACCCCAGTGAATTGCTCATGAACGGGCGGCTAAAGAACCTGCTGGATCGGATCGGATCCGCTTTCGATTGGGTGATCTTCGATTCGCCGCCGTGCGTCACCGTGTCTGACGCAAGCATTCTTGCTCGCTACTGCGACGGGGTTTTGCTGGTCGTTCGGGCGACCACTACTCCAGTGGAAGTTGCCCAAAAGGCGTGCCAGGAAATGAAGGATCGAAACCTTGTAGGCGTGGTCCTGAACGCGACAGAAGACGATCACTTCTACGGCTCCTACTACGCTCAGGGCTATGGGTATGTCTACGGGTCAGAGCCGGAACGCGGTCCAGGCGGGCACTCGACAGCTATCGGCTAAGAGAGACTCGCGTGTCGAAAAGTGACACAGGACGGTTGTCAAAAATCGTCAAGGGTTGTGCTGCCTTAAGGCGAATAGAAGACCCTACCCTTAGGGCCCCTCATGCAAGCCTTTCTATCTGGGTGAGATACGGGATGGAAATCTGTTGCAACTCACGGGCAGGAATGTTCATAAAAGTGCTGCGGAATGCCGTCCTTGGTGTCTCTGAATGTTCACTGGTTTGGGTTAATCGGTTTCCTGTCATGGAATTGCGCGGATACTAAGCGCGTGGGTTGGGTGGCAAGTATCGTGCAGACTAGCAGTTGGTTCTAGGAGTCCCAAGTGGGACTTCAATGGCGGTAGCTTAGGCCCGAGGGAGAAGTAATGGGACCAGATCTGGCGGCAGATGGCTTTCCGTGGTTTGCAGTACAAATACGCACTAGGCGAGAAGCACTCGCGGCAGAGTATCTAGACGGAAAAGGCTACGAGTGGTTCTTGCCTCTCTACAAGGCGAGGCGGCCTTGGTCCGACAGAATCAAAGAGTTAGACGTGCCTTTGTTCCCGGGGTATTTGTTCTGCCGGTTTAACCCGCAACATCGCCTGCCGATTCTGAAAACGCCAGGTGTCATCCAGATCGTGGGTTGTAATCGAGTGCCGATCCCAGTCGATGACGGTGAAATCGCCGCAATTCAGAAGCTTATCTCCTCGGGGCTGCCGAATCAGCCCTGGCCGTTTCTGTCGGCGGGGGACCGCGTGAGGATTGAATCCGGGCCGCTGCGCGGTGCAGAGGGCATCCTCACAACTTTCAAGGGCAACCACCGTCTGGTTCTCTCAATTAGCCTTTTACAGCGATCGGTCGCGGTCGATATCGACTCGGCCTTTGTGACCTTGGTGAGCGCATCGCAGCCGTCGTCTGTCCGGCCGGCAAGCCTTCGGCCCGCCAGCGTCAATGCTTAGGCGAGTGGGGCAAGTTTGGCGACCCAAGTGGCATGAGGTGATATGGCAAACCACGCTTCACTGAATCGGGTAGCGAATCTCGACGGCCGAAAACGGTCGAGTGCGGCATCGCATCTTCTGTCCGAAGAGCAATTCCGTCGCATGCTTTGCGCCGAGAGAAAGCGCTCTGAACGCTCGCGGAAAGACTTGCTCTTGATGTTGGTGGACGATGCCAGAGAAGGCGCGAAACAACCGAAAAGCGGCGTTTTCCTGAGCCAAGTAGGCGCTGTTTTGTCATCAGGAATTCGAGAGACCGATATTGTAGGGTGGTTTGAGGCCGGTTCGGTTCTCGGGTTTATCTTTACCGAATTCGGCGACTCAGAAATCACCGTGGCGGCACGGGTGATCGAAACGAAAGTGATGGAGGAGCTTCGAAAGGCTTTCAAAGCGAGCCAGCTGAAGCACTGCCAGATTTCATTCTATGCGTTTCCGGACCGCAATGGGGGTAATGAGTCAGGACGGCTGATTGCGGAAGCGCTCTATCCAGACCTGCTAGAGTTCGAGAAGAAAAAGAAGATTTCGTTGGTTTTGAAGAGAGCCATGGATGTTCTGGGAAGCAGCGTAGCTCTCATGTTGTTATCGCCCGTGTTTCTGGTCTTGGGGATTGCAATCAAGTTGACGTCAGCCGGCCCAGCCTTCTATCGCCAACACCGCATCGGCCAGTATGGGAAACCATTCACATTCTGGAAGTTCCGATCGATGTATGTCTCAACTGATGCAGCCATCCACAAGCAATACGTGGAGAATTTCATCACGGCCAAGGTCGCCGCAAACTCCAACGGCAATGGCAGCCCGGTCTATAAGATCACGAACGATCCGCGCGTCACTCCGATCGGGAGATTCATGCGGCGTACGAGCCTAGATGAGCTGCCCCAATTTTGGAATGTTTTGCGTGGAGACATGTCTCTCGTCGGACCGCGTCCTCCAATCCCTTATGAGATCGGAGCGTACGACATCTGGCACCGGCGGCGGCTGCTCGAGGCAAAGCCTGGCATCACTGGACTATGGCAAGTTCACGGGCGAAGCAGAACAACTTTTGATGAAATGGTTCGCCTAGATCTCCAATACTCAAGGACTTGGACTCCGGCTCTGGATATCAAGATCCTTTTGAAGACGCCACGCGCTGTATTTTCAGGTGACGGCGCATATTAGTGCCGTCGCTCCCCTACGGCTACGCCCGTCCCACCTTTTATGAAGAGTTGTGAGTCCGTGGCTGCCTAGCGCAGCTTCGAAGCACGCCATGAAGGTGAAAACAAAGATGGCTACCAGTGTCAGCGCAGGTTCCCGCTCCAAGATTCCGATGCGAAACAGCATGAACGACGGATCACTCAGAATTGGGGTGATCGGATACGGCTACTGGGGGCCAAACGTCGTTCGGAATTTCAACGCGCAGGAAAAGTCTAAGGTGGTGGTCGTCTGCGACAAGAGCGCTCGTTCGCTGCGTAGGGTTAACCAGACCTATCACGACTTGCATGTAACCGAGGATTACAAGGAAGTCATCTGCGCCACTAACGTGGACGCTGTCGCGGTCGTAACACCTGTCTGGACGCATTATGAGTTGACAAAAGCAGCTCTGGAAAATGGGAAGCATGTTTTTGTCGAAAAACCGTTTACCTCCACGACAGCTCAGGCAGAAGAACTGATCGAGATTGCTGAACGAAAGAATCTGCGAATCATGGTGGACCACACCTTTCTCTTTGCGGGAGCGGTGAGGAGGATTCGCCAACTCATCGAGGATGGCACGCTCGGCGATCTCTATTACTACGATTCGACACGCGTGAACCTGGGTCTGTTTCAACACGATGTGAACGTGATGTGGGACTTGGCGCCTCACGATCTTTCGATCATGGGCTATCTGATTAAGGAAAAGCCGGAAGCAGTGGTGGCGACAGGCGAGCAGCACTTGAACGGAGTGGCGGATGTCGCCTTTCTTACAATCTATTATCCAAACAAACTGATCGGGCACATCAATGTGAACTGGCTTTCGCCAGTAAAGGTGCGCACCACCCTTATCGGCGGCGAAAAGAAAATGCTCGTCTGGAACGATCTTGAGGCGGACGAAAAGATCAAAATCTACGACAAGGGTGTGGAGATGACGTCGGGCGAGGAGGTCTACAGGACGCTCGTGAGTTACCGGACGGGCGACATGTGGGCGCCAAAAGTGGAGCAGGTGGAGGCGCTTAAGCTAGAGACCGAATACTTCATCGATTGCGTAATCAATAATCGTACGCCGTTCAACGACGGACAAGCCGGGCTTCAGGTTGTGCGAATTCTCGAAGCGGCCGACAGTTCGCTCTCGCAGAAAGGCAAAATTGTCGCTCTATGACAGACTACCTCTCAATCACTCCCGACGTGAAACTGGGAAAGAACGTAAAACTTTCGAAATTCATCAATCTGTACGGCTGCGAGATTGGGGACAACACGAAAATAGGAGCGTTCGTTGAAATTCAAAAGAACGCAACGGTGGGAAAAAACTGCAAAATATCGAGTCATACATTTATTTGCGAAGGCGTCAGAATCGAGGATGACGTTTTTGTCGGACACAACGTGACATTTATCAACGATTCCTACCCGCGAGCCACGACAAACGGACAATTGCAAACGCAGGACGATTGGAACGTTGAGCCTACATTCGTGAAGAAAGGAGCCTCAATCGGGTCGGGATCGACGATTCTCTCAAGAGTCGTGATTGGAGAGAACGCGATTGTGGGCGCAGGCAGTGTGGTTACTAAAGATGTGCCGTCCAACGCGATCGTCGCGGGAAATCCTGCGCGAGTATTGCGTTACGTGACAGACGAGGCCAAGGTTGCCCAATGAACACTCATGGAAATGGAAAGATTCCCTTTCTCGATCTAGCCACTCTGCACCAAGAGTTAGAGCCAGAGTTGGTCGAGGTGTTTCAAAAAGCAGTGCGCAGTGCCGGATTCATCGGCGGGCCCATGCTGGACGAATTCGAACGCGACTTCGCCCGGTTCTGCGATGCGGAACACTGCGTAGGCGTTGGGAGCGGGACTGACGCAGTCAGGTTCGCACTGATCGCCGCCGGAGTGCAGCAAGGCGACATCGTTCTCACAGTGCCCCATACGTTCATCGCCACGACCGAAGGCATCAGTCAGGCGGGCGCCCGTCCGGACTTCGTGGACATTGACGAACGTACTTACAACATGGATCCAGTGAAGCTGCGGGAATATCTCGAGCGCGAATGCTACGTTGATTCCGCCAGTCGCAAAACTTATCACCGTCGGTTCAAAGCACCTGTCACCGCGATCGTACCCGTGCACCTCTATGGGCAGATGGCGGACATGGATGCGATTCTCGATCTGGCAGATCGCTACAACCTGATCGTGGTCGAGGACGCCTGCCAAGCTCACGGGGCGGAATACTTTTCAAAACGCGAGAACCGGTGGAAAAAGGCCGGCTCGGTCGGGCACGTGGCGGCGTTTAGCTTTTATCCTGGTAAGAATCTGGGTGCCTGCGGCGAGGCTGGAGCGGCAACCACGAAGAATGAAGAAATCGCACGCAAGATGCGAATGCTGCGCGACCATGGGCAGGCGCAAAAATACTACCACGACGTTGAAGGCTATAACGGCCGACTTGATTCGATACAGGCCGGTATTCTGACGGTGAAATTGCGCCATCTGGCTGATTGGAATCGCAGACGGCGCGAAGCAGCAGGACGGTACGACGAAATGCTCATGTCTGTTGAAGGAGTAGTCGCGCCCTACTGTCCAGACTCGACTCGTGCTGTTTATCACTTGTATGTTGTTCGGGTGCAAGACCGTATTGGACTGCAGAAATACCTCGCTGATAAGAAAATCGACACAGGTATTCATTATCCTGTCCCACTACACCTCCAAAAGGCCTACCATAGTTTTGGATACAAGCAAGGCGACTTTCCGATAACCGAGAGGGTTGCCTCGGAGATCCTGTCATTGCCAATGTATCCACAACTTCAGCCTGACCAGCAGCAGTTCATCGCCCAAAATATTGCGGAGTTTGTTGCAGTCGGGGCTCTTCGCTAGCTGGTCGTTCACCTCCCTTCGCACTGGCAGCCACAATTGCAACATGGCCTGAGCGAGCGCGAGCCAATGACGGTGCTGAACAGCAGCCGGAGTATTGCAATGCCGGACAATCAGGACACAGCCGTCGGAGTGAAACACGTTGTTGTGTCGGACTCGGGCAACCATGAGAGTCACGACGCTGTCTCGTACGTCGGCAAGAAGAAAACAATTTGGATCGATCTTGATAATTCTCCGCATGTCCCGTTTTTTGCGCCGATAATTGACGAGATTTCAAGACGAGGGTACCGGGTCGTTCTCACTGCCCGGGATTCGTATCAAGTTTGCGAGCTGCTGAAACTGCACAGGATTTCCTGCCGGGTTATCGGAACTCATTGGGGCAAGAGCCGCATTCTTAAGGTGATTGGGACTTGCGCGCGAGCACTGCAATTGTTGCCCCTGATTGTAAGAGAGAAACCAGACCTCGCGGTATCCCATGGGTCCAGGGCGCAATTTCTCACCAGCGTGGCTCTTGGTATTCCCAATGTCGCGATACTGGACTATGAGTTCACGGCGGGATTCGGTCCGATGAATCCTGATTGGATTATCATGCCGGACCTAATTCCAGACGCAGCGAGTGGAATCGATAGCAACCGAATCACGAAATACCCGGGACTGAAAGAAGATGTATATGTCCCGCGACTCAAACCTGATTCATCCGTCAGGACGCAGCTTGGTCTGAAAGACTCGGATGTTGTGGCGGTGGTGAGACCTCCCGCAACAGAAGCACACTACCACAACCCCGAAAGCGAACGCTTATTCGACGCAACGTTGAATTTCCTCACACAGCAGCCGCGGGTGCGCATCGTGCTTTTGCCCCGTAACGAAAAACAAGCCCACGTTTTGCGCGATGCGTGGCGTTCGTGGATCGACAGCAGAAAGATTGTGATACCAGAACATGCGGTCAACGGGCTTAGTCTGATATGGGCTTCCGATCTCGTTATCAGCGGAGGCGGAACGATGAATCGTGAAGCCGCAGCGCTTGGTGTTCCCGTTTACAGTATTTTCCGCGGGCGGATTGGAGCCGTCGATCAGTACTTGGCGTCGACGGGGCGGATGGTCCTGTTGGAATCCGTCGAAGATGTGCAGACGAAAGTCATTCTCGAACACCACCAGCGCGAGGACTGGGCTTCTGCGAAGCGCAACGACGTGCTCCCTTGTATCGTCGATGGAATCACCTCGATCGCGGAGAATCATCACTCTTCCTCGCACTCATGAATCGCGCATCTCCAGAACCCCTGACAGCAGAAGAAAAGGGAACGGATAACCGTCCCGACATCGAGCTGCTGCTCCAGTTGGCCGCTCGCGGCCTGGTTCCGATGTTTGATGAACAAAAGCAGCTCTTCTGCTATCGGCTCATCCGGGGAAACCAAGGACTGGTTCGTGAAGGCCTTTCGCCGCGTTACACCATCATGACTCTGCTAGGCCTGCGCGAACTCGAACGAAGTCGAGCGAACTGCCCGTTTGACACAGAGTCGCTCTATAAATCGTTTGCCAGTGACACGAACTGGATCCAGTGTGCTGGCGACCTGGGACTGTTCATTTGGCTCGCGTCTGAGTTTGCTCCGGATAGAATCGACGAGGTGGACAAGCGCTTTGATTTGAAAAAGGTGCTTGAGTTTTATTCCGACGCTCGAGACGGCCGGACGATGGAGCTCGCTTGGCTTCTGACCGGCTTGGTAAGCGCAGCCAGCAGTTCGACAAAATTTGCGGCCGCGTTCTCCGATGTCGCGTTGCGGACATACCGCCTGTTGCGCGAGAACCAGCGGAGGCATGGGCTATTCGGTCACATGAATACGCGGAAATCTCTCGTCGGCCGAATACGCGGACGCATCGGCAGCTTTGCGGATCAGATCTATCCGATTTACGCGCTTTCGAAATTCTCAGACGCTTTTCACTCCGGCGAGGCACTGGAGTCCGCGCTGCAATGCGCAAAGGCAATCTGCAGTAGACAGGGACAAATGGGTCAGTGGTGGTGGTTATATGACTCTGATACAGGCGCCGTGGCGAGCCACTACCCTGTTTACTCTGTCCACCAGCACGGCATGGCTCCCATGGGATTGTTTGCGGTCGAAGAGGCTAGCGGACAGTCCTTTCAAGAACCAATTTACAAGGGGCTGCGCTGGGTTTACGGCATGAACGAACTCGGCTTGGATATGCGGGATTGCGAACAAAACCTGATTTGGAGATCGATGCTTCCGAAAAGCAGTTATGTGAAGTATTGGGACGTAACCTCGAGCATCTTCGGAGGCTCAAAACCAGATACCCGGAATCGGCCGCTTCAAATTCTTCACGAAGATCGACCGTATGAACTTGGCTGGTTGTTATTCGCATTCGCTAGAACTTCCACATTCGCTGCGCGCACATAAGCGAGCGCGCGTCGTCACAGACGCGATAACTACATTAGTGCTTTCTATTAAGCTCGTGGGCAACACAATCAAAATTCTCACAGTGGTTGGTGCGCGGCCCAACTTCATGAAGGCTGGCCCGATCATCCGCGCGATCGAAGAGTACAACAGAGCCGGAAAAGAGCTCCGAATTGAAAACCTGCTGGTGCATACCGGGCAGCATTATGACCCGCTCATGTCTCAAGCGTTCTTCGCTGATCTTGGCCTGCCGACTCCCAACGTGGACCTCGGCGTAGGCTCGGGCTCGCCAGCGTCGCAGACCGCTGAAATTCTAAGGAAGCTTGAAACGGTATTGACGGGAGAATGCCCCGACGTCGTGATCGTCGTGGGAGACGTGAACTCAACTGTTGCCGCTGCGCTAGCGGCTGCGAAGCTTCCCGTAACCCAGGGGCAGCATCGCCCGTTAATAGCTCATGTCGAGGCCGGGCTGCGATCTTTTGATCGCGAGATGCCTGAAGAGATCAACAGGATCGTAACGGATCATTTGGCTGACCTTCTGTTCGTTACCGAAAAAAGCGGGCTGGTTAATTTGCGACGAGAGAGAATTCCCGCCGAACGGTCCTTCTTCGTGGGGAACACAATGATCGACTCGCTGTTGGCATTCAAGCATCGCGCCGACGAATCGCGGATTCTTGAAAAGCTCGGACTGCGTGGCCACAGCGAACAAGGCGTAGCGCCAGCCCTATCCAGCTACGCTCTCCTAACTCTACATCGGCCATCGAACGTGGACGAGTCTAGGACCTTGGATAGCATTTTCGAAGGACTTTCGAATCTCGCCCAAAAAATGGAAATTATTTTTCCAGTTCACCCTCGGACTAGAAACCGCATCGAAGAGTTTGGAGCGAATTGGCACGTGCAAGGGCGCGAAGGCAAGAGCAGAAGGATTCGGTTTATCGATCCACTCGGCTATGTTGATTTTCTGTGCTTAATGAAGAATGCACGGATTGTTTTGACTGACTCCGGCGGTATCCAAGAGGAGACGACTTGCCTGGGCGTCCCTTGTGTTACGATTCGAAACAATACTGAGCGTCCCGTAACCGTGAAACATGGCACCAATGTGATTGCGGGAACGTCTCCGCGCGGGATTCAGCAGGCGATTGCCAGGCAACTGGCTCGCAGAGTTAAGCCCTGCATGCCAGAAAAATGGGACGGCAGAGCTGCGGAACGAATTGTGACGATACTGGCGAATTCGGCTCGTCGAGAAGTATCAACCGAGGCGCAGGAAGATTCGAGTTGCACGGTTGACGCGCGCTGAAAAATCGGGCTTTGGTACGCTTAGGCCATTTCCCGGCAGGACAGGAGCGTAGCGCGAAGCGATTGTGTTAACGACGTCCAGACTGAAGAACCTGATAGCAGCGCGACTACTAGAAACCCCAGCCTACGATCCCCTTCGACGCATTTATCACAGCGTCTTCAACAGACAGTACCTTCGGCTGCAGAGAGTACGGCAGGAGTTCTATAGGCAATTTGTCCCGGCCGACTCGCTGGTGTTCGATATTGGTGCCAACCGCGGCGAGCTTGTTGAGGTTTTTCTGCAGCTGGGAGCAAGTGTCGTGGCGGTTGAACCCAATCCAGCGTGCTGCAAGCGAATGCAAGCCCTTGGGAACAAACGACGCCTCACGATCCGCTGCGAAGCTGCAGGCGATCATCAAGGCGAATTGACTCTGTTCACGGCCACACACGACCGGCATTCGACAGTTTCCGAAGAATGGATGGATTCCGCCGCGGCAAACGATCCAGGATTTAGATGGAACGGGCGTATCAAAGTTCCACTAAACACTCTCGACGACATGCGGGCGCGGTATGGAGTACCCGATTTTGTAAAAATTGACGTTGAGGGCTATGAAATCGGTGTCCTCCAGGGGATGCACTTCAGACCTCAAGCGCTCGGATTCGAATTCCATGCGTTCAGCCTCGCGAACCTTGAAAAGTGCCTCGCGCTTCCGATGTTCGACTCGGATTGCGTCTTTAACCTCTCCCTTGGTGAAAGCTGGCGTTTGATTTGGGATGATTGGCGAAGCAAAACAGCGGTTCGTGACTACGTTTCTGCTTTGCCTTCATCCGTATTTGGCGATGTCTATGCCCAGTTTTCACCTGATGGCAAGCGGTGATAAAACCGCGTAGGGATGGCTTCGATGATTCAAGCCCAAGCGCTGCACGAACCCAGTCGATTCCCTGTCAATTAACGCTCATTCGAACCCGCATCGAGACCCCGGAGATCTCGTGAAAGTATCCGCCATCATCCCGACCTACAACAGAGCTTACATCGTTCTGGAGGCGGTCGAGAGCGTGCTGGGGCAAACGTATCGCGACTTTGAAATCGTCGTTGTCGACGATGGTTCGACGGATAATACCGCCGAGATCGTCAGGGGAATTGGAGATCCGCGAATTCGTTATATTGCACATGAAAAAAACAAAGGGTGTAGTGCAGCTTATAATTCCGGCATCGCCGCGGCCCGCGGAGATCTGATCGGCTTCCTGGATTCCGACGACAGATGGAAACCGGACTACCTTGAGCGGCAGGTCGGCTTTTTTGAGCGACATCCTGACGTCGACGCGGTCTTCACAGACACCGAGATACGCTTCAGCACCTGGCAAGCTCCCTCGCTGATTGCGCTCATGCGAGCATTCCCGAAACTGTTGGAAGGCTATCGCGAATCGGAGGAGGCCGTTCTAAGCAGTCGCCAGATGTATTTGTGTCTTTTGGAAGAGGTTCCAATCAAACCCAGCGCTGTCGTGGTGAAGGCAGAGCTTTTCCAGAGAGCAGGTACCTTTGATGAGGCGTGGCCTTCGGGAACAGACTGGGAGCTTTTCCTCCGTTTTGCACATTCGGCTCGTTTTGGGTTCATAAATCGAGTTCTGGTGTCTCAGCGGCAGACTTCTGATTCCACGTTCTTGAGGTTCGTCGAGAAGGATAAGGAACTCCTTCTGAAGGTGGCTTTGAGGGAGAAGAGGCGTTTTCGGAATGATCCCGAAGCGCTTGTCGCGGTGAACCGTGGCATTTCAAGCCACTGCAGCAATCTTGCGTGGATTTACATGAATTCCGGAAAATCGATCAAATCAGCCGCTCTGTATCTCAGGGGCTTCAAAGAAACGCGCGAACCTATCATGTTGGCCAGGGCAGTATCTGCGATCCTTCCTCTGGGGGTTCGAAACGTCTTGAAGCGCGCGGTGAAACCAAAGAATGAAGGACAAAGAGCCCTGAAAAGGCAGCCGGGCTCGTGAGCGGCGTCCGATTCAGTACAGGAATACGGACCTGTCCCTCTTCTGGCCTTTCGGTCAGGAGCCTCGCCTCAACTTCGACCAATAAGATGGCCTTTCGGAGTTGGGGGAGATAAATGCTACAAGGCCTCAGGCTAGCCTTACTGGTCGTGTTTTATTTGTGCACAGTCGCAATCCCCGCGCGAGCCGGGAATGCTTGCCCGGCTTCGGTGCCAGCAGGCATTACGAACTGCTATTACATCGATTACGCCAGTGGCTCGGACTCAAATTCTGGAACATCAGAATCGTCGCCCTGGAAGCATGCGCCGGGAATGCTCGGCCTCTCTCCCAGTGGGGGATCGACAGGCGACGGCTGCACTGGAAATTGCGCGGCGAATAATCCTCAGGCGGGTAACGGTTACATCCTAAAGGGCGGCACAGTGTGGCCCTATACAACCCTTCCTTGGCAGCCCACTGGGTCTGGAAGTGGCACGAGTTCGACTTACGGCTGCACCGGAGCGGGCTGCATCTACATCGGTTACGACCC
>Ga0187783_10000993_pt1 | contig 20906 bp, 22 predicted proteins | sample 1015_SJ02_MP02_2_FD_132471 | JGI IMG/M metagenome (GOLD analysis project Ga0187783, IMG submission 132471) | Tropical peat soil microbial communities from peatlands in Department of Meta, Colombia - 1015_SJ02_MP02_20_MG | ecosystem: Environmental > Terrestrial > Soil > Wetlands > Peat | place...
GAACGCGATCGATCTCGAGTTCCGCGGCAAGACCGTGCTGCTGGTCGATGACTCCATCGTGCGCGGCACGACCTCGGCGCAGATCATCGAGCTCGCTCGCGAGGCCGGGGCACGCAAGGTGTATTTCGCCTCCGCCGCCCCGCCGGTGCGCTTCCCCAATGTCTACGGCATCGACATGCCGGCGGCGAGCGAGCTGGTCGCGAGCGGTCGCAGCGCGGAGGAGATCACGCGCCTCATTGGCGCCGACTGGCTCATCTATCAGGATCTCGAGGACCTGATCGCCGCGTGCAAGCACGAGGATGCGCGCGTCGAGGAGTTCGATACCTCGTGCTTCTCGGGGGTCTACGTGACCGGTGACGTCACCCCGGAGTATCTCGAGCGGCTGCAGCTCGAGCGCTCCGACGCTGCCAAGCTCGAGCGGCGCGAGCATCACGCCAAGCTGAAGGTCGTACACGGGAGTTGAAAACCCGGTGACCGCGGACGCCTTGGACCCGCGCCGCGAGCTGCTGCTCACCCTATTGCAGGCGGCCCTGCAGCGCGTCGATGGCCGGCGATGCGTGCGCGACGCGCTCGCCGCCGCCCCCCTCGCCGCTCCTGTGTGGGTAGCCGCGATCGGCAAGGCCGCCCTCTCCATGGCGCTCGGGGCGCATGATGCGCTCGGCGCGGCCATTGCCCAGACACTGGTCATCACGCGCGACGGTGCCGGGCTGAACGAGCTCACCGCGCGCACCGCCGCCGAGGTGCACCTGAGTGCGCACCCGGTGCCCGATGAGCGCTCGCTCGCAGCCGGCGGGCGGCTGCTCGCCTGGGTGGACGCGCTGCCGCCGTCCGCTCGCCCGCTGTTCCTCATCTCGGGCGGCTCCTCGGCGCTCGTCGAAGTGCTCGAACCGCCCGCGACGCTCGCTCATCTCGAGGAGCTCACGCGGCGCGCGCTCGCCGAGGACATCGGTATCGGCGAGCTCAACGCGCGCCGCGCAGCGCTCTCGCGCATCAAGGGCGGACGGCTTACGGCACGGCTGCGCGGCCGCGCGGCGCGCGCGCTGTTCGTCTCGGATGTCCCCGACGACGACCCGCGGGTGATCGGCTCGGGTCTGCTCGGGCCCGCCGGCAGTGGTGACGACCGCGTGGAGCGCGCCGTGGTCGCGAGCGTCGATCACGCGGTGGCCGCAGTCGCCGCGCGCGCCCGCGAGCTCGGTCTCGCGGTACACGCCCCGACCGGGCGCTTTGCGGGCAACGCCACGCGGCTCGCAGCGCGCTTCGCCCATGAGCTGCAGCTCATTCCCGCGCAGCTCGCCGTGTGGGGCGGAGAATCGACCGTGCGGCTGCCGCCGCAGCCCGGGCGCGGCGGCCGCAACCAACACCTGGCGCTCGCTGCGGCGCGTCTGATCGCCGGTCACGGCGACCTGCTGCTGCTCGCCGCCGGCACCGACGGCTCCGATGGCGTGACCGCCGACGCCGGCGCGCTGGTCGATGCGGAGACCTGCGCGCGCGTGGCGCTTGCCGAGCTTGACGCCGACCGCTGCCTCGAGCAGGCCGACTCCGCGCGGGCGCTCGCCGCGAGTGGCGATCTGGTTCACACCGGGCCGACCGGCACCAACGTTGGCGATCTGGTAATGGGACTCAAGCTGCCGCTCGGGCAGGCGCAGCATCTTGCGCAGCGTCATGACGTCCGCCGCCAGCGCGTGTTGTAATTCCAGCAATGCGCCTGCTGTTGATTGAAGAAGACGCGCAGCGCTGCGCGCACATCCGGCACCGGCTCGTTTCCTGGCGTCCGCAGGCGCAGCTCGTCGTGCACAGCCCGCTCTCGCAGGGAACACTCGCGCGCGAGTTTCTCGCCCAGGGGTTCGACGCCGTGCTGCTCGCGGACGAGTGGCGCGGGGGGCGCGGGCTCGTCTGGGCGCGCGAGCTCGCCGGCCGCGTCGGGTTTGCCCCCATCGTACTCTTGTGTGGGGGAGGGGATGCGGCGGCGGTGACGCGCGAGGCGGGGGCGCTCGGGGTGTTCACGGTGAGCCGCGAAGACCTCGAGCGCGAGGCGTTCGCGCACGTACTTGCCGCCGCGGAGCGCCGCCAGGCCCACGCCCGTGCCCTCTGGCGCAGCAGCCACGCAGGCCGCGAGACGCAGCGCTTCGGCGATGCGTTCATCCGCGGCTATCGCTGCATTCGCCGCCTTTCCGCCGGCGTGAGCAGCGATCTGTACGTTGCCGAGAGCGAGCGCGCCGGCGCGCTGGTGGCGCTCAAGGTAGCACGCGACCGCCAGGACGAGGAGCAGCCGGTAGACGCGTTCCGCCGCTTCCTCCAGGAGTACGAGATCGCTCAGCGCATCGACAGTCCGGCGGTGGTGCGCCTGTACGATCTCGGCGTCAGTGACGAGCACGCCTGGCTCGTCATGGAGTACTTCGCGCTCGGCGACCTGAGACGTCGCATGCGCAGCGCGCCGCTCGCACCGCGCGAGTCGCTGCGCTTGGCGATGGCGATCGCGCGCGCGCTCGCGACGGTGCACGCCGCCGGCGTGCTGCACCGGGATCTCAAACCCGGCAACGTCATGCTGCGCGAGGACGGCAGCGTCGCGCTGATCGACTTCGGCCTGTCGAAGGACGCGGCCCTCGCCCTCGATGTCACCGACACCGGCACCATTTTCGGCACCCCGCACTACATGAGCCCCGAACAGGGTCACGCCGAGATGCTCGACGCGCGCAGCGATCTCTACAGCCTCGGCGTCATCCTGTTCGAGATGCTGGTCGGGGAGAAGCCCTACCGCGCCGAGAACCCCATGGCGATCGTCTACAAGCATCGCAAGGAGCCCGTGCCGCGCCTGCCGCAGCGGTTTGCCGCGGTCCAGCCGGTGCTCGAGCGGCTGCTCGCCAAGGTGCCGGCGGAGCGCTTTGCAGATGCCGCACAGGCGGGCGATGCGCTCGAGGCGACGCTCGCAGGCTGGCTCGCGCGCGGGGCGCAGCCGTGAGCGGCATTGCGCCCGAGGATCCGGGCGCTGCGGCGGCGTCGATCCTCGAGGCGCCGACGCCGCCCGCCTGGGTCGAGCAGGCCGCGCGCTCCTGGCCACAGCTGCTGCTCGATCATGCCAGTTGCGAGAGGAAGGCGGCCTCTACCGCGCTCGCGCTCATGTTCACCTACGCGGACGACCGTCCCCTCGCCCTCGCACTGTCACGCGTGGCGCGCGAGGAGCTCAGGCACTACGAGCAGGTGGTGCGGGTGATGCAGACCCTCGGTGTCGCCTTCGCGAGGCAGCGCCCCGGTCGTTACGCGCAGCAGCTGCGCGCGGCGCTGCGCAGCGCCGACCCCGGCCGCAAGCTCGACCTGCTGCTGATGAGCGCGCTGATCGAGGCGCGCTCGGCCGAGCGCTTTGCGCTCCTCTCCTCGCGCCTGCCGGCGCCGCTCGCGCAGCTGTACCGGCAGCTCACCAGCGCGGAAGCACGCCACTTCGCGCTCTATCTGGCCTTCGCGCGCGCGAGTGCCCCCGACGAATGGCGCGCGCGGCTCACGGCGCTCGCGCAGCGCGAGGCCGAGCTCGCCACGACGCCCGACACCGCCTTGCGCTTTCATTCCGGGCCGCCGAGGCCGCCAGCCTGACGGCACCAACATGGCGGCGGGGTCGACTGTCCGCACGGCGCGCCAGGCGCGACCCTCAGCCTAACAGTTGCTTACAACCTCTCGACCGAGCTTGCGGCAGCTTAACGTGCGCCGCGGCACCAATGCGTTCGCCAGCTGTCATTTTGCCCCGGTATCCTCAAGCTTCGAGGCGAGACACGATGAGCGAGCGACCGCACCTGTTGATTGTCGATGATGACCGTGAGATCCGCGGACTCCTCGCGCAGTATCTGGAGAAGCACGAGTTTCGTACTACCGCGGTCGCCGACGGCAAGGAGATGCGGCGCGTGCTCGAGCGCACCCATGTCGATCTCCTGGTGCTCGACCTGATGCTGCCCGGGGAGGACGGGCTGGCGTTGTGCCGCGAGCTGCGCAGCCGCTCACAGGTGCCGATCATCATGCTGACCGCGCGCGGCGAGGATGTCGACCGCATCATCGGGCTCGAGCTCGGTGCGGACGACTACGTCGCCAAGCCATTCAACCCGCGTGAGCTTCTCGGCCGCATCAAGGCGATTCTGCGCCGCTCGGCCCACGCCCCGCGCGACCCGAGTCCCGAGAGCGTGCGGGGCTTCTCCTTCGGTGGCTGGCGGCTCGACACCATCACCCGAACCCTCACCGACGCCGCCGGCAAGGAAGTGGCGCTCAGCGGGGCGGAGTACCGCCTGCTCGCAGTGCTGCTCGGATCGGCCAACCGCGTGCTGACTCGTGCCCAGCTCACCGAGCTGCTGCGCGGCCGCGACGCCGATCCCTTCGACCGCAGTATCGATGTGCGCGTCAGCCGTCTGCGCCAGATCCTCGGCGACGACGCGCGCGCGCCGCAGATCATCAAGACCGTCTACGGCGAAGGATACGTCATCGGCGTCAACGTCGTCACCGACTGAGGCGGCAAGTCGCGCATGCGTCTACGGTTATGGCCGCAATCGCTGTTCGTCCGGCTGCTGGCCGCTTCGGTCGTGGCCGTGCTCATCGCCCAGGCGGTCGCGCTGCTGCTCATCGCCCAGGAGCGCGAGCGCTTCGTGCTGCAAAGTAGCGTGCGTGAGTGGACGCGCCGCATCGCCGAGACCACGCAGATGCTGCAACCGCTGGATGCCGCCGGCCGCGCGGCGCGCGTCAGCGAGCTGGCGGCGCCGCGCGGCCACGGGCGCCTCGCGCGCGCGCCGCCGGGCATGCACGGCGGCGACCCACGGCCGCCGCCCGAGCGGGGCTTCGTGCGGCTGCCGCTGCTGCCGGACTTCGAGCAGGCGCTCAGGGAGCAGCTGCGTGCGGCGCTCGGCGCTGCCTACGGGATCGAGATCGGCCCGACGCCCGAGCCCGCGCCGCCGGCGATCCCGATAGCCGGACCGTTCTACGAGGCCCACGAGCTCGCCGCCCACCAGGCCGCGGCGCGCCGCTACGACGTGACCGTGCGCTTTCCCGAGGGCGACACCGTTACCTACCGCCTGGCGCGGCTGCCCGGTGGGGCGCCACTGCCGCGCAACCTGCTCATCAACCTGACCCTGCTGGTGCTGCTGCTCGTGATCGTCCTGTACGCCGCGGCGCGCAACATCACTCGCCCGCTTTCCGACCTGGCGCGCGCGGCCGACAGCGTCGGCCGTGAGCTGCGCCCGGCGCAACTCGAGGAGCGCGGGGCGCGCGAGCTGCGCGATGCCGCACGCGCCTTCAACACGATGCAGGACCGCCTGCATCGCTATCTCGACAGCCGCACGCGCGTGCTCGCCGCCATGTCGCACGATCTGAAGACGCCGCTGACGCGGCTGCGGTTGCAGGTGGAGACGCTCGACAATCCGCCGCTGCAGGCCCGCATCGGCCGTGAGCTCGATGAGATGGAGAGCATGGTGCGCGAGGCGCTGTCGCTGTTCCGCGGGCTGGATGACGGCGAGCCGGCTGCCCCGGTGGATGTCAACGCCCTGCTTGCGCAGATCCGCTCCGAGTTTACCGACATGGGTGCGCAGGTGACGCTCAGCGGAGAGGCTCTGCAGCCCTTCGTCGGCAAGTCGCAGGCGCTCAAGCGCTGTCTCACCAACCTGGTTGCCAACGCCATCAAGTTCGGCACGCGCGCCGACATCGTGGTCGAGGATGGCGCGGAGCTGGTCATCCGCGTGCGCGACCACGGGCCGGGGATCCCGGAAGCAGAGCTCGAGCGCGTGTTCGAGCCGTTCTACCGGCTCGAGTCCTCGCGCAACCGCGACAGCGGCGGCACCGGCCTCGGGCTGTCGATCGCCCGGGACATCGCCCAGGCGCACGGGGGCTCGCTCAGGGTGATGAACCTGCCCGCCGGCGGCCTCGAGGCGTTGCTGCGCCTGCCACGGCGCCGCTGACATAAGGCAGTGTCCGCAGCCGGTACTTCACGTCCCGCAGGCCTCACAGTCGCTCACGATTGTTCACGGCGTTCCTGGCACACTGCCCGCTAACTTAGATCCTCGCAACGCGGGACCGGACAACCCGCAAGGAGACACTTCGATGAAAGCCAGCATAGTAGCGGTAGCGGCGCTGTTGTGCGCCGGCGCCGCATTCGCCGACCCCCCGGCACCGGCCGCGGCGGCGAGTCGTGAGGCGCAACACATGGACAACCTCGCGACGCTGTTGGACCTGACCGACGCACAGAAGGCGCAGGTGCAGACCGTCCTGCAGGAAGAGCACGCCAAGATGAAGGAGAGCTTCGAGCAGGCGAAAGCTTCGGGCACCAAGCCTGACTGGACGCAGATCAAAGCCCTGCACCAGCAGATTGAGCAGGAGACGCTGCAGAAGCTGACGCCGGTACTCTCGGCGACGCAGCTGAAGAAGTTCCAGATCCTGCAGCAGTCGATGCACGGCCACGGCCACTTCAATCGCGGCGGCGGCGGTCCGAGCACCTCGTCCGCGCCCCCGGCGCAGAGCTGACCGGCTCACGGCGAGGGCCGCCGTCCGAGCGCCATTCGCCGGCAAAGGGCGCCACCCTTTGCCGGCGAGCTCCTGCCCAGACCGGCCGGGCTGCCCGCTGCGGCCGAAGGCCGCAGCCTGCCAATCAACCGCACGAGCTACCGCGGCAGCGCGCGCAGCTCGTAGCGCCCACGCTCGCCGTAGAGGTAGCTGCCCTGTTCGTACCATGCCCCGAGCACGATGCGCTGCGCGCGCTCGCCGTCGACCTCGAGATCGTGCACCGCGGGGCGGTGGGTATGACCATGAATCATGCGCCGCACGCGCGTGACGCGAAACGCCGCGCCGACCGCGGCCGCATTGGTGTCCATGATGTACGGGACGGTCCGTGAGGTGTGCCGGCGGCTGCCGGCACGCGCCTCGTCGGCGAGCAGCTCGCGGTGTGCGCGCGGCAGGGCGAGGAAGCGGCGCTGCCAGCTCGGCTCGCGCACAATGCTGCGCAGCTCCTGGTAGGCGTGATCATCGGTGCACAGCGCATCCCCGTGCGTGAGCAGCACCCGCTCGCCATCGAGCTGCGCGACCACCGGGTCGGGTAGCAGCCGACAGCCGCTACGCTCGCAAAAGCCCGCGCCGAGGAGGAAGTCGCGGTTGCCGTGCAGGGCGAAGCAGGCGACGCCCCTCGCGTTCAGCGCGCGCAGCGCGCGGCAGACTCGCTCGTTGCCGGGCTCACGGTCGTCATCGCCGACCCAGGCCTCGAACAGGTCCCCGAGGATGTAGAGCGCCTCGGCGCCGGCCGCGTGCGTGCTGAGGAAGTCGAGGAACTGTTCGATGGCTTGCGGCGCGCCCGCGTGCAGATGCACGTCCGAGACGAACACTCGCGCCATCGGCTCACTTCGGGGAGAGTATGGTGTTCTGCGGCGGCGGCGTGACCGGAGTCACTGGGGCGCTTGCGGCGCTGCCACCCGAGACGATCTCCATCTTCTGAATGATCACCGGCTTCAGGGGAGCGTCGGTCTTGAACGGTCCGCTCGCGCCGGTCGGCGTCTCACCGATGCGGTCGATGACGTCCATCCCCTGCACGATGCGCCCGAACACCGTGTAGCCCCAGCGGGTGGGCACCGGATCGAGGTCGGGGTTGTCGACCAGGTTCACGTAGAACTGCGCGTTGCCCGAGTGCGGCGGGTCCGCGCGCGCCATGCCCACGGTGCCGCGCTTGTTCTGCAGGCCGTTGCCGGACTCGTTGAACACGTTCTCGTGGGTCGGCTTGAGCTGCAGGGTAGTGGCGTCGTGTCCACCACCCTGGATGACGAAGTTGGCGATCACGCGGTGAAACAGCGTGTTGGTGTAGAAGCCCTCGCGCACGTAGCGCAGGAAGTTCGCGGCGGTGATCGGGGCACGGTCGCTGCGCACCTCGATGACGAAGTCGCCGAGGCTGGTAGTGACTTTCACCTGTGGAAGCGGCTCGTCGGCGGCCGTCGCGGCACGGGAAAGGAGCGCGCCAAGCAGCAACCCCACGAGCAGGGCGATCCGGATCCCGGGCTTGATGAGCATCGATCCTCCGCGTTGTCCAAGGCGCTGCAGCGCACGCCGGCGAGCGATTCTATAGCAGCGCGGCGGAGCACGGCGCTTTGTTGAGGTTCGCTTCCTTTCCCGTAACATGGCGTTATGAGCGCGAGCGCCACGTCACCCGCCGGGCTGCGAGTCACACGCTTCGCCCCGAGCCCCACCGGGGAGCTGCATCTCGGCAACGCGCGCACCGCACTGTTCAATCAGCTGCTGGCGCGGCACGCCGCCGGGCGCTTCCTGCTGCGTATCGAGGATACCGACAGCGAGCGCAGCGTTGAAGCGCACATCACGGCGCTCATGGCGGACCTGCGCTGGCTCGGCATCGACTGGGACGCGGGTCCCGATCGCGAGGACGGCCGCGGCCCGTACCGCCAGTCACAACGTGGCGCGCTGTACGCCGAGTACTTCACCGAGCTCGAGGCCCGCGGCGCGGTGTACCCGTGCTTTTGCACACCACTCGAGCTCGAGCTCGCGCGCCGCACGCAGCTCGCTGCCGGCCGCCCGCCGCGCTACGCTGGCGCCTGCCGCAACCTGAGCGACGCCGAGCGCGCGCGGCGCACGCGCGCGGGAGCCACTGCGACGCTGCGCTTTCGCGTGCCTCCGGCCGAGCGCATCACATTCGTCGATCTGGTGCATGGGGCGCAGAGCTTTTCGAGCGACGATATCGGCGACTTCGTCGTGCGGCGTGCCGATGGCTCGGCCGCGTTCTTTTTCTCCAACGCGGTCGACGATGCGCGCATGGGCGTCACCGTGGCGCTGCGCGGCGAGGACCACCTCGCCAACACACCGCGGCAGCTGCTGCTTCTTGACGCGCTCGGCCTGCCGCCTCCGGTGTACGGCCACGTCGCACTCGTCGTGGGCGCCGATGGTGCGCCGCTCTCCAAACGCCATGGTGCGATGAGCGTGCGCGAATATCGCGAGCGGGGCTATCAGCCTGCGGCGCTTCTCAATCACCTGTTTCGCCTCGGGCACTCGACGCCCCTCCATGGACTGCTCAGCCTCGCCGAGATGGCGCAGGCATTCGATACGGCGCATCTCGGGCGCTCGCCCGCTCGCTTCGATGAGCAGCAGCTCAACGTCTGGCAGAAGCACGCCGTACACCAGCTGTCGGCGGACGCGGCACGTGTCTGGCTGACACCGGTGCTTCCGCCGGGACTCGACGAGCGCGCCGCGCGCGCCTTCGCGAGCGCGGTTCTGCCGAATCTGCTGCTGCCGGAAGATGCACGTCCCTGGGTCGACATCGTCTTCGGCGGACCGCCGGCGCTCGAGCCCGCCGCCGCTGAGGTGGTGCGCGAGGCGGGCAGCGGTTATTTCGCCGCCGCCGCCGCCGCGGCGGCGCGAGAGGGTAATGACCTGCCGGCGATCGCCGCCGCGGTGGGCGCCGCCACCGGGCGGCGCGGCGCGGCGCTCTACATGCCGCTGCGCGCGGCGCTCACCGGGCGCGCGCACGGTCCGGAGCTCGCACCGCTCCTCAGGGCGATGCCGAGCGGCACGGCGCGCGAGCGGCTGGCCCGTTTCGCATGATCCGCATCCACAATTCCCTGACGGGCGCCAAGGAGCCGCTGCAGCCGATCACGCCCGGGGCGCTGCGTATGTACGTGTGCGGCCTCACGGTGTACGACTACGTGCACATCGGCCACGCGCGCATGCTGCTGGTGTTCGACGTGGTGACCCGCTACCTGCGACACCGCGGCTATCGGCTTACCTACGTGCGCAACATCACCGACATCGACGACAAGATCATCCGGCGTGCCGCGGAGAACGGCGAGTCGATCGGCGTACTCACCGAGCGCTTCATCGCCGCCATGAACGAGGACTGCGCCCGGCTCGGCATCGTCCCGCCCGATCACGAGCCGCGCGCGACGCAGTACCTGCCCGAGATCATCGCCATGGTGAGCCGACTCCTCGAGCGAGGCTACGCCTACGTGGCCGCCGACGGGGACGTCATGTACGCCGTGGCGCGCTTTCCCGACTATGGGCGGCTCTCCGGTAAGCGCCTCGCCGATCTGCGCGCCGGCGCGCGCGTCGAAGTGGACGAGTCCAAGCGCGACCCGCTCGATTTCGTGCTGTGGAAGCACGCCAAGCCGGGCGAGCCGGCGTGGGACTCGCCCTGGGGCCGTGGGCGGCCCGGCTGGCACATCGAATGCTCTGCCATGTCGACGGCGCTCCTCGGCACTCACTTTGACCTGCACGGCGGCGGTCTTGACCTCAAGTTCCCCCATCACGAGAACGAGATCGCGCAGTCCTGCGCCGCCACCGACGACAACTTCGTCAACGTCTGGATGCACAACGGCTTTGTCAACGTCGACGACGAGAAGATGTCCAAGTCGCTCGGCAACTTCTTCACCCTGCGCGAGGTGCTCGCCCAGCTGCGCCATCCGGAGGTGCTGCGCTTCCTCATCCTCTCGAGCCACTACCGTGGGCCGATCAACTACTCCCCCGAACAGCTCGAACAGGCCGATGCCGGGCTCGGGCGGCTGTACACGGCGCTGCGCGAGCTGCCGCCGGTGGTGCAGGTCGCCGGCCCGTACACCACGCGTTTCCTCGAGAGCATGGACGATGACTTCAACACTCCGGAAGCGCTCGCGGTGCTGCAGACCCTGGCGCGCGAGGTGAACACGGCGCGCGATGCCGGGGATGCGGGGCGCGCGGCGGCACTCGCAGCGGAGCTCGCCGCGCTCGGCGGTCTGCTCGGGCTCCTCAACGTACCGCCCGCAGAGTGGTTCCGGCTCGCCAAGCCCGCACCCCTTGCGCGCGGCGGTGGCGATGCCGACCGCAGTGGCGGGACGGTGCTCTCCGACGTTGAGATCGAGGCGCGCATCGCGGCACGGGCCATCGCGCGGCGTGCGCGGAACTGGGCGGAATCCGATCGCATCCGCGATGAGCTTGCTGCCGGCGGGGTGATCGTGGAAGACAAGGCGGGCGGGGCGACGACATGGCGGCGCGCCTGATCACTGCTTGCCCTCGGCGCGGACGGTCTTGGTGCCGACCGTGGAGGGCAGGCCTTCGACGCCGCGAGCGGTGTAGGCGCTCACCGTGAAATACCAGGTGCCGGGATAGAGATCGCGGACGACGTAGGTGGTCTGAGCGGGATTTTTGAGCACCACCAAGTTGTACAGCGCCCGCGGCGAGGTGCCGTATCTGATCTTGTATCCCGCGAGGTCCTGCAGGGTGTTGCCCCTGGTGTCGGTCTTCACGCGAGTCCACGACAGGGTGGCAGTGCCGCTCAGGGCCTGCTCGGGGTTGGTCTTGACGCACGCCGCGCCCGCCAGGATGAGAGCGACGCTCACGACCGCAAGGCGTGCGCAACGGCGGGTGTCTCGACACGGCGAACTCATGTGCTGGCCACACCCAATTGCTCATTGGGCGGCGGTTTAGTACCACTTTTCGCCAGCGACCGCGAGAGGCAATCACTCGCGGTCGTTTGCCCGGCGAACGCCCGGGACGGCTAAGTGTTTTGGCTACAGGGGTGTAGAGCGATGAAGTGCAACGCCGTCCTCGTCTCGGCAGCTTGCGTACTCGTGGCATCGGCCGGTTACTGGATGCAAAGCGTGCGCGCACAAGCGACGCGCAGCGATGCAGCCGCGCAGGTCCGAGCGCTCGAGACGGAGCTGAACGCGGCCATTGCGCACCGCGATGTTGCGGCGCTCGACAGGTTGACCGGCGATGACTGCACCTTCATCACGCCGCGGGGCCTCCTTACCACGAAGGCGGAGCTGCTGGATGCGCTCGCCAAGGGCGAGTTCACCTACGAATACCGGCAAATCTACGATCTGAGGGTCCGCGTTTACGGCGAGGCCGCCGTAGTGACCGGGCGCGCGCTCTACAGCGCTCAGCGGCAGGGCCGCGACTACAGCGATGCCTACCGCTACACGCGAGTTTACGTGCGGCAGAACGGCCGTTGGCTCGCCGTCGCCTGGCAGGCGACCCGGGAGGATGTGCCCGAGCGGGACGCACTCATGCCGGCTCACGGCTTGTGATGAATGAGCGCAGCAGCGCACGCCAGGTGGGCCAGTGCGCCGGCCGGAACGACAGGGCACGCGCGTAGTCGCGCAGTGCGCCGGCACGATCCTGTCCGCGCCACAGGCTGGCGTTGCCACGCCCCGTATAGGTGTGGGCCCAGGCGCTGCGCACTACCGCGGGCTCCACGGCGTGCGGGTTCTTGTCGAGGAAGCTTTGCATGATGCGGATGCCCGACCGGTAGCGCTCCCGGTAATTGCCTGACATCTGTCCGCTCCACACCCGGTAGCGGGCCGTGGTGCTGGCGACGAAGTCGAACTCGCAGTGAGCCGAGAGGCGTAACCACAGGTCGTAGTCGATCCCCATGGCGAGATTCTCGTCGAACGCACCGTAGTGTTCGAGATACGCGCGGCGCACGACGGCGGTCGGAAAGCCCACGAAATTCTCAATGAGCAATGGACCGCTGACCCAGCCGCGGTGCAGGCGCGTCGGCTCCCGGGGCAGCGGTGCACCGAGCCCGTCCATCCTCTCGAAGTCGGAGTAGACGACGCCGACCTCCGGTCGCTCGAAAAGCGGCATCTGCGCGGCGAGCTTGTCGGGCAGCCAGAGGTCGTCCGCATCGAGGAAAGCCACGAAGGCGCCGCGGCTCAGCCTCACCCCGGCATTCTTGGCGCGCGCCTGCCCGCGGTTGCGTTGGCGGTGGAGGCGCACGCGCGGGTGGTCGTGCCATCGCCGCACGAGGCGCGGGGTATCGTCGGTCGAGCCGTCGTCGACGATGTGCACTTCCACGTGCGGGTAGCTCTGCGCGAGCACCGACTCCACCGCGTGCGGCAGGTAGCGGCTCATGTTGTAAGTCGCAATGACGACGGACACGAGCTTTTCCCGGTCGGGCACCGCGGGGGCCTCGTAACCGACCGAGGAAGGATCGAGAGCGGTCGCCGGAACGCACGCCCCGGCAGAGTTCAGCATGCCTCGGCCCTGCGCCAGGCGAGCTCCGCTCGCAGGCTTCTGATCTCCGCGTCAAGGGCGGCTAGCGATCGCTGCGCTGCGGCGGTGGCAGGACTCGTCACTGCGCTGTGCACGAGCCTCATCGCCTCGGCTTCGAGCTGGCTGATGCGCTCGCGCACATCGCGCCCCGCGGGCTCGCGCCGGGCGGCACCGGCGGTGGCGACGAGCTGCCAATCCACTACGTGATGACCGGCCGGACCGCAGGTAAAGTCAGGCTGATTGAAGGTATCCATGAGTCTCTCTCCCTCGCAGGCGACATCTCTCCAGCAGCGCAGGTGACTGTAAGCCCGCGCGAGTTATGCGGTCAGTCGGGGGGAGGTGACAAAGCGGTCTGAAGTTCCCGGATCACCGTGCGGCTTCGGGATCACGGTTTCGAAACGGGAATCGCAGGCTCAAGCCCACGAGTCGATAGCGCGCGTTGACCCGCGCGGGCGGTTAGCCGCTGGCGCGCGAGGCAATCCGTCGCGCCGCCGCTCGGCTTGCAATTTGTGCTGATTGGATGCAGGGGCACCTAGCTCAGCCAGCTGGAAGGTTCTGCGTCCGGGGTATCGCCGGCCGGATACGGCACCTCCTTGCCGCAAAGCGGGCAACTGACCGACTGGCGCCTGCTGAGTTCGCTGCTGTCGGAATCAAATTCCAGGGCGCAGTGCGGGCAGACCCGCCGTACCGGCCGATCGCGACCTTCTCGGAAGATCGTCAGAGGACTCTCCAAGCTCGGTTTTGGCGCGGCTATCACACGCTCCGCCCGCACGTGCTGCTGTGACCGGCGTCACGCCAGCTAACTGCGACACGTTTCGCGGCCCGCATCCCGCGATAAGCGGTAGCGTGGCGGCCAATGAGATTCGCTACCGCGCTTGTAATCGCTGCCCTGGTCGCGCCCATACAGCAGTTCCATCCCAAGGGACCGGTCGCCGCCAAAGTGTGTGGCCCCGACGACTGGCCCGCGCATGCGCGGCCGCCGCGAGAGAGCTTGTCGGCGCCACTTTGGTTCGGTTCCGTCGACTCGCACGCGCTGGGATGTCCCTACACCCTCACGCCCCCGCCCATGGTTCGCAATCCAGCCGATCGTTGACGTCTAACAGATTGATTTAAGATAATAATATTGGTCGGGGTGACAGGCTTTCGCTACTCGCACACGGCGCCGGACACGCTCCGGGCGGCGGTGAGGAAGGTAAGCTGACAAGCGCACCGCGCTTGGAGTGTGTTGGACACCAGTCATCCTGTGGGCGAACTGGCCGGCCGAGCCCACCTGGCCCGCAAGTGTGGACGCGTGCACTACCTGCGGCCACCCCTTCGATCGGCCGTCGCGGAGCGTGCCTCTCTCTTCGTTGCGTTCCCTGTGTGCGCGCAAACTCCCCCGTGGGCGCCTTTGCCGGATCGACGAAACGCCAACCCTGACTCTCGGCAACCTGCGGTCCCGTGCTGCAGACTGGCGGCCGTTTGCTCATAGGGTTCTGTGCTCCCCTGTCGGATGCCAGTTCGCCTGATTCGTTGCTGGGAGTGTTCAGCAGCGGAATTTCTTGTCGTTCGACTTGGCAACCCTGAACTCGGCGACGGCCGGCAGCTTTCATTCTCCAGAACATGAACAACTGCTCCTCCAGCGGCGCGAACCCGAAAGGCTCAGGGGCGAACTGGCGGTGCGTCCGTCCACTGGACTAACCATGAAAGCAATTACCCTAACAGTGCTCCGTATCCTTGGTTCGCCGCCGCGGTCCGTGAGCGGCACACCAAAGAAATAGGCCGCTTGCGGTCGGCGGCACTCCGCAGATGTTGGTTACGCGCAATCGGACGGGTAAGAAGTATCTTGTGCAGCGCAACAATCGGATCAACTCTAGTCAGAACACGTCGTCGCTTTGACCTCTGACATGTTCGGGAACACCATCACGGTTGCCGGGCAGCCCCGGGGGTGGATTTCTTCTGAGCTAACTATCGAGTGGGACGGCGTCGTCGACAAAGGTCCAATGCGTCAAACGAGAGGACAGTTATGAACAAGAAGTCCGAGCACACCGTGCGCTGCGCAGCGCTCCTCGCGATAGGTTTCGCAGTCGCCGGTTGTGAAAGATTGGGATCACCAACAAATGTGCCGGAGACGGCCGCGATTCCGGCATCGTTCGGGGATCTGGTTGCGGTAACGGCAACTGACAGGCGCTTTGAGTCGGTACTCTGGTTCAAGCAGCCGGATCAAACAATCGTGGCAGTTCATGTCGACCTGCGTACCGGAACTTGGTACGCCTATAAGACCAAGTATCCCCGCAGTTGAGAGCGGAGTTAATGCCATGGACTACAACAAAGTTGTGTCACTTGTATCGCGGGTACTCGTACTCGGAGCTGCCGTGCTGATTACTTTGGGCGTAATCGAGGGCGCGGCAAACATACTCGGCTACACCGTTATCCATCAGGCGCACAAGGCCAGCACTCTGGTTGAGCTCGGTGCCGCGCTCACGGTAATCGTGATCGCCTTGCTTCTGCGCCAGATTCGCGATCAGCTGCGCAAGACCGGTTAATGCGGTTTCAGTGGGCGCAGAAGGTGCCGTAGGCTAAGGACTCGGCCTGTTGCGAAAACCCGCGACAGCCCGGTTCCGGCACACCACTCCGCCAGGAGCGCCGAAAACGGCGCTCGTCAGTAATGGCATTTCTGGTCGATCACACGCGAAATGACGCCCGCCAGCCTCCGCTGCGTTCTTCACCGCCGAGGGTGATCCAACAGGCTCGGGTTCTACCTAGTGGCATTTACCAATGGGCCACCTGCCACCGAACGCGTAGCGTCATATCAGGCCTCCAAGCGGAGGGTGAAAAATGAACGTTGCGCATGCTACTCGAACTTTGCGGAAACCGGACGAATCGATCCCGTTCATTTCGACCTGCCCCGCGTGCACGCAGGTGCGCCCGCAGTGCGGATATGATCGCGGTTCCTTGCATCGGCTGCTCAATGGCGGCCATGTGGTGGAGGCATACTGCGAGACGTGCGATCAATATTGGCCGATCAGCAGCAACGAGCGCGTGCGGCTCGCCGTGGCCGTGATCGCCCCACGGGCCAAGGCCGATAGCTAAGTTCACTTCGCGCTGGCCGTCTTCAGCGGACTTGTTACCGAGCGCATGACGTGGCGAATGCCCCCGTTACTCGGGGTCTCGCCGCCAGACTATGCAGAAGAGCGATCTTGGTTACGGAGATGTACTGATTCACTGCGGGAGACGCGCGACCTACCCTCAACCGCCAGGTGGAGGGACGTTAATGCTCGAAATCGCCGCGATCTTTTGTTTAGGGATTTTGGGAGCTTGGTTCCTACTGCGGATTGGTATCGCTGAGACAATTCTGGCCCTAATCTTCCTGGGTGTTGCTGCCGCGGCGAGTTACTGGCTCTCGACTGGGAGTTCGGGTGCCGAAATCGCGAGGCGTGTGGGGATCTTTGCATTGCTCGTCATCGTTCTCGGCTCTATCCGGGTTGGAGTTGAGAAATTGAGCGACATGCTGGCCGCGCTGCTCCCGCCACCACTTGGCACCAAAGGTGCGGGCGAGCATCATCCGCATGTGCTGCGGCGATGATCGAAGAAGGTGGGCAGCAGAGCGATCAGACGGAGTGCGACGACGGCCAGTCAGCGGCGCAAGGTGGCTAGCACTGGGCGGAGGCGGCGCACGAGTCCGTCCCACCAAGGCTTACCCTCGACTGAAACGATCGTCACCCACTCGCCGACTTCCTCATCCGAGCAACGGGCCGCCTGGTAGTTGTGGTGCCTGTCGATCCACACGCCCTCCAGCCACCCGCCCCGCATCGCGTAGACAGCCTTCCGCGGCCACCTGTGATCGACGAGGACCGCCGCCAACTCGGGCGTGATCGGCACAGAATCCGTGAACTCCTGGCCGACCCGGAAGGTCGTGCCGTCGCGCATCTCCATCCATCGCTTCCAGGCCCGAAGGCTCACGGGATACTGCTGCCAGGCCATAACACCTCCCCACGGTGCAACAGTCGCCGGCGATCATAGGGCGGCATTCCTCGCGGCGGGCGGGTTGAGGACATAAGAGCGAATCGTTCTCCGCCGAAGAGGAAGAGATGGAGCGCCGAAGACGAGGAAGAACGCACCCGCCGAGGACGGCACGGAAGGCCCCGGAGTAACAGCACTCTATGAGCACTCACGGGCGCGAGCCCCACGACCTCACTCGCTCACTGATCCTCGAGCGTCATCCGGAATGGACAAGTAACAGAGTGGTCGGGGTGACAGGATTTGAACCTGCGACATCTACGTCCCAAACGTAGCGCTCTACCAGTCTGAGCTACACCCCGCGGGAGCCTGATCGCTCACCCGCAGACCCTATCAGAAAGGATGCCCGCAGGCGCGTGGCCGTCGCTTGGCCTAGCCTACGCGCAACTCGCGCGCCAGCACCGCGCGCAATTGCTCGAGGTCGTGAACGCGCTGCGCCGCTTTGCGGAGGGCACGCACGTCGATCGCCGCAGCAGCGTGTAACGCGCCGTATTCGACACGAGCGGCCTCCAGCGCTTCCAGCGTACTGCGCCAGCGTGCCGCGAGCGTCTGTCGCGCGGCCCGTGCGACTGCTGCTCTCCACCGCGCAAGGCTCACTGTCTCAGACACGAGAACTCCCGCAGGAACGGGGTAATGATGCCTGCGGGATGTGACAGAGGCCGGTCGCGCGCCTTACAGGAGTGTTGCGCGACGCCAGGGCTCCCGCAGCCAGCCGCTCCGGGGCGGAACACCGGTCCCGGCGCCGCGCGAACTCATGCAATCGATCTGCCCCGGCAACCAAAGCCTTGACAATTACAGCCTAGGCAAGTACATTTCCATGCACTCCCGCTGAGCGGGGAAGGTCTTCCCCGCGGGACATTTTTCACGGAGCAGCGTTTTTGGGCGACATTTATGACAATGCGGGCTATCAGCCCTGCCGCAGCATCGGGGCTCTGCTGAGCCGCGTGAAGGCCGAGATGCTCGCAGCCATCGACCGGGAGCTGGCGGCGGATAAGCGCCTCTGCGCCCTGGAGATGAGCGCGGCGCAGTACATCATCATCGCCAACCTCGCCGGGCCTGGAGAGCCGAAATCGGCCGCGGACCTGTGCAAGGGCATTTCATACGATGCCGGTGCGATGACCCGCATGCTCGATCGGCTCGAGCACAAGGGGCTGATCCGTCGCAGCCGCAGTGCACACGACCGCCGACTGATGATTCTCGAGCTCACCGAGGAGGGACGCACCGCCTACCCGCGCATGCGCGAGATCTCCATGGGCGTGGCGAACCGCTTTTTGCGCGGCTTTACCAAGGCCGAGGCGCGGCAGCTCGAAGGTTTCCTCACGCGCATGCTCGAGAACGCGCACGGGGTGAGCGCACGGGTGAGCGCGTGAACGAGTTTTTTTGACTAAGTCTCTGCCTAGGCATTATTAGCCGCGGCAACGACAACTCAAAGCTGACAGAGGATCACGAGGCAAAGGACCACCATGAGTACACAGAACACGCAGACCACGCAGAGCGCGCGGCCCACTCCGCGGGGGCGTCGACGCTGGCTCTGGCTGAGCGCGGTACTCGGAGTCACTCTCACTGTGGCGCTCGTGTACGGTGCGTACTGGGCGCAGGTGCTGCGCTATCGGCAGACGACGGACGATGCCTACGTCGGCGGGAATGTGGTGCAGATCACGCCGCAGATCTCCGGCACGGTCGTGGCGATCGGCGCGGATGACACGCAATTCGTGAAGGCCGGGCAGCCGCTCGTGCGCCTCGACCAGGCGGACGCGCGGGTCGCGCTCGATCAGGCCGAGGCGGAGCTGGCGCGCACGGTGCGTGACGTGCGCAATCTCTTCGCCACCACCGCGCAGCTCGAGGCTGCCGTACAGATGCGTCAGACCGAGCTTGCGGCGGCGCAGAACGACCTCGCGCGCCGCGAGCGCCTCGGCGCTTCGGGCGCGGTTTCCGGCGAGGAGCTGCAGCACGCGAACGATGCGGTCAGGAGCGCGCAGGCGGCGCTCGTGGCGGCCGAGCAGCAGCTCGCTGCTAACCGTGCGCGCGTCGATGGCACGACGCTCGCGGACCATCCGCAGGTGCGCGACGCCGCCGCCGCCGTACGCAACGCCTACCTCACGCTCGCGCGCACCGAGCTGCCTGCACCTGTGGCGGGCTTCGTCGCGCGGCGCAACGTCCAGCTCGGCCAGCGCGTCAGCCCCGGTGCGCCGTTGATGTCAGTGGTGCCGCTCGATCAGGTCTGGGTCGACGCCAACTTCAAGGAGCCGCAGCTCGCGCGCATGCGGGTCGGGCAACCCGTGAGGCTGTCCGCGGACCTGTACGGATCACAGGTGGTCTATCACGGTACGGTGCAGGGCTTTGGCGCCGGCACCGGAGCGGCCTTCTCGCTGCTGCCGGCGCAGAACGCGACTGGCAACTGGATAAAGATCGTGCAGCGCGTGCCGGTGCGCATTGCGCTCGAGCCGCGCGAAATTGCCGCGCACCCGTTGCAGATCGGCCTGTCGATGAAGGTCGAGGTGGACGTACGCGGTGGCATCGACGGGCAGCGGCTCCCGCAGCTCGCGAGCAATGCGACCGCCTGGTCGACCGAGGTCTTCGGCTCGAGCGATGCGCGCGCCGCGGCGCGCGTGCGCGAAATCATCGCCGCCAACCAGTCGGTGCCGCTGGCACGGACGAGCGCTGCGCGTGCCGCCCCGCAGGGATCAGCGCTGCTCGCAAGCAGTCACCTTGCCTATGAGGCCGTGCGACCGCACTGAGCCCGCGCATGTCCCCCGAGAATGCTGACAGACCGGCAAGCGGCGGCACCCCGCAGGGGGTGCCGACCGCGCTGCCGCCGCTCAGCGGGGCGAAGCTCGCGCTCGGCACGGTAGCGCTGTCGCTCGCAACCTTCATGAACGTGCTCGACACCTCGATCGCCAACGTCTCGATCCCGGCGATCGCCGGCGACCTCGGCGTCTCGCCCGACCAGGGCACCTGGGTAATCACCTCGTTTGCGGTCGCCAACGGCATCTCCGTGCCGCTCACCGGCTGGCTGACGCGCCGTTTCGGGCAGGTAAGGCTGTTTACCACCGCGGTAGTGCTGTTTGTGATTGCCTCGTTCCTGTGCGCACTCGCGCCCAGCCTGTCGCTCCTCATTCTGGCGCGCGTGCTGCAAGGCGCAGTCGCCGGGCCGATGATCCCGCTGTCGCAGTCGCTGCTGCTCGCGAGCTACCCGCGCAACCGCGCCGGTACGGCGCTTGCCATGTGGTCGATCACTACGCTGGTGGCGCCGGTGGTGGGGCCGGTGCTCGGTGGGTGGATCACCGACAACATCTCCTGGCCGTGGATCTTCTACATCAACGTGCCGATCGGCATCGCCGCGGCGTTTGCGACCTGGGCCATCTATCACCGCCGCGAGACAGCGACTGCGAAGGTCCCGGTCGATGCGGTCGGTCTCGGGCTCCTTGTGATCTGGGTCGGTTCGTTACAGGTGATGCTCGACAAGGGCAAGGACCTCGACTGGTTCAACTCCACAGCGATCTTGACGCTCGCCTGCGTCGCGGCGATCGGCTTTGCCGTGTTCCTGATCTGGGAACTGACCGAGGAGCATCCGATCGTCGACCTGTCGCTGTTCCGCTCGCGCAACTTCACGGTGAGCACCGTGGCGATGCTGTTCGCCTACGGCCTGTTTTTCGGCAACGTCGTGCTGCTGCCGCTGTGGCTGCAGCAGTACATGGGCTACACCGCGACGCTCGCCGGCGAGGTGCTCGCGCCGGTTGGATTCCTCGCCATCCTGCTGAGTCCGGTAGTCGGCCGCTTCAACGACCGCATTGACCCGCGCATCATGGTGACCGTTTCGTTCGCGGTGTTTTCGCTGGTGCTGTTCATGCGCGCGCATTTCAACACCAACGCCACCATCGCCACGCTGATGCTGCCGACCGTGATCCAGGGCGCGGGCATGGCCGCCTTCTTCA
>Ga0187783_10000994_pt1 | contig 20904 bp, 23 predicted proteins | sample 1015_SJ02_MP02_2_FD_132471 | JGI IMG/M metagenome (GOLD analysis project Ga0187783, IMG submission 132471) | Tropical peat soil microbial communities from peatlands in Department of Meta, Colombia - 1015_SJ02_MP02_20_MG | ecosystem: Environmental > Terrestrial > Soil > Wetlands > Peat | place...
AGGAGCATCTTGAAACCGACGCCCCCGATCGGAGACGTGCGCGCGTACTGCTTGATCGTCGTGCGGACCGTGTCGATGCCCCGCTCGTCGCTGCTGTTCAGCTCGAGGAAATTCTGCCGCCACTCTTCGCCGTAGAGGTCGCGCGCCAGGGCCAGGGCAGCGGTCGTTTTCCCGGTCCCCGGTGGCCCGGCGAAGAGGAGGTGGGGCATCGACCGCTTCTCGGCATACGACCGAAGTAACGGAATGATCGTGTCCTGACCGAGCATCTGCTGCAGGCTCGTCGGGCGGTACTTCTCCACCCAGACGGCCTCGGCCGATCGCTCCGGCATCCGCGCTCCGGCCCGTTCTCCCGCCACCGGCTCTTTAGGTTTCGTGGGACCCCCGTCCCCGCGCGGGACGCGGGACGGGCCGGTACCCCTGCAGATACGATCGTTCGTCGCGTCGATGACGCCGGAGAGCCTCCGCAAGAACCCTTCCGTACTGGCCCAGTGCCTGCCGATTTCCCCCGTGATCGTCGCGCTCCACCGTGCGGAGGAACCAGCGAAGTTGTTCGAGCGAAACGACAAACTGACGGTGATCCTCCTCCAGCACGCGCCCGAGAGTCTCCGGGGGGAGGGCGTGCGCTCCGCCCGCGTTTGCGCCGGGGCGTTCCCGGCGCTCCGCCAGATGTCGGAGGACCTCGCGCTCGACTTCGCCCACCCACGTCTGCAGTTGGGGAAGGGAGTACTCTTCGAGCAGTACCAGATTCTCACTGACCGCGTCCAGCCAATCGACGACCGCATCGAAACCGGGAGGAGGGGTCCGAACGTCCACCGGCCGCCGGTGCAACATCGTGCGTGCGGAGCGATGCGGGGTCTAAGTCGTTGTGCCGGCACCCTACGAGGGACCGTCACCGGAGGTGAGCACCCCCCGTGGGCCCTTCGCGTGCGCTCCGACCATGGTACCCGGGAGCCCTGGGGTGACCAATGAACGCGTTCGCTGCCCGAAACGCCATCGAGAGCGCCGCCCTGAGTCGAACGATCGACCCCGTCCCGACCCGCACGACCGCGCCGGCCGGCGAGGTGGGCCTACGGGCGTGGTGGTCCTCCCGCACGAAGTCGCGATCGGCGGCCCTGCGGCCGGCGTGAATCGGTCCGCTCGACGTCACGCCGGACCGGTAACACCGGAGGGAACACCGGCGGGCTGCCGGGCGACGAGCGTGCGGTGGAGCCGGTACAGCAGGTACGCGAAGAACGCCGACACCAAGAGAATGCCAGGAACCGAGAACTCCACGAGAACATCCCAGACGAACAGGATACCCATCATCCCGGTCGCGAAGTAGAATTTCGAACGCTCGAGGTCGACCGTCCCGACGCGACGCAGCACCACCGCGAGCGACCCAAGAGCTATCAGGACGAACACGGCGGCGGTCACTACCGCCGGAATTCGGCCGCCCGTGCCGGCGAGCACGAGCACGAGAGCCCAGGCCGAGAAGAACAAGGCCCCATCGACCGCCAGTCCTGCGGCGCCGATTCGGCTGGGCCCAGCGTGGACCGAGAGGAGGTCGGCCGGGACGAGGTACGCGAGAAGGATCAGGACTGCCTCGATCCCCAGGAAGAGGGCGAGCAGAGCGGGCGACGGCCCATGGCCCACCAGGAGCGCAAAGAGCGAGATCACGAACAGGTAGATTCCAGCCGCCAGGCCGACCGCGCCCGGGTCGAGCCAGCGGGTCGACTTCACTTCCGGGAACCAGAGCTGCGTCAGCAGGATCGGGAGGGCGATCGAGTACACCGCGTGGAACGACGTGAGCCCCAGCGCCCACAACCAGTTCACGCCGAACGCGTGACCGTACGCTCCGAGCAGGCCGACCGGCGGCTGGCCCGCCGGCTCGAAGAACGTGTGGACCGAGAGCCCCTCCTCCGCGATACCGTAGGCCGCGCCGAGGAGGAGGACCGACCCCCAGCCCTTCTGGAACTTCACCGCGAACTCTCGGATCAGGAGCGCGCCGCAACCGTACATCCCGACGATTCCGGCGAAGCCGATCGCGAACTGGATCGGCGCCACGACGAGCTCGGTGATCGGGGTCGAGCCGGTCAGGAGCTCGGGGATCGTGGGCGCGAGGAGCAGGAGGGCGAGCACGGGGAGGCGGGGTCGGATCAGGATCCGCACGGTACGTCTTCGGTGGCCCCGCTACTTTAACCGTGCCGTCGGCCGCCCCGTCGGGGATTATATTCCGTACCGCTCTCGGCGCGAACGGAGGGTCCGTGCGCGAGCGGTTGGCCCACGTCACGTTCCGCGGCGTGATCCGCGAGCGCTCGGTCGAGCCGTATCTCCGCATCCTTCGCGCGTTGCGGGACCGAACGCGCGTCAAGGGAGTCCTCCTGGATATCTCGAGCGGGGGCGGCGAGTCGATCGCCTCCACCGATTTCCACCTCGCGGTGAAACGGCTGGACGCGGTCAAGCCCGTGGTCGCCTCGATCGGCTCGACGGGCGCCTCGGGAGCGTACATGGCGGCGCTCGGCGCCCGCCGGATCTACGCGTACCCGGATTCCGCGGTCGGGTCGATCGGGGTCATCTACCCCCACGTCGCGGTGCGCGACCTGCTCCGGCGACTCGGCATCGCGGTCGACCTGGTCCACGTCGGCGAGCACAAGGACGCGTACCAGGGGTACCGCCCACTGACCGAGGAGGAGCGTACGAAGCTGCAGGCGGTCGCCCAGGAGACCTACGACGGATTCGTCGCGCTCGTCGCCCGCGAGCGACGGCGGCCGGTCGACGAGATCCGTCCGCTCGCGACCGGGGAGTTTTGGAGCGGGGCCCGGTCGCTGCAGCTCGGCCTGGTGGACGCGCTCGGGGACCGCGACGCGGCGCTGGCGGAACTCTCCCGGCTGACCGGAGTCCCGGTCGGAAAGACCGTCCGGGTCGTACCTCCGCGCCCGTTTCTCGAACGGTTCCTCTCGGGCGGAGCGGGCGCGTTCACCGACGCGGTCGCCGCCCGGTTGCACGACTCGATCGAGGAGAGTATCTTCGATTGGGGCGGCGGCCTCCTCCGGTAACCCTCCCGGTCCGGAACACCGGGTTAAATATCGGCCGCGCGGTCGCACCGGACGTCCATGCCCGACAATCGACGTTCCGGTTTCTCGAGCGCCGCCGGTCTGATCCAGTACTACGACATGGAGGAGACCCGGGCGCTCAAGGTCAATCCGTACATCGTACTCTCGATGGGGATCGTCGCGGCGGTGTTCATCGAGATCCTGAACTGGCGCCTGATCTAGTTCAGGCGACCGCAGCCGCCGGCGACCCGACCGTTCCGGGTTCCCGACCGGGGAGGTACCTTCCTTCGGATCGCGCGCCCAGCAGGTAGACCTTTGACTCGGGCGACTCGTCCAGGACCTGATATCCCGTGCGCGCGGCGAGGCGCCGCGCGAACGGCCCGATCTCCTCGTGCGCCGGCACGTGGTCTCGGCCGAGCCGCTGGCGCGACTTGCCCATGTAGACGTACCCCTTCGGCTCGATGAAATCCGGCCGCGCGCTCAGGTCGAGCTCGGCGTACTCGTCGACCCATCCCAAATTCCACCCTTTCACGAGCGTGTGGCGAACGACGCGCCGCGTGCGGAGGTCCCGGACGATTGCGAGCGACTCGCGGAGCCGGTCCCAGGCGTCCTCGTACGCGGGGAGCGTGAGCCGGCGGAAGACCGCCTCGTTCGGCGCGGTGACCGAGACGTAGAGCTGGGTCGGCAGCGGGTCGAGCGCGCGCAGGGCGTCCGGATTGGTCCCGTTCGTCACGAGGAACGTCGTGATGCCCCGGGCATGGCAGGTCTCGAGAAAGCGGTTCATCTTCGGGTAGAGGGTCGGCTCCCCCGTCAGGGAGATCGCGATGTGCCGGGGCGCCTGCGACTCGTCCCACCGCTCGAGCGGGACCGCCGGGTCGCCCTTGAAGCCGGAGAGGATGCGCCGCTGGGCATCGACCGAGAGGTCCAGCAAGGTCTCGGGGTCATCGTACTCCGGCATCACCGCGTCGTTCTCCCAGCCCTGGTTCCGCCAGCAGAACCGGCAGTGGAGGTTGCAGGAGTCGATCGCGGGCGACATCTGGAGGCACCGATGGCTCTCGATGCCGTAGAATCGGCCCTTGTAGCAGTCCCGCCCCCGGACGAGCGATTCGCGGGTCCAGTAGCAGATCTTGACCGCACTGTGCCGGCCGACGAGCTGATACCCTTGACCCGTCAGCTCGGTCGAGAGGTCCTGGTCGCCCATCGCCGCCGGCGAGCGACCCGGGGCCCCTTATCCTTTCCCGACCCGGGGAGGTTCCCTCTCGCGGGAACGTTTCAGCTAAACTCTTCGCGTTCGAAGAGCGCGAGGCCGGCGGCCGCCGTGCCGAGGAAGTAGACGATCATGATGACCACTGCCTCGGCGACACCGGCGGTCCACGAGACCGAGGTGACCGTCATTCGCCCGATCGGGGTGGTGATGACGGTCTCGACGCCCGAGAGGCCCCAGTTCACATTGGTCCCGAAGACGCTGCCGATCGCGGTCTCGGCGTAGGAGATGATCATCCAGGGCTCCACCTTCGCGAGTCCGACGATGACATCTTGCAACAAGGTGAATCCGAACAGGAACAGGATGGCGGTCAGCACGAAACCGTACGCGCTCGTCTTGAAGAGCGAGCTGAAAAGAAAGGTCGCTCCGAGCGCGGCGGCGAGATAGAGCAGCGTCAGCAGCAACGACGGTCCGAGCTGCCACGGGACGGCGGCGGCTCCGAAGTAGTAGGCGCCGTTGGCGAGGAGGATCGCGAGGAAGATCAGGATCATCGCGAGCGAGGCGAGGTACGCCGCGATGAACTTTCCGACGTAGACGGTCGAGCGCCGAACGGGAAGGCCCATGAGGAAGTACCCGGTCTTGTTCTGGAACTCACCGGCGATCGCATCCCCCCCGAAGAAGACCGCGGCGAGGATGATCGGGAGCTCGACGCCGCCTCCCCAGAGCGATCCGTAGAAGGCGACGTTCGTCGAAACGATCGAGCCTTGGAAGTGGTGGACGATCAGCGTCAGGATGGCACCGACCGCGAGCACGATGGCCAGCAGGGCCACGAAGCGCCGGGATCGGAGGTACTCCCGGAGCTGGTAGCGGGTCAGCTTGAGGACCTGCTCCATCGACGCCGGCACGCGGAGCCGTGGGACCTCGCCGGTCGCGTTCGCGTTCGCCACCGGACTAGTCCCCCCGCGAGATCTGGCTCAGGTAGACCTCTTCGAGCGCGCTCTCCGAGTCCGCCATGCCGATCACGCCGATGCGCAGCGCCACCAGCGCTTCGAGTAGCTGTTCCTGGCCCGCCGCGCCGCCGGCGAATCGGACGCGGAGTTTCTTGGTATCGAGCTGGTTCACGCTGGCGACTCCCGGGAGGTTCGCGATGTGCTGCCCCACGAACTCCGGAGCCACGGGCCGGGCGAGGACAACGTCGACGGACGCGTTGCCGTCGGAGAACCGGGAGGTGACGTTCTCGAGCGTGTCGTAGAACAGGAGCTTCCCGTGGTTGACGAGGGCGACCTCGTCGCAGACGTCGACGACCTCGCTCAGGATGTGGCTGCTCATGAAGATCAGTCGCTGGCTCCGCTTGAGCTCCCGGACGATCGCCCGCACCTCCGCCATCCCGCGCGGGTCGAGGCCCGTCGACGGCTCGTCCAGGAGCAGCACCGCAGGGTCGTGGACGAGGGCGGAGGCGATGTTGATCCGTTGCTTCATGCCCTTCGACATCTTCCCGACCTTCTGGTCGGCCCAGTCGAGCATCTTGACCTCGGAGAGGACCGTCCGGATCCGGTCGCGCCGTTCGGCCGCCGGCACGCCCCGCAGGTCGGCGACCATCTCGAGCGCCTCGTTCGGGGTGAGCGACGGGTAGATCTCGGGGCTTTCGATGAGCACGCCCACGTCCGCCAGCGCGCGCTTGCGGTCCTGCTGCACGGAGTAGCCGTTGAGCGAACAGCCGCCCCGCGTGGGGAAGATCATGTCGGTGAGCAGTTTGAGGGTGGTCGTCTTTCCGGCGCCGTTCGGGCCGAGAAAGCCGACGCACTTCGTGCCGGAAATCGAGAGGTGCAGTGAGTCGAGCGCCGTGAATTTGCCGAACGATTTCGTCAGGTCGTGCGTCTCGATGGACGGCGGGGCCATTGATGATGGCTCTGACGCCCGGAGCGTAAAAAGAGGAGGTATCTGTGTCAGGTAGTCGCACGCCCGCGCGCCCCGACGACGGGGCCGGAGAGATTCGTGCGCCGAAGGGAGAGCGAGTTCGCGACGACGCTCGTGGAGGAGAATCCCATCGCGGCGGCCCCCAGTATCGGCAGCACCGAGTAGACCGAAAAGCCCCAGATCGGAACGAGGGCCCCCGCCGCGATCGGCAGCAGCACCGCATTGTAGCCCACCGCCCAGGCCAGGTTGCCCCGCACCTTCGCGACGGTCCGGCGCGCGATCCGCAGCGCCAGGGCCACCCCGCGGAAGTCCGACCGAACCAGGACGACTTGCCCGGCCTCCCGCGCCACCGCGGTTCCGGCACCGATCGCGACCCCCAGGTCGGCGGCCGCGAGCGCGGGCGCGTCATTGATCCCGTCGCCGACGTACGCCACGACCCCGCCGGCCCCTTGGGCCGCCCGGATCAGTTCGAGCTTGGCGGCCGGATCGGCGTCGGCGTGCACTTCCCCGATCCCCAGCCGCTGCGCGACCCGACGGGCCGAGGCCGCGTGGTCCCCGGTCACCATCGCGACGCGGATGCCGTCCGCTGCCAGGGCGGCCAACCCTTCCCGAACGCCCTCGGCCAACTCGTCCCGGAACGTCAGTAAAGCCAACGGCACTCCGTCGACTCGGAGCACGGACGCCGACTCGCCGCGCTCTCGCGCCCGTTGGAGCGCCGCGACCAGCGGCGGGGCCTGGGCGATCACGACGCCCTCCGCCCGGACCACCTCGACCCCCGCGCGAGCGACCGTGCCTCGAAGCCCTTGACCCGGCAGGACGGTCACGTCGGTCGCGACGGCCGGGGCCATGCCGTGAGCGGCCGCGGCCCGTTGTACCGCACGCGCGTAGGGGTCAGCGAGCGCCGACTCCAGCGCGGCGGCGAGAGCCAAGGCGCGCTCTTCCGAGACTCCCGCAACGACCTCCACGCCCGCGAGCTCGAGCTCGCTCCGCGTCAGCGTCCCCGTCTTGTCCGTCAGCACGACCGTCGCCCGAGCGGCCCGCTCCACGGAATCCTCCCCGCGGAACAGGATCCCCGCGTCGGCCGCCCGACCCGTCCCGGCCAAGATGGCCGCCGGCGTCGCCAACCCGAAGGCGCAGGGGCAGGCGGTGATGACGACGGTGACGAAGACCAGCACCGCCACGGTCGGTCCGGCCCCCGCGACGCCGACCCAGAACAGCGCCGCGACCGCGCCGAGCGCGAGCACCGCAGGTACGAACGCGCCGGCGATACGGTCGGCGGTTCGTTGGAGCGGCACGCGCGAGAGCTCGGCGTCCGAGAGGAGCCGTCGGATCTCCGCCAGGAATGTGTCGGAACCGACACCGGTGGTCCGCAGGTCGACCTGGCCCTCCTGGTTCACCGAACCCGCGAGCACGCGGTCCCCTAGTTGCTTCGCGACCGGCGTGGACTCTCCGGTCAGCAGCGACTCGTCGGCGTGCGTCCGACCGGCGAGCACGATGCCGTCCGCGGGGAAGGTCGCCCCGGGGCGAACGCGCAGGCGGTCGCCGACGCGCACGTCGGCCGCCGGCGTGGGCGATTCGCCATCCTCCCGCACCACGGTCGCGGACGCCGGCAACAGCTCCGCGAGGTGACGGAGTGCCGACCCGGACCGATCCCGCGTCCGGATCTCGAGGTAGTTTCCGGTGAGGATGAGGGCGATGATGAGCGACGAAGCGTCGAAGTAGAACTCGGCCGGAAACCGGGCAGGGAGGAGCAGCGCCGCGAGACTGTACCCGTACGCGACCGAGGTCCCGACCGCGATCAGGAGGTCCATGTTCCAACTTCGATCGACGACCGCGTCGCGGGCTCCCGCGTAGAACGGTGCCCCCGCGTAGAACTGAACGATCGTCGCGAGCGCCGCGCACGCCACGGTCGCGCCGGGCTCCCGAACGCCGTACGTGAGTACGAGGACTGCGAGGCCGAGCGGCCACGCGACCGCGATCCGCGAGCGAAGTCGGCGCTGGGCGCGCTCGGGCTCGGCGAACTGCTGACGGCAGCTCTCGGAGCAAAAGTAGTAGACCCGGTTGTCCCGCCGGAGCTGGAGCGAGGTCGCCCGCTCCTCGACCGTCATCCCGCAGATGGGGTCGCTCGCCATCGGCCCCTGCGCGGCGCGGTCCGCCGGACGGTCAGGGCGACCCGGGGGGGTGCCGCCGGTCGTACGTCGCTTTGCAGCCGGCCGAACAGAAGTACACGGTCTCCGTGCCGTACGTTCCGTGCGCGGCGGCGCTCGACGACTCGATCACCATCCCGCAGACCGGATCCTTTACCTGCATCGACGGCCACCACGGCGGTCGGGGTTATAGGGTGCGCTGGAGACCCCCGGTGGGCGCACAAAGTTCAAGGCGGGAGGGGCTGTCGTCGCAGCCGATGGTCGAAGATCTCTCGGCGCGCGAGGTCTCCGAGCGGCTGAAGGCGAAACCGAACGACGTGCTGCTGCTGGATGTGCGAGAGCCGGACGAGCGGGAGACGGCGAGGATCGAGCCGTCGCTCCACATCCCCATGCGCGACGTTCCCCATCGGCTCGCGGAGCTCCCGACGGACCGGGAGATCATCGTCTACTGCCACGGCGGCACCCGTTCGGCCATGATCGCCGGATTCCTCGAAGGGAAGGGCTATCGGCACGTCGCGAACCTGCACGGCGGCATCGACGCGTGGTCGCGGACCGTCGACCCCCGCGTTCCCCGGTACGGTTGACCTACCGGACCTCCCGGGACCTCGCTCACCGGTCGTGAGTCGCTCGCGTGCGGTAGGGTCTTCCTGACGCCGCGACTCGAGAGCACCGGAGGCAGGCCTACGGAGCGGCTCCCCGGGGCGACGATGGTCGCGAGGTCCGGCCCGCCGGTGCTCCGCGTGACCGGACTGACCAAGGTCTATCACGGCCGGTCGGGCGACCAGATCGCCAACGACCGCATCGACCTCTCCATCCAGCCGGGCGAGATCGTCGCGGTCCTCGGTCCGAACGGCGCCGGTAAGACGACGTTGCTCCGGCAGATCTCCGGGCAGCTGCTGCCGACCTCCGGGACGATCGATGTCGGGGGGGTCGACATGGTGCGACGACCCCAGGCGGCGAAGGAGTTCCTCTCGGTGATCCCGCAGGAATGCACGCCGAAGGAGGCCCTGACCGTCGAGGAGCACGTGCGGTACTTCGCCCTTCTGAAGGGCGCGGACCCCCGGACGATCGGCGCGACCGTGGACCGATGGCTCGAGGAGACCGGGTTGACGGACCAGCGCCGGAAGCTGATCCGGGAGCTGTCGGGGGGTCTGAAACGTCGCGTCCTCATCGCGGTCGCCCTCGCCGGTCGTAGTGTCCGGTTGTTGCTGCTCGACGAGCCGACGACCGGCCTCGACCCGGAGGCGCGACGCGCGGTCTGGCGGGTCATCGACGGACTGCGCGCCCGGCAGGTCGCGATCCTGCTCACCACCCATTACATCGAGGAAGCGGAGTACCTCGCGGACCGGGTCCTCGTCGTCCATCACGGCCGATTCGTCGCGGCCGGCACGCCCGAAGAGATCCGACGGGGCCTGCCGTACGGGGGCCGCCTCGAGATCCGCGGAATGGACTACCTCACTGCCGAGGGACGGGCACTCGTCGGGGAGCTTCAGGGCCGGTTTCGGGTCGCGCTGCGGGCAGGCAACGTGCTGCGGCTCGAGATTCCCGACCCGTTCCAGCCGGCCATCGTCCACGAGCTGGCCCGCCTGACGGCGGCGGGCGTCCCGGCCACCCTCGCGCCGGTGTCGCTCGAGGACGCGTACCTTTCGATCGTCGGCGAGGAGGGCCGGAACGGAGGATGAGCGTCGGCGCAAACGTTCGGGCGCTCCTGACCGCGACGCGGATGTTCCTCGTCGAGGGGAACCGCGACATCGGCATCGTACTCGGATTCACGGTCCTCTTTCCGATCGGGATCCTGTTCTTCCTGAACGAGCTCGTTGCGCCCGGACTCCGGATCCAGGTTCTCGTGGGCGTGATCATGCTCGAGATGGGACTGCTGAACATCAACGGCCTCGCGCAGACGATGGGGGTCGACAAGCAGTCGAAGATGTTCGACCTCTGGGTCTCTCTGCCGGTCTCGCCGGTGGTCTACACGTTCTCGAACGCGCTGGCACTGCTACCCTACAGCCTCCTCTCCGCCGTGGTCACTCTCGGCGTGGCGATCGCGGCGTTCGGAGTGGCGTTGCCCTGGAGCACGCTCCCCCTGCTCCTCGGCGGTCTGGTCCTGGTCTGGGCGTCGACCTTGGGGATCGGGTTCGTGATCGGCGCCTACGGGCGGTCCCCGCGCCAGATCAACATGTGGGCCCAGGTCATCGGCATCCTCCTGACGTTCTTCGCCCCGGTCTTCTACCCGTTGAGCGTGCTGCCGGTGCCGCTCCAGTACGTGGCGGCCGCATGGCCCCTGACCTGGGGGACCGAGTTTCTGAACGGCATCCTCCGCGGTACCGCGACGACCGTCGTCGGCGCCGGCGCCGTGCTCGCCGGATTCGTGGTGCTCTGGTTCACGCTGATCGGGATGGGGGTACGGTGGCGGGCCAAGTGACGCGAGCCGCCGACTACCCGCGACGGCGCGACCCGCGATCCTCCGGGCTCGACTCCAGGACCTCGATGTACGCGCGCATCTTCCAGTACGTCGCGAGGAACTCCTGCCCTCTCGGCGTGATGTCGTACGCGGGACGCCCGTCGATCTCCTCCGATTTGAGCAGGCCGAGGGCGACCAGGCGATCGACGAAGTTGCGCAACCGGTCGACCGGCATGCCCGCCCCATACGAGACCCGCGTGATCCGGGCCGCTCCGTGGTATCGTTTCACGACCTCGAGGACCGTCGCGTAGAGGTCGGTCGCTTCGCGGCGACGGGGGGCCGCACGGCTCCCTTCGCGGTCCTCGAGCATCGCGCCGCCCTCGTTGATCAGAGCGGGAACGGCGGGAGGGTATCGACCTTGCGCGGCGGCGAGCGGACCCGGGCCCGCGCGTCGACCTCGACGGAGTCGGTGTACAGTATCTCGTCGGCGGACGCGCCGTCGCGGAGCCGGACGCGCGCCCCGAAGATACGGCGGGCTTCCGCCCGCTCCTCGAGCGTGATCTCGCCCCCGAAGAGGTCGTCGACATGGGCGGAACGTTCGATCTCGATCGTCTGGCCCACCAGCGGCCCCCGAGCGCGCGACTTGCGCTGGAGCCGGATGCGGGCCGCCTTCAACCCCTCCTGCGTCGTGACGTTCCCGCCCACCTCGCAGAGGTCGGACAGGATCGCGCGTCGGGTCTCGAGCGAGCCGCCGAGCTCGAGCCGCTCGGCGGTCAGCACTTCCCGCACGGAGATGGCCCCGCCGACCCCGAGCCCCTGCGCGAGCGTGAGCGACCCGCGGACGTCGAACTTGCCCCCGATCTTGGCCCGGTTACCGGTGGCATTCCCTCCGATGCGGCCCACGCCCCCGATCTCCAAGCTGTCGAAGCCGAGGTCCTTCGCGGCGGAGAGGAGGCCGCCGACCTCGATCGCCCCGCCCTTCGCCGTCTCCTCGAATTCCGCGAGCCCGCCGACCTCCATCGAGCCGAACGAGATCGGTCGGTCCGAGCGGAAACGACCGCCGACCTCGATCGAGCGACGTACTTCGCCGCCGCCGAGCCGGACGGTGCCCCCGACCTCGAGCGTGTCGATCGAGACCTCCGCGAGGGTGACGGCGCCGCCCGCCTCCACGTTCTCGGCCTCGAGCTTGCCCGCGAGATGGAAGCGGCCGCCGACGGAGACCGATCGGGCCTTCATCGACTGCTCGCCCTCGAGCACCCCGCCGACGTCGAACTTCTCCGCCTCGGCGACACCGCCGATCCGCAGCCGACGGTCGACGTCGACCCGTTGGGCCTTGATCGCTCCCGCGATGTCGAGCACGCCGTCGTGGGCTTCCACGTCCTCGCGTACGGTCAGATTGCCCTGGATCAGGACCGTCCCGTCGGCCGAGCGGAAGCGCGTGCAGACGAGGCTGCCCACGACCTCCGCGGGACCGTCGAACCGCACCGACCCCGTGACCGTGACGGTTCCGTCCGAGGTGATTCGGACGTCCCGGTCGGCGCGGAGGTCTCCGTCGAGCGTCCCGAGGTGCACCTGGGCACCGCGCGGCAGTCGGGTTTCGGCCATGGGGCTCCCACGGTCGCCCCCCTCTATACCCCTACGTCACGTGGCGTGAGCACCGGACGGGCGCGGACGCCCCAAATTCCAAGAGGCGGCGCGTCTCCCCGGCCGTGTGCCGGACGCGCTCGCTACGGTGCGCGAGGAAGTGATCGCGTGCCGCCGCTGCCCTCGACTCGTGCGGTACCGGGAACGCGTCGCGCGCGAGAAGAAACGGGAGTTCCGGTCGGAGGAGTACTGGGGTCGACCGGTGCCGGGGTTCGGCGACCCGGCGGCGCGGCTCGTCGCGGTCGGGCTCGCGCCGGCGGCCCACGGGTCGAATCGGACGGGCCGCGTCTTCACCGGCGACCGGTCCGCGGCGTTCCTCGTCCGCGCCTTCCACGCGGTCGGCTTCGCGAACCAGCCGACATCGGTGCGCCGCGGCGACGGCCTTCGGTACACCGACCTCTATCTTACCGCGGCGGTTCGGTGCGTTCCCCCGGACAATCGACCGACGCCCGTGGAACGGGCGAACTGCGCGCCCTACCTCGCCCGGGAGCTGGGCGCCCTACCCAACGTCCGCGCGATCCTCGCGCTGGGTGGGTTTGCCTGGGACGCCGTCCGAGAGGTCGTCCCGTCGGTCTACGACGTACCCCGGCCCGCGACCGCATTCGCTCACGGGGCCTGCGCTCCGCTCGGACCCGGCCGTCCCTTCCTGTGGGGCTCGTACCACCCGAGCCCGCAGAACACGAACACCGGCAAGCTCACGCCGGCCATGTTGGTCGACCTGCTTCATCGAATCCGGGCCGGGTTCGACGCGACCTCCTCTGCGGTGCCGGGGCAGGCTTAATCGCCGTAGGCGGTGGCAGGGCGCGATGGGTGTCTTCGAGCTGCTCGAGCGCGACGGACTCGCGCGCCGCGGCCAGCTCGAGACCCCGCACGGACCGCTCGAGACGCCCGCGCTGCTCCCGGTCGTCCATCCGGACCCCGCGCGCCAGCCGGTGCCGCCCGAGGAGATGCGTTCCCGGTTCGGGATCCGGGCCGTGATCACGTCCTCGTACATCACATGGCGAACGCCCCCGTTGCGCACGACCGCCGAGCGCGACGGGATCCACGGGCTCCTCCGCTTCGACGGTCCGGTGATGACCGATTCGGGCGCGTTCCAGCAACACGCCTACGGCTCGGTCGAGGTCGGTCCCGAGGAGATCCTCGAGTTCCAGCAGACGATCGGGTCGGACATCGCCACAGTCCTCGACGTGTTCACCGAGCCGAACTTCGATCACGAGCAGGCGGCGGCGGCGCTCGCGACCACGGTGGAGCGCGCGGCCGCGGCCCGAGCCGCGCGGACCGGACTGCTCGCCACCCCCGTGCAGGGCGGAAGCCATGCGGACCTCCGGGCCGAGTCGGCGCGCCGGGCGTCCTCCACCGGGGACGTGCTGGCCGTGGGCGGAGTGGTCCCGCTGCTCGAGCAGTATCGGTTCGTCGAGCTCGCCCAGGTGCTCGCGGCGGCCCGACCGGAGTTGAACCCGGGGGTCCCCGTGCATCTCTTCGGGACGGGTCACCCGATGACGTTCGCCTTCGCCGCCCTCTGGGGCGTCGACCTCCTCGATTCCTCGGCGTACCACAAGTTCGCCCGGCGGGGGGACCTCATGTTCCCCGAAGGGACGGTGGCGATCGACGACCTGCGGCATGACGTCTGTCGTTGCGCGCTCTGTCAAGAGATGCCGCTCGTTCGGGTGGCGCGTCAGCCCGCCGCCGAGCGCGAGCGGCGCATCGCTCTCCACAATCTCCTCGTCTCGGCCGAGGAGGTCGGCCGCGTTCGACAGGCGATCCACGACGGCACCCTGTGGGAGCTCGCCGAGCGTCGCGCGGCGAGCCACCCGTCACTGCGCGCCGGGCTCGACGCCGCGAAGCGCACGCCCGAGGTCTTTCTGCCGACCGAACCCGTCGCGCGACGCGCGTTCCGCGAGGTCTCGGAGGGCAGCCGCGCTCGGCCGGCGGTCGTCCGGTTCCGGCGACGCCTGGAAGGCCTGGCCGCGGACGGCCCCCTTCCCCGAAGGCTGTCGCGAGTGCCCCTCCGACCGGAGTACCTGGGGCGGATTCCGACGCGCGACCGTACCGATCGGCCGATCTCGTGGGCCTGCGACACCCCGCTCGGCCTCGTGCCGTTGGAGCTGACGGACCTCTACCCAGTGGGGCCGTACCTCGGAGTGGAGGAGTTCGCCGTCCCGGCACGGCACCGCCCGCCCGAAGCGGTCACCGAGGAGCTACGGGCAAAGGGCGACCTCGAAGCGGATCTCGATCGGGACTGGACCGACGAGTGGACCCGACGTCAGGTGGAGGCGCTCCTCTCGCTGGAGTACGGGCGCGTGATCGCCGAGGAGCTCGTCCGGTCCGTACAGGGAGAACGGTCCCGCCGCACCGGGCGGCTGCGTTCCGTGGGTCGCGCCGGAAGGACCTGGTTCGTGGTCGGGACCGACGGCGTCGTTCGACCGACCTTCCACGGCGGAGCGCAACTGGCGACCCTCCTCGGCGAAGGGCGCGGGCGCGTGGTCGCCTCGGACGATGCCGCCCCGTTCGTCACCGCCGGTCGGAGCCTTTTCGCTCGCTTCGTGGTCGCGGCGGATCCGGCGCTCGCGCCGGACCAGACCGCCCTCGTGGTCGACCGGTCGGACACGGTCCTCGCCGTGGGCCGGCTCCTGCTCGCGCCGCACGAGATGGGACATTTCCAGCGGGGCGTCGCGGTCCGTGTGACCGCGCACGCGTCCGCGCCGGTGCCGCCGGACGACGCTCCGGTCGGAGGCGCGGACGAGCCGCCGAGCGACCGGACCGGCGGGGCGCCGCCCCCGTGACGTCCGTCCGGACGTGACGCTTATGAGCGAAGGCCCGGTGGCGCGGCCCACGGGGCCGTTCGGAGGGATCTCGTGACCAAGACGTTCCTGCTGCTTCAGCTCGACAGCGAGGGCGCTCCGTACTCGGAGGTCGCCGAACTGCTCGAGGACCTCGGATTCCGTCCCGAGACCGAGGGGTACGATTTCCTGTACGAGTGGGGTCGCGCCGCGTCCGTCCAAGAGACGCTCGACCTCGCCGACCGGATCCAGGAGACGCTGCGGGGCAAGCGCGTCGGGTTCCGGATCGAATCGACGGAGGAGTGACCAGCCGGCCCGACCGGGCCGGAACTTCGGACGGGCGTCGTCCGGTCGCTCGACGAGGACGCGATGCCGACCCTCGGGATCGAGTCGACCGCCCACACCGCGTCGGTCGGCATCGTCGGCGAGGGGGCGACGGTCCTCGGCCTCGCGTCCGACATGTACCGCCCCCCCACCGGCGGGATCCACCCGAGGGAGGCCGCCAACCACCACGTCGACCTCCTCCCCGGTCTGGTGCGGAAGGCGATGGACACGGCCCGAGTCGGTCCCTCGGAGATCGACGCGGTGGCCTTCGCTCAGGGACCGGGGCTCGGTCCGTGCCTTCGGGCGGGAGCGACCGTCGCGCGGATGCTCTCGCTCTCGTGGGAGAAGCCCCTCGTCCCGGTGAACCACTGCGTCGCGCATGTCGAGATCGCGCGCGTGCTGAGCGGACTGGACGACCCGCTCCTTCTCTATGCGAGCGGCGGGAACACGCAGGTCATCGCGTACGGACGGGGCCGGTATCGGGTGCTCGGGGAGACGCTGGACGTCGGGATCGGCAACTTTCTCGACAAGCTGTGGATCGAGCTCGGAGGGACGTTCCCGGGGGGACCCGCGCTCGAGCTCGAAGCGCGGCAGGGGAGCGAACTCGTCGAGCTGCCGTACTCGGTGCACGGAATGGACGTCGCGTTCTCGGGGATGCTGACCGCCGCGCTGACGCTCCATCGCAAGGGGGTCGCGCGCACCGACCTCGCGCTCTCCGTCGAGTCGACGGCCTACGCGATGCTCACGGAGATCACGGAACGGGCGCTCGCGCACCGGCAGCGGGACTCGGTCGTGCTCGGGGGCGGCGTCGCCTGCAACGAACGACTGCGCACCATGGTCCGGACGATGGTCGAGGAACGGGGCGGCACGATGTTCGCGCCGCCGCGAGCGATGTGCGTGGACAACGGCGCGATGATCGCGTGGACCGGCCACCTCGCGTGGCAGCAGGGTCTGTCCGTACCCGTGGAAGCGTCGGCCGTACAGCCCCGGCAGCGGACGGACCTCGTGCCCACGCCCTGGCGGACCGGATAGGGTTCCCGCGCCTTTTTGGCCCGTCCCCGCCTCGCCGCGGCATGGACGAGGCGGAGGTCGTCGTCGTCGGGGGCGGCCCCGCCGGCAGCACGGCTGCCTATCGCCTGGCGGAACGCGGCCACGACGTGCTCGTTCTGGAAGAGCATTCGCGGATCGGGCTTCCCGTCCAGTGCGCGGGACTCGTGTCCCAGCGAGTCCTCGACCTCGCGGGGTCCACCGCATTCGTTCGCACCGCCGTGCGGGGTGCAGCGGTCTTCGGGCCGAGCCTCGGCTCGGTCGCCTTCAAGGCCGCGGGACCCCGGGCGTTCGTGATCGACCGGGCGGGGCTCGACGTGCATCTCGCCGACCGGGCGGCCCGCGCGGGGGCGCGGTACCGGACCGGCCTCCGGTTCGACTCGGTCGTCTCCCGGAACGACGGTCGGACGGTGCTGCGGGTGACGGGCGTGGACGGGACGTCGACGGAGGTGGTGGCCCGTCTCGTCGTCGGGGCGGACGGCGTCGCGAGCGCGGTCGCCCGGGCGTTCCGCCTCCGGCGCCCCGTCGAGATCCTCCCGGCGTTCGAAGCGGAGTTTCCCACGAGCCCCGGAGACCCGGAGCAGGTCGAGGTCTACCTGGGTCGCCGTTTCGCTCCGGGCCTCTTTGGTTGGTGGATCCCCGACGGGACAGGAGGCGCGCGGGTCGGCGTGGCGTCGGACGCCGACGGCACCAGCGCCCGCGCGTACTTCGACCACCTGCTCGACTACCTCACACGACGCTTCGGGACTCGGCTCACGAGCCCGACGGCGTACCTCGTGTCCGGCATCCCGATCGGCACGGTGCCGCGGACGCACGGCCCGGGCGTGATGCTCGTCGGCGACGCCGCCGCCCAGGTGAAGCCGCTCTCGGGCGGCGGGATCTTCACGGGCATGCGGTGCGCCGAGATCCTCGCGGAGGTCGCGGACCTCGCTCTCCGTCAGGGCGACGTCTCCGAAGCCGCGCTCGCCGACTATGACCGGCGCTGGCGGTCGGAGTTGGGGGAGGAGTTCCGCCGGGCGATGTACCTTCGCCGACTGTTCACCCGGCTCTCGGACGCGGAGCTCGACGCGGTCATCGCCGCCCTGCAGGGCGCGGAGCTCTCCGCGACGATCGTCGCGTTCGGGGACATCGACTTCCCGACGCACGTCGCCCGGCAGCTGCTGCGACAGTCGCCCTCGCTCGTGCGCCTGCTCCCGAAGGCGCTCGGAGCCTGGTGGTCGTCGGGCGACTACCGCGCGCCGGAGTTGGACGCCGGTCCCCTTCGGAAGTAGACCCACGCTCCCAGACCCACGAACACGACCGCCACGACCAGCACGACCGCGAGCGCGACCGTGAGCGTCGACGCCGCGACGACGATCGCCGTCTCCGGAAGGACCCCGGAGACGCCGAGTACGGTGAGGTTGAGCGTCGCGCTCCCGTTCGGGAGCTCGGTCGCAGCCGCCCAGACGGTCGAGTTGAACCAGCCCCGCGACTCGAGTCGATACGCGGTGCCGTTCGATAGGAACGCGAGAGCGGTTCGAACGGCGAAGGCGCCGCTCGGCGTCGTCGCGGACGTCGCCACGTCAACCGAGCCCCGAAAGACCGCGCCCGGCGAGAGGGTCCCGACGGTGACACCCACCGAGCCGCCCGAGGCCGTCGCGTTCGCGAGCACCGGTGCACCGGCGACCGAGACGGTCGACGTCGCGTTGCCGGGAAACCCGTTGAATGCGTAAACCTGGAACGTCAGCTCGGCGGCCGAGATCGGCGCGGAGAGCGGGTTCCCGACCGTGAACGAGATCGACCCCGTCCCGCTCGGAGCCAGGGATGGCGCCGAAAGGTTGCCCAAGAAGCCGCGGTCGGCCGAGAGCGGGAGGGGCGGGTACGCGCCGGCGACGGCGCCGGACCCCGGACCGAGCACCGCGACCACGAGCACGACCGCCGCGACGAGGGCGACCCGCGCCGCCCCGGGGCCGGGTCGCCTAGTCAACGAGCTCCTCCGGGAACCGCCCGCTCTCCGCGAGCGCGACGAGTCGCCGGATGCGCTCGGCTGCCTGCCGGCGTCCGCGCCGGCCTCCCGTGCCGAGGAGACCCGGGGCCGACCGCCGACCCGGGCCGTCGGCCGCGGCCACCTTGTAGAGCGCCCGGGCGAGCGCCCGGGGCCGCTGGGTCCACTCGACGGCGTCCGCGTCGGCCCGGAACTCCTCCCGCTCGGTGAGCCGGACCGCGAGGTAGGCGAAGATCGGGTCCCAGATCATCATCCGCGAGAGCGTGCGAAAGAAGGTGAGGTACCGGCCGTCGAGCTCGCGGATGTGACCGAGCTCGTGCGCGACCACGGCGTCGCGTTCGGTCGGGTGCAGTTCGGCGAGGAGCGCGTCGGAGAGCAGGATGACGTCGCGGCGCGCGACTCCCGTGGCACGGCGCCACTCCAGGAGCGTGAACGAAAACGCCTCCAGTCGCGCGGAGCGGAAGGCGAGCAGCTCGGTCGGCGTCGACGGCCGCGCGAGCGACTCGGGCCACGCGATCGGCCGGGGCCGGTGGAGGGCGAGGTATCCCCGTCCCACGACCTGACTCAGCGCGAACGCGGTCGCGAAGATCGCGAACGCTCCGAGCGTGCCCGAGAACCAGACGACCGCGAACTTCGGTTCGAAGATGATCTGCGGCGCCGCAGCGAGTCGGACCACGGCCGACCATCCGCCGGCCGAGAGGAGCCAAGTGAGACCGGTCGTCGCGAAGACCGCCCAGAACGCGAGGAACACCGCGGCGAGCCGGAAGACGACCGCCGAGGTCGACCGACGGAAGGCGAGCCACAGTCCGACCCCGACCGCGACCCACGCGAGGACCGGAACGAGGACCAGCCCGACGACCGGAGCGGTCATCGCATCCTTACGGGCGGTCCAGACCCAGGCGGCGTCGAAGGTCGCGTTCTTCGGACGGGTTGAGCTTCGCGATCTCCTCGTTCAGGTGCACGACCCCCGCCGGGCCGAACATGGCGACGACCCCCTTAAGCAGGTTCAACAGATACTTCTGCTCCACCTCGGCCGGGCGATAGACGTACCGCTCGCCGCCGCGGCAGGTCTCCCGACGGCGGCGGACGAGACCCTTCTCGTAAAGCCGGGCGAGGATCGTCGCGACCGTGGTGTAGGCGACCCGGGTGCCGCCCTTCTCGAGCGACTTGCGCACGTCCCGGGCCGGCGCCTCCCCGAGCTCCCGGAGCGAGGCCAAGACCTCGGTCTCGAGGGCTCCGATCATCGTCGCCGCCGTGACGTGACCAGCCGTGCACCGCCCTTAAGACATCGGACGGAGGGGAACGAACCAGTTCGTACGACCCGAACGGCCGGGCTCCCCGACCGTGGCCGGACCGGCTCACTTCCAAAGTGTTTAGGAGGGGGCCCGCATCGCGCCGCTCGTGTCCTCCACGGCCACTCCTCCGACCTCGGTGCTCGACCTGATCGGGAACACGCCGGTCGTGCCGCTCCACCGAGTGACCCACGGGCTGCCGTACCGCGTGCTCGCGAAGCTCGAGTTCCTGAACCCGGGCGGTTCGGTCAAGGACCGCATCGGCGCCGTCATGATCGACGACGCCGAACGCAAGGGGTTGCTGAAGCCCGGAGGGACGATCGTGGAGGCGACGAGCGGCAACACGGGCGTCGGACTCGCGCTGGTCGCGGCGATCCGAGGCTACCGGGCCGTCTTCGTCTTGCCCGACAAGATGAGCTCCGAGAAGATCCGACTGCTCCGGTCGTACGGGGCGCGCGTCGTGGTGACGCCGAGCGGACTCCCTCCCGACCACGCGATGAGCCACTACTCGGTCGCGCGTCGCTTGGCCCGAGAGATCCCGGGAGCGTACTACCCGAACCAGTACGAGAACCAGGGGAACCCCGAAGCCCACTACCGGACCACCGGGCCCGAGATCGACCGGGACGGCGGGGAGGCGCTCGCGGCGGTGATCGGGACGGTCGGAACGGGGGGGACGATGAGCGGGGTCGGTCGGTACTTCAAAGAACGCCGCCCCAACGTGCGGATCGTCGCGGTCGACCCCAAGGGGTCGATCCTCGGCGAGTACTTCCGGACGCACGAGCTCGGGAAGGCCGTCCCGTACCTCGTGGAAGGGATCGGCGAGGACATGGTCCCGAAGTCGATCCACTTCCAGTACCTCGATGAGTTCGTCGAGGTGAACGACAGCGAGTCGTTCCTGATGGCGCGACGTCTCGCGCGGGAAGAGGGCCTGTTCGCTGGTGGGTCCTCGGGCGCCGCCGTCGCCGGTGCCGTACGCTGGTTGTCGAAGCGGCCGCTCCCCGACGGCGCGACCGTCCTGGTCCTGCTGCCGGACTCCGGGGATCGGTACCTGTCGAAGTTCTACTCCGACGACTGGATGCGCGAGAAGGGGTTCCTCGACATCGGCTCGACGGCCCGGGACCTGCTCGGGCGG
>Ga0187783_10000995_pt1 | contig 20893 bp, 24 predicted proteins | sample 1015_SJ02_MP02_2_FD_132471 | JGI IMG/M metagenome (GOLD analysis project Ga0187783, IMG submission 132471) | Tropical peat soil microbial communities from peatlands in Department of Meta, Colombia - 1015_SJ02_MP02_20_MG | ecosystem: Environmental > Terrestrial > Soil > Wetlands > Peat | place...
AACCATTTTTCCTTGATGGAAAGCTCCGAGTACCTGCCCGCCCGTGTGATGGGCCACCACGAAAATCGCGGATGGAACGGAGATATCCTCACCCCACGTGATGTGTTCAATCCGAACACATTCCTCGTATTCCTGGACGCTCAAGCAGTGGCGGACTTCGATCGGCTTCATGAGACGCTCGTGTTCGCGAATGCGAAGAAAGTATACGGGAAACTCGCGTCGGAGGCGGCTCCGTCAAAAGCTGTTTTCCTGGATCCAAGTTCCGGTAGAATGCCGCGGGAGATACCGATGGCCTCGTTTCCCGGCGTGGATTTCCTCGAATTCGACGTTCTGCTCAGTGACGAAGAAAAGCTAGCGCGGAAGACCGCGCGCTTGTTCGTCGACGAGAAGCTGCTGCCGATCATCGTCGAGCATGATCGCGAAGGCACGTTTCCGGTGCAGCTGGTGCCGGAAATGGCCGAGCTCGGCTTTTTTGGCGCGAACCTGAAGGGCTACGGCTGCGCGGAAATGTCAAATGTCGAGTACGGATTGGTGACCCAAGAGCTCGAGCGCGGGGATTCGGGGCTGCGGAGCTTTGTCTCGGTGCAGTCCTCCTTGGTGATGTATCCCATTCACGCCTTCGGCACGGACGCGCAAAAGGAAAGATGGTTGCCGCTGCTGCAACGCGGCCAGGCGATCGGCTGCTTTGGATTGACCGAGCCACAGTTTGGCTCTAATCCCGGAGGAATGCTGACACGTGCGGTGAAAAAGGGTGACAGCTACATTCTGGACGGGGAGAAGATGTGGATCACAAACGGAACGATTGCCGATGTGGCCGTGATCTGGGCAAAGGGCGAAGACCAGAGGATTCGAGGTTTTCTTGTCGAGAAGGGCACACCGGGATTCAAGGCCTGGGCGATTCATGGAAAACAGTCGCTGCGTGCTTCCATCACCGCTGGACTGGCGATGACGGACTGCAAGATTCCCGCCGGGAACTTGCTGCCGGGCGTCGAAGGATTGCGCGGACCACTTTCCTGTCTCAACCAGGCGCGTTACGGCATCGGCTGGGGCGCGATTGGGGCCGCGATGGCGTGCTACGATGCAGCGCTTAGCTACGCAAAACAGCGGAAGCAGTTTGATGACCGGCCCATTGCCTCGCACCAACTCGTGCAGGAGAAACTCGTGTGGATGATCACCGAGATCACCAAGGCGCAATTCCTCGCGCTGCAGGTGGGCCGGCTGAAGGATCAAGGGCGCGTGCATCCATCCCATATCTCGATGCTGAAAATGAACAATGTATGGATGGCGCGGGAAATCGCACGGATGGCGCGGGAAATCTTGGGCGCAAACGGGATTGTCGACGAGGCTTGTGTGATGCGCCACATGAACAATCTCGAATCGGTGTATACGTACGAGGGCACGCACGACATTCACAAACTGGTGATCGGTGAGCGCATCACGGGGATTTCGGCGTTCGTCTGACGGCAGTGCCTTCCCAACCACTCGCGTAGGGGAACGCGGGAGGATCAACTCGATTCGAATCGCCCGCCGCTTTCGCGGACACTTCGGGGAGGTGGATCGATGGAGCAGGAATTAAGTCTTGAATACTTGCGCGTCGTGGAGCGAGCGGCGATCGCATGCGCCCGCACCATGGGACTCGGCGACCGCCACAAGTCCGACCAGGTGGCTGTGGAAGCCATGCGCGAGGAGATGGACACAGTCGGCATGGACGGCACCATCGTCATCGGCGAAGGAGAACGCGACCAGGCCCCCATGCTCTTTATCGGCGAAAAAGTGGGCCTGGCCTCCCATGACCGGCACCATCAATATCCTGCTGTGGATATCGCCGTCGATCCTCTGGAAGGCACCAATCTTTGTGCCACGGGCGAGCCGAACGCCATCACCGTCCTGGCGGCGAGCGAGCACGGCGGTCTGTTGCATGCGCCAGACCTCTACATGGACAAAATCATTGTGGGTCCGTTGTGCCGCGGTGCTGTCGATCTGGACGCGCCCCCGGAAAAGAATCTCAAGGCGATCGCCAAGCGGCTCGACCGTAAGGTAAAGGATTTGGTGGTCACCGTGCTCGACCGGCCGCGACACGAAAAGCTGATTGCCGACATACGCAGGACCGGAGCACGTATTCGCTTGATTTCAGACGGTGATCTGTCCGCGGGTATCGCGGCAGCCGTTTCCGACATGGGCATTCACGCCGTCATGGGAACGGGCGGGGCGCCGGAGGGAGTTTTAACCGCGGCGGCGCTGCGTTGCTTGAACGGCCAAATTCTCGGCCGGCTGGTGATCTCGAAAGCGGAACACAAAGAACGAGCTGCGAAAATGGGCATCAAGGACCCAAAGCGCATCTACGACACAGGCGAGTTGGCTCCGGGGAGAAAAATCATTTTTGCCTGCACCGGTGTCACGCCGGGTGGCTTGCTCAGAGGCGTCCGCTTCTTTGGGGGAGGAACACGGACTCAGTCGCTCATCATGACCTGCGAGGACCGGCAGATTCGTTTCATTGATTCCGTGCACCTTGAAAAGGGCGCAAACGACGTGCGCCTGCGATTCTACTAATCACCGGGCGTCGCAGATCGAGTGCCCTCGCATGGAAACCTTAAAACTCCTGCTGGCATGGCAGGGTTCAAGCCCCTGGTCCGTCCGGGCCACTTCTATATCAATTCGACGTGGGCGAACCGCTTCAGCATCTCTGCCTCTGACGGAGGTTCGAGGACGTTACCTGCCGCGAAATCCTGCGCCTGCGGGTAGAACGTGGCTTGAATCTGCTCGGCTGCCTGGGCATAGTCGTAGCGGGTGTGCCTCAACTGAAGGTCGGGTCCGAGCAAGAGCCAATAGGCGCCCGGCTGGCCGAAAGGCATCCCCACACTCCCCGCATTCACAACTCGGACACGCCCAACCATCCTGTCGAACTGCATGTGCGTATGACCGCAGACAACGACCTGCGCATCGATGCCTTCGAAAACGGGCGCGAGGTTCTGATCGGGCGTCAGACGCGTGAAAATCTCCGTGTCGTTCCGGGGCGTTGCGTGACAAAACAGGACTCTTCCCAGGGAAGAAATCTCAAGGCTGAGTGTTTTCGGCCATCCCTCCAGCAGTGACTGATAGGCAGGATAGAGCTGCCGGGCCGTCCATCGAATGACGGGCCGATAAGGCTCCGGAACCGCCGCGGGTTCTCGCCCTGCCATTTCGTCAAGCACAGCGGTTTCGCCGTTGCCTCGGATGAACTGTGCGGGGAGAGGCAGATTCCTCAAATGCTCCAGCGTCTCCAACGGCATCGGGCCAGGAACCACATCGCCGCCGACCACGACGAGATCGACTTCGGCTCGACGAATCTCTTGCAGTACAGCATCCAGTGCAGGAAGGTTCCCGTGGATGTCGTAGAGCGCGGCCACTCGCATACGCCTGCTCGCCTACGTGGAGGGAGGTGCGTCGCCGGCCCGCGCCCGAAGCGCTGGGCCGGCTCTATGCTATCGCGCTCGAATGGCGAATGCTACGGTCGCCGCGCGCTAGCGGTGGATGGAGGCAGCGGCGTGCCCGCCAGTTTGGGTATGGCGACGCGGCACGCCATGTGGTATCCGCTCGGCCGATTGGGGCGCAAGCGGACGGACCTGCTGGCTCGTGCTTACGTGCTCGCTGATCGCTTGCAGTCGCTTCAGAATGCCCTGCCATTGCGCCCAATCGAGCTGCCGCAAAAACGGTCGGAGACCCTGGATGAAGGGATCTTCCAGAACCGTTTCTCCGTTCGATTCCGGCACAAAGAAACGGTTCAACCCGACGCCCAATGCTTCGGCAATCTTTTCGAGCGTGCCAAGGCTGGGCGTCATCTGGCCGCTTTCGATGCGGGAGAGATACGAACGGGAAACGCGAGAGCGCGCTTGTAACTGGCTCTGCGTCATGCCGCGCGATTCGCGCAATTGGCGGATGCGCTGACCTATGTTTTCAACGGTCTCGCGGTTAGGCCAATTCTCGAAGAGTTGGCGGTCATCGCCCGGCAAATCCTGGGGCGATGGAGTCGGGATGACAAAGGTCACCTTCGGTGGCAACAGACGCAAACAGCGCCGGCAGTTGCCTGTGCGTGTACGATATTGAACTAATCCGCAAACCTGACAACGGATTACTTCGCGTTCGAGCTCCATGTTAGCTGCTAAGCCATCTTTTTCCGCCACCGGTCTCCTCGCAGACTATTCCCGGCGATGCGAAAAGGGAGGAACCTCAACCATTTTAGGGAAGGCAGGAACTGGCGCGCGCACATTTTCCACAGGGTGCCAATTCTTGTCAAGCCTTATTTGATTTCACTCTGAGAGAAGCCATTCTCGCGCTGCCGACAGACGAAGATAAGTTGCCTTCGCTAGATCGCACGCTCTGTGCCATCCGATCGATCAACGGATTTTGCGCACCCGAATCGTCCCATGTCCGGTATGCTAGCAGGAGCGTCGATCAAGGAACTTATCGGCTGGTTGGGGGAAATCGTCATTGATGCAGCTTCGATGGGCAGTTCTTTTGGTGGTGTGCGCGGCTGCGTGGATGGTTCCCATCTTGACGGTAGGCGCCCAGAGCAAGCCGGCATGGACAGTGCAAAGCGTGCTGCGGCAACTCGACGATCAAGCCAAAGACTTCCACAGCCTTTCTGCCGATGTTGAGCGCACGAAAGTAACGGTCGTGGTCAATGACCGCTCGACCGAGAATGGGACGATCCTAGTTCGCGGCGACAAAATGCTGCTCAATCTGAAGACGCCCGACGCGCGCACCGTTCTGCGGACGGGCGACAATCTGTACATCTACACACCGGGTTTGAAACGTGTGGAGGAATACAATCTGGGCAAGAATCGCACGCTGGTGGACCAGTTTCTTTTGCTCGGCTTCGGAACCTCGGGCAAGGAGCTGGAAAAAGGCTACCTGATCGCGGTGCTCAAGGAAGAGAAGGTGGACGACCGGAAGACAGTCGAGCTTGAATTGACGCCGAAATCGCAGGGCGTGCGGAATCAGATCGCCAAGATTGAGATCTGGCTTGATGAGTCATCCTGGGTTCCCGTGCAGCAGCAGTTCTACGAAGCAGGGTCAGGCGATTACTCGATCGTCCACTACGAGAAGGTGCTCCGGAACCCACCCATCTCGGAATCCGAGTTCAAGCCCCACTGGCCCAAGGGCACCGAAAAGGTGAGGCCGCAGGGTTGAGAGGAATCTACCGTTTCTTCCTCTTCGGCTGCACGGCGGCTTCGCGAGCGAGCAAACTGCGCTTGCGCGCGAGACCCCAGCGATAGCCCGCCAATTTTCCGTCTTCACGAATGACGCGGTGGCACGGAACGACGACCGACGTCGGGTTCAGGGCGCAGGCCCGAGCCACGGCGCGGGTCGCCGTTGGGCGGCCAATCGCGCGGGCCACCTCACTGTAGGTTCGCGTGACACCGTAGGGAATGCGCCGAAGCTCTTCCCAGACGCGGCGCTCGAAAGCGGTAGCCTGCACGTCGGTAGGAAGGTCCAGGTGGGGCAGCTGGCCGCGCAGGTGAGCGACAATTTTCTCAACCCAGCGGCTGAGGCCGCGCTCACCGGTCAGGCGATCGCATGGTTCGGCTACCAGCGCCGCACGAGGATATTCCCTCTGCAACTCCGATCGCAAGGTAGCATCGGATTCTCCCAGGTACACGGCGCTGATTCCGCGCTCTGTCGCTCCAATCAACAAACGCCCCAATGGCGACGGGACGATCGCGTAGTGAATCCGCATGCCCTGGCCGCCACGGCCATATGCAGCAGGCGTCATGCCCAAATGGCCTGGCGCGCGTTCGTAAAGACGGCTAGAAGAGCCAAATCCCGCTTCATAGAGTGCGGTGGTCACGTTGTCTCCTTTTTGTAACTGCGATTTCAGTCGGCGCATCCGCTGCGCGTCTGCATATTGGCGCGGTGTGATTCCCATGGCGCCGCGGAAGGCGCGCTCGAGTTGATGCGGACTCATTCTCGCCGAGGCACTGAGAGATGCCAGCGTCAGACGCTCGTCGGCAAGGCCCTCGGGCGAGTCAGCCAAGATGCGTCGATCGATGTCGCGGCAGACACGAGCAACGGCCTCGACCCGAGGGTCGCGCAGGCGCGCCGCGCGGGGTCGGCAGCGCTGGCAGGCGCGAAATCCGTGCTGTTCGGCAGCCTCCGGCAGGGAGAAAAAAACGACCTGTTCGCGGCGGGGCTTGCGAGAAGGACACGACGGTCGGCAGTAAATGCCGGTAGATCGGACGGCGTAGACGAATCGGCCGTCCGCTCGCACGTCGCGCGACTGGACAGCTTCCCACCGGGTCCCTTCGCCGGGGCTTCTGTGCGATTCGAACACCGGGCTGGCAATTCCGAGCATGGGCTTTGAATCCTGCCTCCGAGCCCGAGCGTACGCGAGGTTGCACAGCGCGACTATCCGATTCTAGCGCGCAAATTTGCGCCTGTGCACGGCCAGGCTGATCTTGGCGCGTCGGCCGGCCGTTCAGCTCACCCGCACCGGGTTACATCATACGGCACGCGCGATGGCTCCCGCGTTGACGCGTTCTTCAGCCTAACGCATATTCGGACAACCAGTGGGGCTGTCTGTCGTTCGGCATGACTTGGGGGCAATGTCATGGGAGCTATTCCAGAGCGTGATAGCCGTGCCGTCGTTACTCCGATTCGAGAGCCTGAAAGCCGCACCCAAACAATCCCAGCTATATCCGGAAAGCCAGGGCCGCGAAGCTTCACGCGCGTGCCCACCCATGCCGTTGGCGTGGCGGATGAGCGGCGGCGGTATCCCCGCGCGTCGCTATGCCTGCCGCTGCGCCTGACGAAGATTGCCGGCGTCGAAGAGGCGATTCCGATCACTCTTGTCACGCGCAACATCAGCTCGAGCGGCGTCTATTTCCTCGCGCCACGGGTCATGGAGCCCGGGACAGCGATCGAGCTCGAAGTGGCTCTGATCGAGCGTCCCCTCGGTTTCGGCAGCGTGCAGATGTGCACGGCAGCGCACATCGTGCGCGCCGAAGAAACCAGCACCCCCGGATGGCGGGCGTACGCGGCAAGCTTTGACGATTTTGCTCTACAGCGCGACGATCGGGTCCCACAACGCTTCGCGCTGCGATAGAGCGGCGCTGTCCGAACCCGCCGCGCGGTCGCGGGAAGTTCTGATACATTCTCTGCCGTGGGTTCTGCCCCATTTCCAGCTCGTGTCGTATTGCTCGATTGGGATGGCACGCTGCTCAATTCCTACGCAGCGGACATTCGCGCCTACCTCGCAATGTTTCGTGCGCTCGAAATCGAATGGGGAGTCGAAGAGCTCGAGCGCGCCTACTGTCCAGACTGGTACCAAGTGTATCGCGCCGCTCGAATTCCGCGTTCGAAATGGGCGCGCGCCGATCGGCTGTGGCGGCAGGCATACAGCGCGGAGCGACCCCGCTTGCTGCCCGGCGCGCGAAGGGTGCTTCGCCAACTCGGCCGCAACTTCAAACTGGGGATCGTAACGAGCGGGAGCTGCGGCCGCGTCCGTCGACAACTGCGCGAACTTGCGCTCAGAAGACATTTTGCCACCTGCGTCTATAGCGAAGATGTCTTGCGTCGGAAGCCCCATCCGGCGCCGCTCCAACTCGCACTCGAGCGATTGCGCACCGAACCAAAAGACGCCGTGTATGTCGGCGACACGCCGGAAGACATCGAAATGGCGCGGCGCGCCGGTGTGCGCGCGATTGGCGTTTTCGGCCCCTTCCCTACTGCCTCCGGCATCCGGCGAGCACGACCGGATCGGCTGCTGCACTCCATTCGCGATCTGCCACAACACTTGCGGCAGTGCGACTGAACGCAACGTCCCTATTTCGACGAAGGGGGGCCGTCCGAGCCAGCGGGCGAACTCAAGGGAGCCTCGGGGGCGGCAGGTGCGTTGAGCCTGAAATCGGTGTCGCGGATGACCAGGCGCAGGTGCAGCTGCTCGTCACCGCTACTGGTGTAATTGTCCGAACTGGTGTAGGTGGGAAGCCAGTATTTATCCTGAAAATCCTCGCGATAGGTCTCGAACATCGAGAAAGGCAAGTCCAACCCGTTTCCGGCGATCTCGCTCACGAACTTGCCGTAGGTTTCGACAATCGCGAGATCGTGGTCGTCCACATAGATGATCCCTTGAAAGAGCCTCTGCGAACGCTTCAACGTCTTGGGCTTCACTTGAAAAATGTAGGTGTTCAGTTCGTCGAGCTTCTGTTGCCCTGCGTAGAGGAAGTCATAATTGGCGATCTGATCGGAAGTGAGAAAGAAGACGGGCAAGCTGACCAATGGGCGCACGTCGTCCGTCGTGTATCTCGTGAGTTTAAACGTGGATTGAGGGGGCTTGACGACGCGAAAGTATCGCTGGCCATCGGGCTTGATAAAGGAGTCGCCCACGACGGTGAACTTCCCACCCGTCTCGTCCAGTTCTTCGATGCGAATCGTTTGTGTGAAACTGTACGTATCGAAGACTTTTTTCGCTCGATCCTCATTCTGGGCAAACGTCTGGATGATCTGTTGTTCGGGGATCGGCGGAGGACCTGGGTGCGGCACCGAAGACATGTGATGCGCGTCGAACTTCGGCGGGGGCGCCATCGGGCCCTGGCTGCTGTCCTGCGCACGAGCGGCGAGCGCCCACAGCAGCAGGAAAGCAAGGCGAGTCCATCGTATTCTGGTTACATTCATTGCGCACCCACTTAGATGCGCCGAGCATCCACAGCGTCGAAAATTGAAAACCCACCTCCTCCGGCCGAAAATAGCATACTCCACCAAACAGAAAAACGCAGTCTCGGACGAACCGTCGCTCTGGTAAGATCGCACGTTTATAACCCCGGACTGAACTCGAACGTGCGCGACTCTCTCACGAGCAAACGGTATTACGTCAGCGGAGCCGTGCAGGGCGTTGGATTCCGGTATTTCGTTGAGCGCGTGGCACACGAATTGAATCTGAGTGGGTATGTGAGGAATTTGCGCGACGGCCGCGTCGAAGTCTACGCCATTGGACTTGCCGCATCCCTTGGGGTGCTCCGGCGGCAGCTCGAACGTGGGCCGCGGGGCGCGTTCGTATCGCGGGTGGATGAGGGAGAAGCCCTCTTCGAATCGCAGTTCTCGAAATCCTTTTCGATCGAATACGACGCCTGAAAGGAAACGAATGGACGAACTCAAACGGTTGATTCGCGAAATCCCCGACTATCCGAAGCCCGGGATTCTCTTCTATGACGTGACAACGCTGCTGAAGGATCCCGAGGGGTTTCACTTGCTCGTCGACAAGCTTTGCGAACACTACGCAGGAAGGAAAGTCGACATCGTCGCCGGGATTGAGGCGCGCGGCTTTATCTTCGCGCCGGCGCTCGCCTACCGGCTGGGCGCAGGGTTCGTACCCGTGCGAAAGCCCAAGAAACTTCCCTGGAAAACGGCGGGCGTCAGCTATCAGCTTGAATACGGCACCGATACGCTAGAAATTCACGAAGACGGCGTGAGGGCCGGCCAGCACGCGCTGATTTGCGACGACCTTCTGGCGACCGGCGGCACGGCCTCGGCAGCTGTTGCCTTGGTCCGCATGCTGGGCGGCACCGTTGTCGGAGCGGCATTTGCAGTCGAACTGAGCTTTCTCGGGGGGCGCGGCAAACTCGCGGGAGTAGACACATTTTCCTTGATCAAGTACGACAAGTAATCCGAAGCGGAAACGCCACGAGGCAAGGCCCTATGCTCGGCCTTCCGCTTTCCGCCGCTGCCGAACCACTTCAAACAACATGATTCCGGCAGCCACGGAGACATTCAGCGATCGTATCGGGCCCTCGGTTGGAAGGGACACAAGAAAATCGCACCGTTTCCGTGTGAGTTCGTGTAGTCCCTCGCCTTCCCGTCCTAGGACAATGCCAATCGGCACACTGAGATCGACGTCCGCGTAGTTCTTCTCGGCACGCTCGTCCAGCCCGACCAGCCAGTAGCCTGCTCTCTTAATCTCCTCCATCGCCCGCACGAGATTTTTGACTCGGGCGATGGGCAGGTGCGCCAACGCTCCGGCCGATGCGCGCTCCACGGTGTCGCTGAGGCCGGCAGCGCGGCGCTCGGGGATCAGGACTCCCCTGGCACCGGCGGCGAGCGCCGTGCGCACGATGGCGCCGAGATTGTGTGGATCCTCGATGCCGTCGAGCAAAATCAGCAGTCCGCTCGGATCCTTCGCTCCAAGCAAATCCTCCAATGCGACGGCGCGCTTGGCAGCAGCCAGCGCGGCCACACCTTGGTGCTCGCGCGTCCCAGCAAGGCGATCCACTTGGCTGCGGTCCTCGAAGCGCACCGACACGCCGCGCGATTTTGCCAGCTGGACGAGCGCTTCCACGCGCTGGCCATGGCGGCCGCGCGCAATCACAATGCGGTCGAGTGCCCGCTCCGCGGCGAGCGCTTCTTCCACCGCGTGGAATCCGGTCAGCCAGTTCATCGGGTCGTCCGCCTTAGTCGAGTGCGGCGCAAAATTCGAGCATGCGCTGACGTGTCCCTTTTACGGGCACCGCGAATTCCAGTCTCGCCGCCGAATCGAGCAGAAGAATCACTCGATCAAGATCGCCTCGGCCCGCGCGTCCGGCGAGCGCAAGGCGCACGGGATGAAGCAGTTCGCGGCTCCGTTGAGGTAGTGCCGCCTTGATGGCGTTGATGATTTCCTTAAACCGGTCTGAGTCGATGGTGTCACTATCGAGCACACGATTGGCGAGCTCGCGTATGACGTCGCGAGAGCCTTCTCGCACGAGTACGGCTTGACCTCCTGGCTCGCGCAGCGTGGCCGCCGCGTCGTAGTGGAAGATGAGCGCGAGCAAACCGGTGAGGGCAGCGCGGTCCGCGGCGTGCGGTCCGAGCAGGTCGGCCGCTCGCCGAAACCAGGCCTCGCGCGCGCCATCGGCGCTCGATTCGCGACCTGCGGCAAGCCAGCCGCGCTCGACGAGAAGCTCGCCAATCTCTCTCGCCGTGAAGGGCGTCACGAAACCCAGTCTCTCAAGTTCCATTCGCTAGTGAGTACTCAAAGTGGCGACCGCCTGGGCTGCGATGGCTTCGCCCCGACCGATGGCATCGACGCCCTCATTGGTTTTCGCCTTCAGGTTGATCTCTTGCGATGTGATGCCAAGTGCCTTGGCCAGCGCAGCGCGCATGAGAGGAAAATGTGGGCCGAGTTTGGGCTGCTCGCAAATAACCACCGCATCGATATGGACAATGCGGAAGCGGCGATTGGCCAAAAGACCGCGCGTGTGCTCGAGGAAGAATAGGCTCGACGTGCCCTTCCACTGCGGATCGGTATCCGGGAAGTGTATGCCGATGTCGCCCAGGCCGGCCGCGCCTAGCAGTGCATCACAAATCGCATGCGCGAGAACGTCACCATCCGAGTGCCCTTCTGAACCCTTCGGGAAGGAAACAGCAATGCCTCCCACGATCAGCTTGCGGCCCTCGACGAGGCGATGCAAGTCGTAGCCAATGCCGGTATAGCTCATGTTCGACGCTCCTGGTCGAGGTAGAAGCGAGCAAGATCCATGTCGGCAGGACGCGTGATCTTCAGGTTGCGTTCCGAACCGAGCACCACGTACACGTCGTGACCGAGCCGCTCGACCAGTGCAGCTTCATCGGAAGCAGTGACGCCGTCCTGTTCGGCCTTGTGAAACGCTTCGCGCAGCAACGCGGCGGAAAACGCCTGCGGCGTCTGGGCCAGGACGATCCGCTCGCGCAGAATCGTGGCGGAAATCAAGGCCATGTCCTCGGGCAAGCTGGCGCGCTTGACTTCCTTGACCGTGTCGATCGCCGGGATGCCCAAGATGGCTGCGCCCCGCGCGCGCGCTTCGGCGATTACGCGCTCCACTTGTTTCTTGGTGACCAGCGGGCGCACGGCGTCGTGCACCAAAACGATCTCCGTCGCAGGATTTATGTGTGCAAGAGCGTTTGCGACCGAATGCTGGCGTGTGTCGCCCCCATGAATGACGCGCGCGGGCCGGCCGAGTCCGGCCTGAGCGACTTTCTCCTGTAGGGACGACACATCGTCGGGGCGCGTAGCGATCAGAAACTCCGTGATGGCGGCGCAAGCGGCCAAGCGCCGCAACGTGAAAATGATCAGCGGCAGGCCGTCCAGCTCAAGAAACTGCTTTGGTGGATCGGTGCCCATGCGAGTGCCGAGACCCGCAGCGGGAACGATGGCGACGATGTGGCTCATGCGAGGCTTAAGGAGTCTATCCCAATCGAGGCGCGAGGCGCGAGGCCAAGAGCTGTCAGGAACGACCAGATTCAGGGTAGAGCGGCCGCGGACGCTCGCTGCCCATGCCCTCGACGGCACGACTTTGTGGCTGCGCCTCGGTGGTGGGGACAGGCCGCGACGCCTGCTCGGCGCGTTCATCGTAGCGGCCAAAGATCATCTTGCCAGCCGTAGTCTGGTGAACTGAAGTCACATTGATATCGATGGTTTTGTTGATCATTTTGCGGGCGCCGTCGACCACAACCATGGTGCCATCGTCGAGATAGGCCACGCCCTGGTTGTATTCCTTACCTTCCCGGAGGATGAAAACGCGCATCGTCTCACCGGGCAATACGACGGGCTTCAACGCATTGGCGAGCAGGTTGACGTTCATCACTTCGATTCCCTGCAAGGTAGCGACCTTGTTTAGGTTGAAATCGTTGGTCACGACTTTGGCCTCATAGCGTTTGGCCAACTCGATAAGCTTCATGTCCACGTCGGCGATCTGTGCAAAATCGTCTTCCGCGATCTGCACGTCGAGATGTGTCATTTTCTGAATTCGCTGCAGCACCTCGAGTCCGCGACGACCGCGCTGGCGCTTGAGAGGGTCAGCCGAATCCGCCACCAGCTGCAGTTCGCGCAGCACGAACTGCGGAATAATCACCGTGCCATCCAGAAACTGGGCCTCGGCGATATCCGCCACGCGTCCGTCGATAATGACGCTCGTATCGAGCAGCTTCACTGAGTGCCGCGCGCTTCGTTCACTGCCAAAGACGCCGCCGAAGGCCTGCAAGTTGAGCATGTCGCCCTTATTGGCGCCGAGAACGAGGCCGATGTACGTCATCACCAGGAAAATCGCCAGGCTGAAAAAAGACCGCGTGCTTTCAGGAATCGTCGTGTGGGTGAAAATGAGTGAAATGAGGTAGGCACCCAAAATGCCGAGAATCGAACCGACGGCCGCGCCGATCAGCCGGCGCAGGCTGGCCTTCCGCAGGCGGAGCTCGAAGAGAATCACCGAAATCGAGAACACCAAGCCCGCGATGGCCCCTTGCAGCGGCGACAGGCCGAACGGTCGGAAGTGAAAGCCCGCTCCGGTGCAAACGATCACGAAGATCATGCGGAACGCCAGAATGTCCCAGAACGTGCCTACCCCGTCCTGAGCTGGCTTCGCGAAGGCTGCTGGCTTCACCTGTGGAATAACGGGAGTCGCGCTGGCCGGTGTCCGACTCGGCGCGTTAGAAGTCCTCGGCATAGCTGCACCCTATGAAGCGTATGACGATACGAGCCGCGCGGAAATGAACCCGCGCGTGCCCCGACCAAACCCTCGTCCGGCTCATAAAAAGATATTGTGTGCGCCGGATATGATCGAACGACGTATGAACTGAAAACCCCTTCAGTATAGCACCAGACGGGATGCCTGGCTTGCTCCGAGAGCAAGCTATGCTTAGAAGGTGAGCCAGGTCCGAGCGAAGGACTCACTCGGCGCGAGGCTGGCGCTTCGAACCAAACGAAAGCCTTAGAGGTAGTAGCGGGGGACGCGGCGGCCGAGGGCGCAAAGCAGATCCGAGGTGACCGTCCCGATTTCACGCGCTACATCGGAGACCTGAATTTCGGCGCTGCCGTCTTTGCCATAGATCGTCACGATGTCGCCCAGTGCCACAGCTGGCACATCGGTGACGTCGATGGTCGTCAGATCCATAGAGACGGTGCCCACCAAGGGCACAGGCCTCCCGTGCACCAGAACGCAGCCGTGATTGGATCGCTGCCGCATGATCCCGTCGGCGTAGCCGGCATTGATGACGGCAATGCGGGATGGCCGCTGCGTGGTAAATCGCGCGCCATATCCGACCGGCTGCCCTGGCGGAAGACTCCGGAGTGTGATGATGCGGGCGCGCAGCGAAAGACTTGGCTGAAGCGGCAAACGTTCGCGCACCTCCAGTCCCTTCTGCGGGGGGTCGAAAGACTGGTAGTAACCATAGAGAATCGCTCCGGGTCGGACCATGTCCGCCCAGGTACTGGAACGCGCGCAGATCGCGCCGCTGTTGGCCATGTGGACAATTCCCGGCGAAAGGCCAAGGGAGTGCATGCGACTGAGGCATTCGCGGAACAGCTGCTCCTGGCTGTCGGTCTGACGCGCGCTAAAATCTTCGGCGGAAGCGAAATGCGTGAACGTGCCTTCCAGTTCCAGGTGACGGCATTCCGCGAGCTCGCTGGCAAACGCCGCGAGCTCGGAGGGCGAAATCCCCAGCCGGTTCATGCCCGTATTGATCTTCAGATGAAAGCGCAGGCGCGACTTTCGGTGCGCCGATTTCGCAGCGCGTTCCAGCAGCCGAACGTCTCCAATGCGCGTCACCGTTGGCGTCAAACGATGTTCTAGGAAGCGTTTCTCCTCCCCCGGCCAAAATCCGGTAAGGACCAAAATCGGTTTTCGGATGCCCGCTTCGCGAAGTTCGATTCCCTCATTCGAACAGGTGACGCCGAAGCGCTCGGCCCCAGCCTTTTCGAGGGCCCGAGTCACCGGCACGGCGCCCAGGCCATAGGCGTTCGATTTGACGACGGCAAGAATTTCCGGCTTAGGGCCAATATGTCGGCGCACCATACGCACATTTTGCGTGATGGCCTTTAGCGAAACTTCCACCCATACGGGGCGCCCGGCGGAATGAACGGAGTTGGCCATGAGCTTTTAGAATGCCAGAGTCCAGTGCGGCAGAGCGAAATAAAACAAATTGGCGATTCCCGCCCGCGGCGTTTGGGTAAACAGGCACATGGGATGTGGCACGTTGCGGGCCGTTCTGTTTCGCTAGCGCGTGGCGCCAGGAGGGGATGAACCTTCGCGAAAACGCGAGACTTAGAGAAATGCCTTGACGCCAATCGAGGGAAGGGCCTGGGGGCACGGCGCGGTCAGAATGACACATTGTGTCGACAGCTCTGACAATGAGGACAACGATCCGGATCTAGGTATCGCTCGCCATGCTCCATTCATCCGGCGCGGCTTGTTCGAAGCGGGTGTGGCGGCTCAGGAAGACGAAATTCAGGCTGCCGGTGGGACCGTTGCGCTGTTTGGCGATGATGAGCTCGGCCTTGGCGCGCTCTTCGTCGGGAATGTCCGTCTTGTAGAAATTGGGCCGGTTGATGAACAGGACCATGTCCGCGTCCTGCTCGATAGCGCCAGATTCGCGCAAATCGGCGAGCTGCGGCTTGCGCTCTTCACGCTCCGGCGCACGGGTCAGCTGACTCAAGACCAAAACAGGAACCTTCAATTCCTTCGCCAGGGCCTTGAGGGCGCGCGAAATGCTGGAGACTTCCTCCTGGCGATTGCTCGAACGGCGATTGAGTGTGGGCACCACGAGCTGGATGTAGTCGACGATGACGAGCGCCAGACCTCGATCGCGCTTCAACCGCCTCGCCTTGGCGCCCATTTCGAGAACGGTGGACGAAGCGGAATCGTCGATCCAGATGGGCGCCTCGCCAAGCTCTGCTAAAGATGCGGTCACCTTGCTCCAGTCCGTGCGATTCAGATGGCCGGTGCGGAATTTGTGGGCATCCACGCGCGCCTGTGAGGAAAGAAGGCGCAGCAACAGCGATTCCTTCGACATTTCCAGGCTGAAGATGGCGACGGGCTGGCGTTGGCGCAATGCAACGTTCTCGGCGATGTTCAGCGCGAGCGCCGTCTTCCCCATGGATGGCCGCGCCGCCAGAATGATCAGCTCAGAAGGCTGCAGACCCGCTGTCTCGTTATCGAGGCTCGCGTACCCGGTGGCCAAGCCCGTGATTCGTCGCCCTTCGCTGAAAATCCTCTCGAGGCGCTCAAAGCCCTCCTTGACCAGATCTTTGACGCCAATCAGTCCAGCTTTTACGCGGTCCTCGGCCAGCTGGAAGATCTGCGATTCTGCGCGATCCAGAATCACATCCGCATCGTCGCCCGCTCGAAGGGCCTGCTCCTGAATGGCCGAGACCGAATGGATCAGATTGCGCAGCACCGCCTTTTCCTTCACGATGCGCGCGTAGTGATCGACGTTGGTCACGCGCGGCAAACCGTCGGCCAGCTGCGAAAGATAGGGAACGCCGCCCGCCGCTTCCAGTTCCCCACGCCGCGCCAGATCCTCCATCAGAGTGATGGTGTCGATGGCCTGCTGACGCTCAGCGAGCTGCACCATGCGCTCGAAGATGTGACGGTGCTGCGGAAGAAAGAAGTCGTCGGTGCGCAGCCGCTCCACAGCGGCGTTCAGCGCATGATTATCGAGCAGGACAGCCCCGAGGATGCTGCGCTCCGCTTCCAAATTGTGTGGGAGAGGCCGTTCCAGTGCGGTGTCGCTTGCCATTTCGCTTTATTTTCGCCCAGTCTTCCGCAAAGCGCAAGAGGCTATTTTCGACGCCTCCTCGGCCGCCGATTTCGCGCACGCGCCTGCATCACATATGCGCTCGCAATTTTTTCTGACGAGCCTTTGTTGCCAGCGAGTGTGCACATGCAAAAGGCAAACGTCAATGGAGACGCCTGTGGACTTTTTTTGAAAAGTGGAAAACAGCCAGAGCGAGCAAACCGTGCGAAGAACCGCTACCCTTCTTTTCTCACGGTCAGCTTCAAATTCGCAGTGACGTCGCGGTGGAGCTTGATCGGAATATCGAAATCCCCGATAAGCTTGATCGGCTCGGCGAGCTGAATCTTGCGCCGGTCGATGGTATAGCCCTTCGCGGCAAGCGCGTCAGAAATATCGGCCGAGGTGACCGAGCCAAAAAGCTGATCGCTTTCACCGGACTTGCGGGAGATCTCCAGAGAGACGCCCGCGAGCAACTCGGCAAGCTTCTGTGCGTCGGCAATTTCAACCGCGGCCTTCTTCGCGAAGGCGGCGCGCATCTTCTCCAGCCGCTTCATATTTCCGGGACTGGCTTCCAGGGCCAGCTTGCGCGGCAAAAGGAAATTTCGTGCGTAGCCTTCGGCGACCTCGACAACCTGGCCCCGATTTCCGAGCTTTTCGATATCTTCTTGTAAGATGATTTGCATTTTACTGACTCCCCGTCCTTGTTCTGTCTCGGGATAAAAAGGGTCCCGGAGCTGTGTCGGCGCCCCGGGTTTGCAAAGCCTCACCCGCCGAAGGCCAGGCTCGTTGTCCCTAGACCGGGAGAAACATCCCGGCGGAGCGGACTGCGGCCGGGCGGATGCTATAGCTCAGCGGCGAAGGGTAGCAACGCGATGTTCTGCGCTCGCTTAATCGCTACGGCAAGCCACCGCTGGTGACGCGCGCACGTCCCGGTCATGCGGCGCGGAAGAATCTTTCCGCGCTCTTGCAAGAACGGCGCCAGGATCTCGGCCTTCTTGTAATCAATATAATCCGACTTGTCCACGCAGAACCGGCAAACCTTCTTCTTGCGAACAAAGCTGCGTTTGCCTCGCCTGGGCGGGCCGCCGGGCCTACCGCCTGACATTGACCCTCCTCCGGGAACGGACCGTTGTGGCGGTCCGGCGTGATGGCCTCCGCCTGCCGGTGGCGCCTGCGGTGCGGGCGGCTGGGGTGTGTTTTCATCTGTCATTTTCGATTTCTCCTCACTAAGCTCTCAACTTAAGATTGCGCAGCGGCTTGTTCGCTCGCACCGGCCGCGGCGGCCGGAGGTGCTGCCGCCGATTTGCGCGGACGCCGGGCGGCGCGCTTTTCGCGATGCTTCTTGAGTTTTTCCTGCCGCTTCAGTTCTTCATCCACGCGTACGGTCAGATACTTGATCACGGCGTCGGCGACCTTCAGGCGACGCTCGAGTTCCTTTACGACTTCCCCGTGCGAGGAGCGCACGACCATAAACACGTAATACCCCTCGCGCATCCGCTGCACGCGATAGGCCATACGCTTGCGACCCCACTTTTCCGTCTTCTCGATCTTCCCGCCCTTTTCGCTGGCAGCGTGATCGAGTGTAGCGATAATTCTGTCGACGTCCGCTTCCGGAGTGTCGGGCCGGCAAATAAAGATCAAATCATATTGACGCTCGTCCATGTGTCCTCTCGTTTGTTGCCGCCTCCGCGGCATCACTCATCCGAAACTATCCCGGTAGCTTCTTCCGGCGAGACCTTGCGATTAAATCGCACCATCGCTTTGGCCACACCTTCGGTCAAAATGAGCTCGACAGCGCCGGCGGCCTCCAGGGCCTCCTCTTGCGCGGTACGGCGCTCGTCGCTGCGCATCGTCGAGAGAAGGTAATCCTGCAGATCGCCCCAAACTCGCTCCGGCCGGACGCCCATGCGAACCCGGATGAATTCGTCCGTTCCGAGCGACGCAATCACCGACTTCAAGCCATTGTGCGTACTATTGCGGCCCCGCTCGCGAATCCGCAACATGCCCCAAGGCAAATCGACTTCATCGATCAGAACGATCGTCTCTGTCGTATCGCATTCATACCTTTCGATGAGCATCTGCACGGCGATGCCACTCAGATTCATCATCGTCTGGGGCTTCGCCAGAACGACGTCGTGTCCCGCCAATTGACCGCGCCCCACCCGCGCCCTCGCCTCGGGTCGCGTGACCCGAATTCTGGCGCGCTCGGCCAAAGCGTCCACGGCGAGGAAACCCATGTTGTGGGGGGTCCATTCGTATTCCGAACCTCGGTTGCCGAGCCCAACGACCAGCCGCATCGCCGACCCACCTCCTCAGGCGCCTGGCGCTTACTTCTTCTTTTCCTTTTCCGCTTTTTCGGCCTTCGGAGCGGCTTCGGGTACGCCTTCGGGTTCGCCCTCTTCCTCCTTCTTGCCCTTCTTGATCACTTCCGGCTCCGCAGGCGCCGTCTCCGCGGCCACTGCCGCCTCCGGAGTTGGCTCTACTTCCGCCTTCAGCGTCACGACGTGAGCCAACACTCGCTGGGGATCGGACAGCAGCTTGATCTTTTGTGGATCGATCGGCAAATCGGCAGCGCGGAGCTGCTTGCCGATGGTCAGCCCGCTCACGTCCACTTTGAATTCTTCCGGAATGTCCCCGGGCAGGCATTCGATTTCCACTTCACGCGTGACCATTTCGAAGATGCCACCCTGCAGCTTCACGCCTTCCGGCTCACCAAAGGTGTGGACTGGCACGCGAACGCGCATGCGTACATCCATGGCGATGCGCAGCAAGTCGACGTGGAGCAACGTGCCGCTCACCGGATCCACCTGCCAGTCTTTCACCATAGCCCTTTCTTCCTGCCCGTCGGCGACTCGCACCGTAAAAATCGTGTTGTGACCCGATTCCGAACGCAAGATTCGACTCACTTGCTTGGCGTTCACGGAAAGCGAAATGGGATCCTTTCGCCCCCCGTAGAGCACCGCCGGCACAAGCCCGCCGAGACGCGTCCGGCGAGCGGCGTTCTTTCCGCGCTCCTGACGAACCTTGCCCTCGACTGTGAATGCTTCCATACGTCCCTTCCTGGCGCTAGCTGCGCCGTGACACTGCGACCGTTGACCTAAATGAACAGCTCGCTGATCGAAGTCTCCTCGTGAATCGACTGGATGCCCCGCGCAAGCAGCGGCGCAACACTCAGCACTTTGATCTTCGACACGTTTCGCGCTGCATCGCTGAGTGGCACCGAATCGGTCACCACGACTTCCTCGATCTTCGAGTTCAGGATCCTCTCGACGGCTGGCCCGGAAAGCACCGGATGTGTACAGGCGGCGAAGACTCGGGTGGCGCCATTTTCGAGCAGGGCCTCGGCCGTCTTCACGAGCGTTCCGGCCGTGTCAATGATGTCGTCGATTACCAGTGCCGGGCGACCCTTCACTTCACCGATTAGGTGCATCACTTCACTCACGTTGATATCGATGCGGCGCTTGTCGACGATGGCCAGCGGCGCATCAATCCGTTTGGCGAAAAGCCTGGCTCGCTCCACGCCGCCTGCATCCGGGGAAACCACTGTCATCGGCCCGAGTTGCTTCTTCTCAAAATATTCCACCATCACCGGCGACGCATACAAGTGGTCAACCGGGATATTGAAATAACCCTGAATCTGCGGCGCATGCAGGTCCAGCGAGAGCACACGGCTGGCTCCCGCCGTCTCAAGCAAATCCGCTACGAGCTTGGCGGAAATCGCCACGCGAGGCCGATCCTTACGGTCCTGCCTGGCGTAGGGGTAATACGGAACCACCGGAGTGATTCGCCAGGCAGAGGCTCGCTTAAACGCATCGATCATCAACAGCAGCTGCACCAGGTGATGATTCACCGGCGTGCAGCACGGCTGCACGACGAACACGTCAGCACCGCGCACGTTCTCCAGAATCTGATAGCGCGTTTCCCCGTCGGAAAAATGGCCATGCTCGGCGCGACCGCGCGGTACACCGAGGTGTGCGCAAATCGCGTCGCAGAGCGTCGGGTTCGCGGTCCCGCAAAAGACCTTGAACTTGTCGTCGGCCACCAGGGTCTCCTCTACTCAGGGCACACGCCATCGCATCGCGCGGCCATACTTTTCCCTAGAAAGAGTTTCGACGACGAAAACCGAATCTTTCGGGAACGCCCGAGCGGCTCGGCGCGCACGCGCTGGGTTTTGGAATACTCCAAACACCGCCGACCCGCTACCTGCCAGCGCGGCATCCGCTGCTCCTTGCGTGAGCAATCCGTCCCGAATGTGTTTCAGGCGCGGGTGGCGGCGGAAAACGGGTCCCTCGAAATCATTCGAGAGCGTTCCCTGCCGGCTCCAGCACAGAGCGCAGAACTTCCAGATAGTAGGGGCTTTTTCGCGGTTTGTCAATTCAGCCGACAGCCACTGGTAGGC
>Ga0187783_10000996_pt1 | contig 20889 bp, 15 predicted proteins | sample 1015_SJ02_MP02_2_FD_132471 | JGI IMG/M metagenome (GOLD analysis project Ga0187783, IMG submission 132471) | Tropical peat soil microbial communities from peatlands in Department of Meta, Colombia - 1015_SJ02_MP02_20_MG | ecosystem: Environmental > Terrestrial > Soil > Wetlands > Peat | place...
GACTTGGTCCGGGCGCTGTTCCTGGCCGCATTCGAGGCCGACGAGCCGTTTCCCCAGGTCCTGAGCGCGGCACTGACCCGGTGCTATGAGAACACCGGCTGGGACCTGGTCACTGGCGAGCCAGCCGTCCCGGGCGCCCGGCCAGGCTACCCGGCGCTGGAAGACCTGCAGGCCACCGCGCTGGCCGTGGTCGACGAGATCGGGTACGGGCGGGAGATCACCGACAACGTCCGCGGGTTCGTCACCGTGCGGATCTCCAGCCTGCGGCTGGGCACCACCGGCCGGTTCCTCCAGGGCGGGCACCCGCTGGACTTCACCGCACTGCTGGACCGCAACGTCGTCCTGGAGATCGAGGACACCGGCGATGACCGGGACAAGGCCTTCTTGATGGGCACGGTGCTGATCCGCCTGGCCGAGCACCTGCGGCTGCGCCAGCGCGCCGAAGGCCCGGCCGCGCCGCGGCTGCGGCACCTGTCGGTGTTCGAGGAAGCCCACCGGCTGCTGCGCCAGCCCCGCGGCCAGGCCGGCCCGGCCGCGCACGCGGTGGAGATGTTCGCCGGGCTGCTGGCCGAGATCCGCGCCTACGGCGAGGGCCTGATCATCGCCGAGCAGATCCCGGCCAAGCTCGTCCCCGACGTGATCAAGAACACCGCGGTCAAGATCGTGCACCGGCTCCCGGCCGCCGATGACCGCCAGGCGGTCGGCGCCACCATGAACCTGACCGAAGACCAGTCCGCCTACCTGGTCACCCTCACCCCGGGCGAGGCCGCGGTGTTCACCGACGGGATGGACTACCCGCTGCTGACCCGGATGCCCGACGGCACCAGCCGCGAGACCAGCACCCCCGCGCCGACCGCATCCCCGGCCGCGCTGATCAGCTTCCGCAGCCCCACCTGCGGGCCGGCGTGCCGGTCATCGCCGTGCACGCTGCGGCAGGTCCGCGCCGCCCAGCGCGCCGCCATCGTGGATCCGCGGATCACCATCTGGGCCGAGCTGGCCGTGCTGGCCCACCTGGCCGGCTGGACCATGCCCATGCCCGGCCCGGCCTTCGCCGCCGCGCTGGCCGCCACCGAGCCCCGACTACGGGACTGCGCCCTGGCGCACGCGGTCGACGCCGCCGTCGCCGCCCGCATCCCGGTCATCTCCGCCAGCCTCAGCGGCCCTGCGCTGGCCGTCCACGTGATCGCCGCGATGCGCGCGGCCCTCGACGAGGACCGCTGGCTATGCGACCGGCAGGAACCGCAGTGGCTAGCACCGCCGTACCGGTGGGCGCTGGTCCTGGACAGCCTGCGCGCACACGGCCATGCTCACCCCGGCGGCGGCCCGCACCCGCAGACCCCGCAATGGGAAGCGATCTACCGTCGCGCCGTACCCGGGGACACCTGCGCCAGCCAGCTCGAGGCGGTCCAGCGCTGGTACGACACCGACCAGCACGACCAGCAGCAAGTCCGCGCCGTTGCCTTCGGCACCCGCCAGGCCAGCGCTGTCGAGCGCGCCGTCGGCGTCCGCGCCAGCGACCGGGACTGGGAACAACGGCTCACCGACGCGCTGGCCGCCTTCCGGGACTGCCGCTGGCCCCTGAATTACCTCGGCACCGCCGCAGCCGAGTCATAACCATGGGCATCGACGGCACCAGCGGTACCACGCGTGACGACGGCCTACCGGCTACCACCACGGGTGACGACGGAGAACGGAAGACCGAACAGGCCGCCCAGACGCAGGCCAGCACCAATGACAGCCGAAGTCGGCCCGGGGCAGAGACGCTCACCCGCGAGCAATACGCCGAGGTCATGCGCGCTAACGGCTCTCCGGTATCACGAGACAACAGCCCGGACGACCGCGAGGCCCCGGAGGGTGGACCTCCAAATCCGCCAGAAGGCCAAACCAGCCGCACCGTGGACCACGATCGAGCCGAGCCACGCGACCGCGAAACCTACGCCGACGACGTCCGTGCCGGCCGCAGCGCTGGTGACCACCAGGGCCCTGCAGCCACGCCCGCCGATCTTCTCGTAAGAACCACGCTCGATCCGGCGTCGGCATCCAACGCCGACCAGGCAGACCGGCCACCGGAGGACCACTCGGCCGCCTGGCAGCAGGCCGCTGAGACACCGATCCTCACTGAGAATGACTCCACCGGCACCAGCCACGGACCGGACCAGAACGAGCTGGCCAGCTCGGACGAGCATCCGAGGGATGACCAGCGCGGCGACCGGATTTCCGATGCCGGTCAGGCTGCGACCCTAGCCCAGGACCAGCGAGGGGCCGGCCACGAGCCGGAGACGATCACGTTCGAGAACAAAGAGATAGAGGTCACCCATAACGCCGCCGATGGCCTCTGGATCGAAGGCCTGCCCGGCGAACCACCTACGCGGATCGGCGACCTGATATCGAGCCCCGAAGAAAGCGGGCGGAACCGCATCGAGAATTTCCGCGAGGAACTCACCAAGGATGCTGACGACATCATCGACATGGGGGGCAAGTGGACCGATCTCCTCCGCGATTCATTCGGCACCCCGCCGCCGACCAATTCGATGACGCACAGCCGCTTGCCTGAGATAGCAGCCGTTTCGCCAGAGCACAGCATCAATGCCGGACACGGCGCCGAAGCCCTGCTTACGCTGGCCATCGTCGGCGCCGCGGCAGTCCACAAGCTCCACGAACGGTGGCGCCGGGCATGGGAACATTGATAGGAGAAGGGAAGCACACAAATGCCGGTAACTGATCAGCAGGTCGCGACCTTGCATGCCCAGCTGGCAGGCAACCTGGCGGAATACGAAAGTCTGCTGGCCAGCCTCGACCGCAAGGCTGACGGCCGGGGTTACAGCGCGCTGCTTACCGCAGCGTTCCACAACGCGGTAGACCAGCGGTTCACTCGAGACAGCACCCTGGACGAGGTGACCGAGTTCGTCGCAGACGTACGCTCTCGCTCCGAACGGCTGCGGGACGCCCTAGACCCACGCATCGCCGAACACGTCATCGTGGCTGCAGTCGGCGGCGGTTATGTCCACGACCTCGACCCCGCCGAATCCAACAAGATGAAGACGGTTCTGCTCACCGCGCTCATCGGCGACCAGCATCTCGACGACGGAGAGTTGGATGAGTTCATCGCCAGGGCCCGCGCCTTCGCCGATGAACTGCTTGGCTGACCAGGCAAGGACCCAGCCGTGCCCGTAACCAGCGAGCAAGTCACGACGCTGCGCGCCTTCCTAGCCTTCGATCCCTCATACGAACGCCTGACCCGCGAACTGGCCGGCAGCGGACGATTGCACGGCTTCGGTGAACTGGTCTACGCGGCCTTCGTGACCGCCGCACGGCGGAGGTTCGGCCCGACCTGGACCTCGGCGCAGGTCGTTCGCTTCACCGCCCGAGCGCGGAACGGCCTACGGACTCACGGTATCGACCTGGACCCCCGCGCCACCGAGATCCTCATCCGCCAGGCCCTCGGCGATCGAGTCACCAGCCCCTACGACGACAACACCCATGCCCGTGTCATGCTGTTCGTGCTCGGCGAGCTGATATCCGAGGAACGGCTCGACGAGGCCAGTCTCGACGCCTTCCTGGCCAAAGCCCGCGCACTAGCCGACGTCAGGCTAAGCGTCCGGAGTGGCCAGGAGTTGTTAGCTACAGGTGTCGGGGTGGTCTGTGCTCAGCACCTGCCGGTGGGCCAGGGCGTGCTCCTTCCGGGACTGCCGACCGGGACATGGCAATGAGCATCGACGGTACCGGCTGCCCCGGCCATGAGGACTAGACACCGGCGTCTACCGGCGACAGCGGCGGCGAGAGCGTCGAGCGGTCGACCGGGACGCAGGTCGGCTAGAATGACGACCGGGGTCACCGGCGAGCCGAGACGCTGACCCGCGAGCAGTACGCCGACGCCGTGCGCGCTGATGGCCCGCCCATCCGGCCCGGATCCCCCGACGCCCTCCCGTCCAATGGCAGCGGGCCCGGCGACCGGCAGGATACGGACAAGGCCGGTGGTATGGCCGACCGCGACGCTCCAGGGCTCAACGACCACGAGAAGGACAACGACCCCGCAGCCATGCTCCAGGGCGAGTCCGACCGCATCGGGACCACCAGGGCCGAGCCACTCACCCGCCAGGAATACGCCGACGCCGTGCGCGGAAGCGGTCTGGACGACAGCGATCAGCGACGATCGCCGACCCCCTACCGGGCCGACCCCTGACACAGGCGCGGCAACTGCCGACGCAGGAAACCGTCGCCGGGGAAAGGCGCTATACCTGACCGGCTGCCGACGGGCGAGGAGCTGGTCGAGAGCGCCGGCGAGGACTCGCCGCTACTGGAAAGGCTGCGGCGTGGTGTCTACGAGGAAAGCGACAACGAGGCTGATGCCCTCGAAAAGGAAGTGAATCTCGCTCACGATGTCTTCTCCCGCCCGCCGGCAAGCAGCTATGAACGCTCGCCCAGCCATCCGCATATATATGCGACGCAACCTTCCGGAATAGATGCCGGGACGGTGGCGACCGCCATATTCACGGTTGGGCTGGTGATTGATAGGGCAGTTCATTGGGCCGTGGGATACTACGATAAGCACGCGAAAGGGAGATAACTATGCCGGTGACCGATGGCCAGGTGGCGGCGCTGCGCGCGCTTCTGTCCGACGACATAGACCGCCACCGGCAGCTTTTCGCCGGTCTCGATCGCGCTGAGGCCAAGAAGAGCTACCCGGCGCTCGTCACCGCGGCGTTCGGTATTGCGGTTGACCGGCGCTTTGGTACCAGCTATCAGCCCGCCGACATCGTGACCTTCGTCGCCGATGTCCGCGCCCGATCAGATCGGCTGGCCAGAGAACTTGACCCCGATGTCGCCGAACGCGTCATCTACGCCGTGCTTGGTCATGGAACCGTCCGCGGCCTAGACAAACAGATGGTCACGCGCGCCAAGCTCGTGCTTCTGGCCGACCTGATCGCCGAAGCGCGGCTGGACGACGCGGGGCTGGATGAGTTCCTGGCCGCCGCCAGGAAGCTCGCCGACCAGCTGATGAGCTGAAGCGCCGGGCATGGCAGTCACCGACGATCAGGCCGCAGCGCTGCGCGCCTACCTGACCGCGCACACCGACATCGCGGCCAGCGATGCCGAACGGCGGTTCCTCACCCTGGCCAAAACGGGCCGCCTGGATGAGATCGGAGCCCTGGTCTGCGGGGCCTTCGCGGCCGCCGTGCGGCGCAGGTTCTCCCCGACCTGGACGTCCCCCGAGCTCGTCCGCTTCGTAGCCGACTTTCGCAGCAGCTCAGCCGAGGCGGCAGAGCTGCTCAGCCCCTCGGCAGCGGAGAACCAGCTGCGCGAGGTCCTCGGGGACAAGCAGGCCGTTCGCCCGCCCGAGGAGGCGCGAGCCCGCGCCCAGTTCCTGCTGCTGGCTGCGCTCTGTGCGACCCTCCGTATCGAGACGAAAGGACCTCCAACACCCACCTCAGCACCGGGGCCAGACGCAGCCAGCAGCCGGATAACATTTTGCTAATAGGAGAAACGCAAGAAGTTAGCGGATGTGGCGGGCTGTGGCCTCGGGGTGTATCGTTGCTCCCCGTCACACCAGGAACTTTACCTTTCCCCTTCGAACGCGCCGACAGGTGATGGTCATGAAGGTTGCTGACGCTCAGGCATCCGAGTTCGCCTCTGACCTTGCGGATCTGTATCTGACCCCGCTCACGGAGATCGCCGAGTCTAAGGCGGGGGCCGACGTGCTGGCGCGGATCCTTGCTGAACAGTCGTCTGACTACTTGCCCGTAGCGGCCTTCCAGTCTTCCATCTAGCGCGCGCCTGCTCCCGGCATGGACCCGCTGGTCGTGCCCTTTCGGCAGTTTGTGCTGAAAGTCCACAGCCGGTGTGATCTGGCCTGCGATCATTGCTATGTTTACCGCGCGGCTGATCAGGGCTGGCGGAACCAGCCGACCGTCATGGCCGAGGAGACCGCCGCCTGGGCGGCGCACAGGATAGCCGAGCATGCCAAGGCACATGAATTGGCCGGGGTCCACGTCGTCCTCCATGGCGGCGAGCCATTGTTGGCCGGTGCTGCACGGCTCGGTCAGATCGCAGGTACGTTGCGCGAGCAGTTGGCCGGGGTGTGTGAGCTCGACTTGCGGGTTCACACCAACGGCGTGCTCCTTGAGGAGGACTTGTGCGAGGTATTCGATGCTCATGGCATCCGGGTCGGGATCTCCATCGACGGCGACCGGGCGGCCAATGACCGGCATCGCCGCTATGCCAATGGACGTAGCAGTTATGACCGTGTCGTCCATGCGATTGGTTTGCTCCGCAACGACCGTTATCGACACCTATTTCTTGGCCTGCTCTGCACGATCGACCTGGCGAACGACCCGCTTACCGTGTACGACGCCCTTCTCGCCCACGACCCACCTCGGATAGATTTTCTGCCACCTCACGCCACCTGGGAAAGCCCGCCCATGCGGCCACCAGGAGCACCCGCCGCTTACGCCGACTGGCTGATCCCGATCTTCGATCGCTGGAACAGCAGCGGTCGGTCAATTGACATCCGCTTGTTCGACTCCGTGATCCGCACGACTCGCGGCCAGCGCAGCCGTACAGAGGCAATCGGCCTCGCACCAAGCGACCTGATCGTCATCGAGACCGACGGCCGCTATGAGCAAGCCGATTCGCTCAAGGCTGCATACGACGGCGCCCCTGCCACCGGATGCAACGTGTTCCGGCACTCCCTGGATGAGGTCAGCCGTCACGAGGGCATCAGAGCCCGCCAGCTAGGGCTCGGTGGGCTATGTGAGCAGTGCCGCCGCTGCCCGGTCGTGGCTAGCTGCGGTGGTGGTCTTTATGCTCATAGGTACCGTTCCGGCACCGGATTCGCTAATCCGTCGGTCTACTGCCCCGACCTAATGAAGATGATCAGGCACATCAGTTCCCAAACACGTCCTACTGCTGTCCTTGGCGCGCAATTCAGTCGGGTTCACTCGCTGTCGGCTACGGAAGTTGCTGAGCTCGCGGCTGGGTATGGCGGCGCCGACGCGATCGGCAAGCTCGCCCAGGCGCAGTTCAGCCTGCGCCGCGCGCTGCTCGCCGCGGTCCATCAGCGGGCTAGCGCCGCTCCCGCGCTTAGCCACGCGGCCCGCGAGCGGCTGTCAGCCGCATGGGAGCTGCTTATGCACGTTGATCAGCAGGCCCCTCGCGTCCTCGAAAGCGTGATTGCCCATCCCTATGTTCGTGCCTGGGGGAACCGGTGTTTGAAGCGGCTATGCAGGGACGGCTCCGACGATTCCGCGGCTGAGGCTGAGCTCGTGTACCTGTCAGCGATCGCAGTAACTGCCGCGATTAATGCGGGGGTTGATGCGCGTGTCGAGGTTAAGATATCCGACGGTTCCCTGTTCATCCCGACCTTCGGCCGCTTGGTGCTGCCCGGAATGGGCTCATGCTCAACGGCTACGATCACCACCTCATCAGGCGGTGCGCTAACTGTGTCGGTCGGCAGCGACCAATGGCATGGGGTGGCACTGGCATCCCCACCGGGCCTACGCTTCAAACAGCTAAGGCACGAGTTCTGGCAGCCGACACGCTGCCTCACCGCGCCCGGCATCACGGTCGTATTGGAGGATGCCGACCCTTACCGGGACTGCCATCAGTGGACAGCTGCATCCCGGTGCTCGCGCACAGAGCTGGGCGCCTGGCGGCGGAGCTTCGACGCCGCATGGAATCTGATCACCGAAGAGTATTCGGCTTATCGCGAAGGGCTGGCCGCAGGTCTAACGACGATCGTCCCCCTCGCCTCGGCACCGAACGGGAGAGAGGTCAGTTCCACCGCGAGAGATGCCTTCGGTGCGGTGGCTGCGGCGCTTCCGGTCGATCCAGCGACGCTGGCGCTGCTGCTGATGCACGAGTTCCAGCACGTCAAACTAGGCGCGATACTCGACATGTACGAGTTGTTCGACCGGTCTGACTTGCGCTTGTTCCGCGTCCCGTGGCGAGATGACGCGCGTCCGTTCGAGGGACTTCTACAAGGGACCTATGCGCACGTTGCCGTAGCCGAGTTCTGGCTGGTGCGCTACCTTGCCGACGGTTCGAACGCTGCTGCCGCAGCCCAACACTTCGCGCACTGGCGGGATGGGGTCGCCGAGTCGATCGAGACAATAGTCAGCTCTGGCTCCCTGACGCCGATGGGTCAGCGTTTCGCCGACGGCATGCGTGCCACCGTCACGCCTTGGCTTGACGTGGATGTGCCTGCATTGGCCAACTCAGTGCAACTATGACAGCCCGATCGGCGCCGCAGGCGAGCATCCATACCACTAACTCGCTCAAGACAGACCTGCACCGGCTCGGCGTCCGGTCCGGGGATGTGCTACTGATACACGCCGCGATGCGCCGGATCGGCCGAGTCGCGGGTGGCGCCGCCGCACTCGTCGCCGCACTCGTCGATGTAGTCGGTACCGAAGGCACGCTGGTCGTGCCCACACAGACAACCGACAACTCAGACACTTCCTGCGCACACCTAGCCCGAATCACGGGCATGTCTCCTGACCAGATCCGGCAATACCGGGCTGCTATGCCAGCATTCGATCCGGCCACGACCCCGTCAACCGGGATGGGCCGCCTGGCCGAGCAGGTAAGGGTCAGTCGAGGTTCGATTCGCTCGGCGCACCCACAGACCTCGTTCGCCGCACTCGGCCCACTGGCGAACAGGCTCATGAGCGGTCATCAACTCAACTGTCATCTGGGCGAGTTCTCGCCGCTAGCCCGGCTGTATGAGGTCGATGCCAATATCTTGTTGCTCGGGGTTGGCTACAGCGTGTGCACAGCTTTTCACTTGGCCGAATACCGCTACCTGGCCAGCCCGCCGAGTCGCGAGTATCGCTGCGTGGTCACTGACGGCGGCCAACGGCGGTGGCGTAGGTATGAGGATGTAGTGCTTGACGACCGAGATTTTGGCGTACTCGGCGCGGATCTGGAGCAGACGGGTGCAGCGGTCACTGGCCGAGTCGGCGATGCCGAGTGCCACCTTCTGCCGCTGGTGTTGGCAGTTGACTTCGCGGTAGCCTGGTTCGGCCGTCACCGAGGGACCGCTGCCGTCGCCGAGGCCAGCAGGGGTATAGCTCAGTCATAGGGTTTGTGCTCCGAGCGCACATCGGCCTCCACCATCTGGGTCCAACGAGGCAGCAATCTCTTCCTTTCTACCGAAGTACGTCATATCTTGGATTGTTAGGCAGCGAAGGGGAGGCGATGTCTACCGCCCAAGATCTAAGGACGGTCGGTGATGCACCATATTTCTTTCTCAGCTACGCCCACACGCCCAAGTTGCCGGATGATCATGGCGATCCAGACAAGTGGATCGCGAGATTCTATTCTGACCTATGTATGAATGTACTTCAGTTTGCTGGAGGGAAATCAGCGGCTGTCGGGTTCATGGACCGCGACGTGCACCCTGGCGCACAATGGCCGAGTCGCCTCGCCCAGGCGCTCGCATGCTGCCGGATCTTCGTGCCGCTGTACTCCCCGCGTTATTTCGAGAGCGACGATTGCGGCAAGGAGTGGTCAGCCTTCTCCAGGCGTGTGATGAACCAAGCCAACGTGCGGGGCGAGCCGCCGGTCGAGGCGATCATCCCGGCCCTATGGGTACCGGTCGAGCCGACCCGACTACCGTCAGTGGCCAGGTCGATTCAGTTCAGTCACCATTTGTTGGGTGAGCGCTACAGCGAGCATGGCCTCTGGGGAATCATGAAGGTGAACCGGTATAAGGATGACTACAACCTTGCTGTCTTGCGTCTCGCCCGGCAGATAGTGCACGTGGCGCATCAGACGATGCTAGACCGGGAGGGCCCGCCTGACTATCTGTCGCTGACCAGCGCGTTCGATGATCAGGTCGGGCTTGGGTCGGAACGACAACCCAACACCGCCAAGCAGGCCGGGCGGCGAATCCACATCATGATCGCCGCGCCCAACAACGGCCACCTGCCTGAGAACCGGCGAGCGTCGGTCTACTACGGCGCCAACGCCCGCGAGTGGAATCCGTACCATCCTGAATCCCGTGGTCCACTGGCCGATTACGCGGCGGATCTGACCACAAGACTGGGCTACCGGCCAGCTGTAGTTGAGTTTGGCGAGCAGCGCGGCGCCCCAACCGCAGAGCCAGTGCCGGCAGCACCCGCGCTATTCCTGGTCGATCCCTGGGTAGCAGCCATCGACAGCGGAGCAAACCGTCTGCGCGAATTTGCCGAGCGTGCAGGGCGCTGGATCTGCGTTCTCATGCCGTGGAATCACGCCGACGGCGAGACTATGGAGGCCGAGCCTACGCTCAGGCCCAAAATCACCCAGGCGCTTAGTCAAATGCTCGGCCGGACGCCGCCCGAATATCGTCAGGCCGCGAATAGCATTCCTACCCTTAGCGCCTTTGCTGAGGTATTGCCCCCCATGGCTCGCGTCGCGGACAACAGGTTTCTCCGTGGCGCCAGGGCGTACCCCCCGACTGGACCCATAATACCGCGACCCAAGCTCTCCGGGCCGGAGCCAGACTCTTCCGAGGGACTGTGATGAACGAGGCCAACACCGGGCAGATCGTTACCTTCTACTCCTACAAAGGCGGCACCGGCCGTACGATGGCGCTTGCGAACGTCGCGTGGATCCTCGCGAGCAACGGCCGGCGAGTGCTCGCCGTCGACTGGGACCTGGAGTCACCCGGGCTGCACAAGTTCTTTCACCCATTCTTGGACGAGGCGGTGGTAACCGCTACTCCCGGCGTTATCGAGATGATCGGTGACTTCGCGCACGCGGCCACTAACCCAGCGCCGCGTCCTGGCGACTGGCACCGCGAATACGCGCGGGTCGAACCGCACGCGGTATCGCTGGCCTGGGATCACTTCCCTGAGAATGGCACCATTGATCTGCTCTTCGCCGGCCAGCAGAACCCGGATTACGGCGCTGCCGTCGGTTACTTCGATTGGGACAACCTCTATGACCGACTGGGTGGCGGCCAGTTCTTCGATGCGATGCGGGAGGACATGAAGCGCAACTATGACTACATACTGATCGACAGCCGGACTGGGCTCAGCGATATCGCCGGAATTTGCACCATCCAGTTTCCTGACATTCTGGTCGACTGCTTCACGCTCAACGACCAGAGTATCGACGGCGCCTCCCAGGTGGCCCGCCGGGTAGCAAGTCGGCATCATCATGCCAGGAACATCAGAATCCTGCCTGTGCCGATGCGCACCGAAGACGGCGAGAAGGAGAAGCTGGACATCGGCCGGGCCCTCGCGCGGTCGAAGTTCGAGCGTTTCCCCTCCGACCTGACCCCGGAGCTCGCTTCGCAGTACTGGGGCGCAGTGGAGATCCCGTACAAGCCGTACTACGCCTTCGAAGAGACGCTTGCCACGTTCGGCGACCAGCCCGGCATGCCCACCTCGCTACTTGCCGCGTTCGAGCGGCTCACGAGCGCCATTACCGACGGCCAGGTTACATCCATGCCGCAGCTTCCGGAGGAGATCAGGCTGCGCTACCGGCATGCGTTCACTCGGCGCCAACCGCCGCCTTCATCGCAACTATTCCTCAGCTACGTACCCGAGGACCGGATCTGGGCGGACTGGATCGAGTCGGTGCTGACAGCGGCTGACGTCAAGGTGGTCTCGCACAGCGCGAGCAAGATCGAGACCGAGGAAGACGCGGCCGCGACCGCCCGGGACCTTGATGCTGCAGGCCGGACTGTTGTCGTGCTCTCGGCGGCATACCTGCGCTCTCCAGTCGCGATGACGGCCTGGCTAGCGCTGAGTGGCGCGGATGTGCCAGGCGGGCCCAGCCAGCTCATCCCGGTCCGTGTGGATGACGTCCGGCTTACTCAAGCCTTCGCCGACCGTAACCCCCTGGACCTGGGCGGGCTCGATCATGAGCGAGCGGTTGGTGTGCTGAGCCGGGCTCTTGGTCTCCCCCCGCTCGCGACGCAGCACGCGAGGCAAGCTGACGGCACGCCGCGGTACCCTGGCGTGGCTCCGACGATCTGGAGCGTGCCTGCACGCAACGTCGACTTCACCGGGCGGGACACGGTACTTGAGCAGCTCAGGGACCAGCTCGTCCGTGGGGGTAAGGCGGTAGTGGTCGCCCAGGCCCTATACGGCCTGGGCGGTGTCGGCAAGACCCAGATCGCGCTTGAGTATGCGCACCGCTTCAAAGCGGACTATGACCTGGTCTGGTGGATTCCGGCGGAGGGCGGTAGCCAGATCAGCCAGTCGTTCGCCGAGCTGGCCGGTCGGCTGGGCTTCCAGGTCGGCGATAACGTCAGCGAGGCGGTGCATGAAGCGCTTGATGCGCTGAGGCGGCGTGACCCGGGCCACCGCTGGCTGCTGGTTTTCGATAACGCTGACGACCCGAGTGATCTACAGGCCTACCTGCCCTCCGGACCCGGTGACATCCTTATCACCTCCCGTAACCATGCCTGGACCCAGCTAGCGGAGCCGCTGGAGGTGGATGTCTTCACCCGGATCGAGAGCATGGAGCACCTCCTGCGGCACATTCCCCAACTCGATCCTGTCGAGGCTGACCACATCGCCAATACCCTGGGCGACTTGCCGCTGGCCATTGAACAGGCGGGCGCGTGGCTGCGCACGACCGGGATCCCTCCAAAGGAGTACGCCCAGCAGCTTGACACCGAGTACGCGCGCATCATGTCGCTAAGCCAGCCAAGCGACTATCCAGTACCCGCTGCCGTGACGTGGAATATGTCACTGGAGCGACTGCAGCGGCGTTCGCCAGCCGCTATCCGCCTGCTCCAGCTGCTCTCATTTTTCGCCCCGGGCGTGATATCGCTGGAACTGCTGTACAGCGACGAAATGATCCAAGCCTTGAGGCCGCTCGATGACACTCTGGTCGAGCGGATCGTGCTCGGCCGGGTTATCCAGGAAGCCAGCCGTTACGCACTCGTGAGGGTCGATCAAGCCAACAACTCGATCCAGATCCACAGGCTGGTACAGGCAGTCATCCGGGCGGCGATGGACGAGGCTGAGCAGGACGAGGTCAGGCATGAGGTGCACAAGATCCTTGCCGGGGCGCGCCCACACCTAGGTGGGGCCGATGACCCCGCGAACTGGCCCCGCTACAACCGGATCTGGCCGCACCTGAAGCCGTCCCGCGCCGCCGAATGCAAGGGCGAGCGTACACATCAGCTGCTCATCGACGAGGTACGGTACTTGGCGCGGCGCGGTGAGCTTGACGCGGGTCTCGAACTGGCGGGCGAGCTGCAGGCGATCTGGACCCAGGAGTTCGGCGCTGACCATAGGCACACGCTGCACTTGCGTTTCCAGCGGGCGAACCTGCTGCGCCTCAAGGGCTTGCTGCTCGAGGCGCGCGACGAGGACGCTGACGTGCTTGCGCGCCAGCGTGCGGTGCTGCCGCCCGACCATCCGCACACCCTGATGACCGCCATGAGCTGGGCTGCTGACCTTCGCGCGCTCGGGGACTTCGCTGAAGCGCTCCATGAGGACCAGCAGAGTTTTGAGCTCCTTCGTGAACAGTTCGGCGAGGACCACCCGCAGACCTTGCTCGCCGCCAACAACCTGGCGGTATCGCTTCGTCTGACCGGCGACTCAGCCGCGGCGCGGCGCATCGACCGGGAGACGCTGGAACGCCGCCGCGCCGTGCTCGGGCACGATCACCCGAATACTCTTTACTCGGCCGCCAATCTCGCCAGGGACATGCGCGAAACTGGTGAATACCGGGAATCCATTGACCTGCTCAAAGACACCTATGACAGTTACTGCGTCGTGCTCGGCAAGGACTCACTGGAGACTCTGCGGACGGCGAAGAGCCTGGCGGTCTCGCTACGAAAGGCTGGTGAGCAGATCGAAGCCAAGCGACTGACCGAGGAGACCTACCAGCATTACCTGGAGCGGTATGGCGCAGAGCCTCCAGATTCCCTGGCCTGCGCGCTTAACCTGGCCTGCGATTACTCCGCGCTTGACGACAAACCACGGGCCGCCGAACTCGCTGGCCAAGTCTTCGAGGCGTATCGACGGGATCTGGGCGACGATCATCCATACACCCTGGTCGCCGCCAATAACCTGGTCACCTACCTGCGCGGCACGGGCGAGGTCGATCGGGCCACGGAGCTCGCCGAGCGAACGCTTACCGCGCTAGGCGCCCGGCTCAGCAAGAATCATCCGTTTACGCTCTCCTGCGCGGTGAACCTCGCTAACTGCCTCGCCGAGTCCAGTCGACTGAGCGAGGCTGAGCAACTCGAACGCGACACACAACGCAGGATGAACGACAAGCTTGGTGCATTGCACCCGGACACCCTCGTCTGCGTTGCCAACCTGGCCGTTACGCTGCACCAGGCAGGCCAGACCGTGGAAGCCGATGAGCTGCGGGAGCGAACGTTGGGCGAGTTCAGTAGAGTTCTGGGTGAGCGCCACCCAGATGCTGGGCGGTTGCGGGAGTGGCGGGTAAGCAACCGCGACCTAGAGCCTCAGCCGACTTGATCCGATTGACCCGATCAGACCGCTGGTCCTAGCAAAGCTGCGAGGTTTCCGCTCACCAGCCATCTCAACACGTCAGGAAGGACGCCGATCGCCCCGAAATGAGCGGCGCCCGACTGGACGATGACGGTCGCGCCGGACATCCTGGTCGCAAGCCACACCGCGTGGCTGACTGGAGAGAAGACGTCCTTCTCACCATGCCATACCAGCACCGGTATGGCCACCGATGCGAGACTGAATCCCCACCGGGCGAGGAAGGCCAATGTGTCATCCACCCAGCCGTATGCTGACGCCCTCAGCGCTTCAGAATAGGAGGCCACCAGCAGGGCGCGGATTCTCGGATTGGCAACCACCTGCCGGTCGGGGTCCGGCAGCTCGCCGCGCAGACGTGTCAGCAGCTCAGCGGGTTCCGCCCGGATCGCTTCGGCGGCAGGGCCCAGCCAGGCAGCGAGCACATCGCCCCCGGCCGCCGCCGCTGTGTAATGGATGATGTTCGACGCGGCCATGCCAGCGAGCCAATCCAGGCCGTCGGCGCTTGGCGGGGCAAACCCGACAAGCACCGCAGCGCGCGTGACCCTGTCCGGCAGAAGCGCGGCGCACGCGAGCGCGTGCGGCCCGCCTCCCGAGCGTCCGACGACAGCGAAGTGGTCTACGCCGTATGCGTCCGCAATGGCCGCTACGTCCTTGGCGACGTCGGCCACTCGCCGACCGCGATGCCGATCGGAGCTTCCATAGCCCGGCCGGTCGTAGGAGATGAGGCGGACACCGAGTCGGTATAGGATCATGCCGCGCGGATGGGGGCCCAGTCTGCTTCCGGGAGTCCCGTGAAGCAGGAAGACTGGGCTGCCGTCTGGATGCCCGCCAATGTCGACTGACAGCCGCCTGCCGTCCGCAGTGCGTATCATGTCAGTCACCGGGACCTCCAGCAGTGTTAACGATCTCGACAACGGGATTTAGTCCCGCCGTCGGGACCGTACAGATAGCCGTGAATCTGACGAGTGGCCGGACCTTCGCGTCACCATCTCTGGACATGGGCAAATCGCGGCGCGAGTGCCGCGATGCCCTAAGGCGACGCGCCAAGCAGTGTCGCTGCTCGGCCTTGCGTCAAGCATGCCGAAGTCGAACTCCGGCATGCCGCGGCTGCCAGGCCCTTGCCGGGAACACCGCCGAGCGCAGCTTCCTCGCCGCCCGCCGGACGCTCACAGGTCGGGCTTAAGGGCAGACGTTGCGGTAGGCCGGACTCGGCCCCACATACTGCGTCCATTCCGCCCGGGTGAGGGAGCCGCCTATCAGCGAGCAGACGCGGGCCAGCGGGTCGACGAGGTACCCGACGTTCCACAGTTGTACCTGGTACACGATTCCGGTGGAATCGTAGCTGGCGACGGCGAGCGTCTTTCCGTCTGGGCTGAACGTTACCGAGGCGATGTTAGGGAGGGCGGCGGTTATCGGATCGCCGATTTCCTGCCCGGTGGCCACGTCCCACAGGCGTACGGTGTGGTCGGTGCCGCCTGTGGCGAGGATCCGGCCGTCCGGGCTGAACGCCAGCGACTTCACGTAGCTGGTGCTGGCGGAGAAGGGGGCATCGGCCGGCTGGCGGGTGCCCGCGTCCCATATCTGCACGGTGCCGTCGGCGCTGCCAATCGCCAGCAGGGCGCCGGCCGGGCTGAAAGCCGCCGCATAGGCCCCGCCGTCGCTGTTGGGGAGCGGGCCGCCGATGGCCCGTCCGGTATGCGCGTTCCACAGCTGCACCGGGCCCGGCCCGGGGTTCACGGTGGCCAGCATCGAGCCGTCCGCGCTGAACACAGCCTCGCTGGTCCCGGCGTCGATGAGGCCGCTGATGGGCTGCCGGGTGCGGGCATTCCACAGCTGTACGGCACCAGCGCTGTTGACGATGGCCAGGACCGCGCCGCTCGGGCTGAAAGCCGCCGCGTCGACTCCGTTGTAGCCGCCAGCGAGCGGGCCGCCGATAGGCTGGCGGGTCTGCACGTTCCACAGCCGCACCGATCCGTCGGGAACGTGACCCTTTGCGACGGCCAGCACCGTGCCGTCCGGGCTGAACGTTACCGAAGCGTTCACGCCATCGCCGACATTGAAGGGTCCGCCGACGGGCTTGAGGGTGCGCGCGTTCCACATCCGCGCGTCAACTGCATTGACCGTTGCCAGCAGCGCACCGTCCGGGCTGAACGCCAGTTGCTGCGCGCCGTCGCCCCCGGCGAACGGGAGCGGCGGGTCGGTGGCCTGAGCCGTGTTCCACACCTGGATGAGGCCGGTGGCCTGCTCGGTGGCAAGCGTGCCGGCGTTCAGGAACACCGCCGCGTCGGCCCCGCCGTTGCCGGTGGCGAGCGGGGTGCCGGCGGACTGGCGGGTACGCGTGTTCCAGAGCTCCACTGAGCCGTTGCCGAAGGCGACACCCTCACCGGTCACGACGGCCAGCAGTGTGCTGTCGGGGCTGAACGTTACCGAAGAGATCACGTTGCTGCTGGTGGCGAGGGGTCCGCCGAGGGGCTGGCGGGTGCGCACGCTCCACAGCCGCACCGAGTTGTTGCCGCCGCCGATCGATCCGGTCAGCACGGCCAGCATCGTGCCGTCCGGGCTGAACGCCGCAGAAACGATGTTGCCGGTGGCGATGGGACCACCGACGGGCTGGCCGGTGCGCACGTTCCACAGCTCCACCGAGTCACCGCCGATAGTGCACAGCATGGTGCCGTCCGGGCTGAATACCCCCAGCGGAGAGGTCGAGTCGTCGCTGGTCTGGAGTTCGCTGACAAGCCGGCGGGTATGCACGTTCCACAGCTGCACTGAGCCGGATCCGTTATCGGTCGCCAGCATGGTGCCGTCGGGGCTGAACGGTGCCGGAAGGATCTCGCCGTCGGGCTTGAACAGCCCGGAGAGGATCCCGCCGTTGCTGCTGACCAGGGGCCCGCCGATGGGCTGGCCGGTGCCCACGTTCCACAGCTGCACGGAGCCGGATGCGCTCTCGGTCGCCAGCATGGTGCCATCCGGGCTGAACGCCGCTGAATAGAACCCGCTGTCGCTGCTGCCGAGGGGGCCGCTGATGGGCTGGCGGGTGCGCACGTTCCACAGCCGCACATAGCCGTGCTCGTCACTGGCGCTTGCATGACCCACGACGGCCAGCAGCGTGCCGTCGGGGCTGAACGTGGCATCAAAGGCCCCGCCGTTGCGGTTGGCGAAGGGGCCGCCGATGGGCTGGCCGGTGTGCACGTTCCACAGCTGTACAGCTCCGGCCGAGCTGACCGTGGCCAGCATCGTGCCGTCCGGGCTGGCCGCCAGCGAGTCAAGGCTCTCGCTGCTGACGGAGAAGGCAGCGATCTGCGGGCTGGCGGCATCTTCGAGCAGCGCGTAGTAGGCCTGGTCGGCGGGGGACGGAGCCAGGCTCCAGGCCGCGATGCTCTCCTGCTGGGAAACGGTGGCGTTCGTATCGCCGCTGGCCTCGCTCTCGCTGGCCAGCCCGCCGGATTGGTTAAGGTCATGCTGCTGAGCGGTCGCCTGGTCAGCGGCGAGAGCCGCCTGGTCCGCCCGCGCAATGGTAACTCCTGCGGCCACCAGCGCGGCCGCCGCGGCGAGCGCCAGACCCGCGCGGACCGGCCGCCACCGACGGGCGTACCGGTCGGCCCGGGCTAGGTCGGCGGCCCAGTAAACCCGGACCCCGGCGGGAACTGCCATCTCCGCGGTGCGGTTGGCGTCCGGTGCGACCAGGTGCCATTTCCTCGCTTCCGCTGCCTCGAGCTTCGATGCCAGGCCGCCGACCGCCGTGAGCGTCTGGTCGTCGGCGATAACGCCGGTGACCGCGCACCGGGGCCGTAGCCCCCGGAACTTCGACCGCAGCCAGGTCCAGGAAGGCCTCCGGGAAGCCGGGTAAGCGAGGATCTCCCCCAGGGCGATCGCGAACGCGGCCCCCAGGGAGCCGCCGGAGATCGAGAAGACGGCATCCTGGTGCGACTCGTAAACGAGGCGCCATACCAGGCAGCGGCCCTGTCCCCGGCCCGAGGACCCGATGCGGGCCTGAGCGTAGTCCAATGCGCTGGTCAGCCCGGCGGCGAACTCCGCGTCGCCGGCCCGGGTGAAGCTCATCGTGCGCGGGTCCGGGTAGAGCCCGGGCGGCCCGGCCCGCAGCTCGCTGATCTCCAGGCGGCCGGAGAGCCCGCCGCCCCGGCGCGGGCGGTCGAGCAGCACGGGGACCGTGACCTGGCGCCGCACTGGTGCCTGGGGGTCGGTGAGCAGCAGCGCGACGAGCGCCGCCATCGCCCGCCCCGGTCCGCCGGGCAGCTCGTCAAGAGCGGCGGTCACCGCCTGGAGCTGGCGACCGGTGCCGGGCTGGCCGGCCGGGATATCCGTTCCTTGCCGCATCATCCCGGTTGGCGCGCGGGTGAGCAGGCGTGTCTCATTCCAGTAGCAGATAGCTGCGGCGAGTTCCGCGTCGTGACCGGCGTTGACGGCCTGACCGCCCGCGCTTGCGCCCAGGGCCCGGGCAATTCCCGCCAGCGCGTCGGCCGCCTCGAGGAACGCCCGGCCGTCGTCCTCGGCGGGGTCGAATGCCTCCGCCAGCCGCGCGATCCGGCGGCGGGCTTCGGGCCAGTCGGCCCGCCGCCCGATCGCCTGCTGGCAGTAGCGCCACCACAGTTGCCGCGTACCCGCCAGGGCGTCGAACTGCTCCTTTCCCGTCATGCCAGCGAACGCGCGTTCCAGCAGTTCCAGGGCCGACGCGTCGGTCACCGGGTCACCGTTACCCATCCGGGGCCTGGCCGGTCACCGCGCGCACTTCGGGCACGACCGCGCCGACCGCCTGCCACGCTCTCCTGGTGCGGCTGCCCACTGCGGCCCGGAAGGACGCGCTGACCTCCGACCGGTCCCAGCTGCGAACCTCGCCGATAGGAACCGGCACCGATGCTGCCCAGGAAGCCCCCGGGGCATAGCCGGGAAGCCGCGCGAGTGCCGCTCCCTCAAGCACCGGGATCAGGAGACGCCGACCGCCGCCCTCTGCGGTGCCGTAGTGCACCGTCAGGACGTCCGGGCCGGCGGGGGCATCCCGGACGCTCACCTCAAGCAGGTACTCGCCGACCCCCTGGCGGTGCAGCGCGAGATCGGTCCGGCCGTCGGGCAGCGTGACCTTCAGGATCGCGGTTCCCGCACCCTCGCTCGCCGCGGCCAGATCGGCGGCTGCCCGTGTGCGCGGCAGCGTCGCAGCCCCATCCGGCGGCAAGTCCGCTGGCCGCGGCAGGAAGCCCAGGCTCCACGGCCCCGCGGGCACTCCCTCGAAGGTTCCGGTGCCCTCGGCGGTCAGCCAGGTCACGAAGTACCGGCCCCCCACCTCCAGCCAGGCCGTTACGTCGGCCACGCGAGCCCCGGCCAGGCCAGTCCGGACGGTGACGGTGAACGTGCCCGCACCCGCCGGCACGGCTTCCAGCCGGACATCAAGTTCCTGACCGTCCACCACGTACCGGCCCGGGCTGGTCCGGCGGAATTCCGCGGCGGGGTCACCGTCCGGAGCGGGCCCTGGTGCCCCTATCAGGGACTCATCCCCCGCCGGGACGGCCTCCCGCACCGGCAGGTCGATGGCGACCAGCGCGGCCCAGTAGCGTTGCCAGAAGGTGTACCCGCTGCGGCCGCGGCCCGCCGTCGGCGAACCGGCTGATGCGTCGGCGTCGATCAGCCGGTTCCAGTACCTGCGGGTGAACGGCTGATTGCTCATTCGGCCATCTCCCGCCGCTGGCCCGGCTCACTTTTCGACGGATTCGCGAGGCCGTTCCCCGGCCCGATCGCAAGCGCACCGGCCGGAGTGACCGCCTTCCCGAGAGCCGCGATCACCGCTGGCGCGCACGCGCCGACCGTCACCGCCGCGTATACCCCCGTCAGCTCATCGTGCAGCAGCCATCCGACCAAGGCGCCCAGCCCCGCTCGGGTGAGCGCGACCGCCGAGTCGGTAACCGGGTCAATGTACCTGGTGATAGCGGGCCGCCGTCTCCGGCGCGCCATCGCCACGTGGGACGCCTGCCGCCAGGCTTCGATCCACCGCAGCATGACGATCAATTCGGTAATTAATCCGCCGATCGCTCCGTACCCGATGGCCGCAGACAACGACAACGTCCCCACCTCCGGTCCGATCGGATCCCCAAGCACCTCAAGTATCCGACACTAGCTAGCACGCGTCCACGGCTAGACGGCTAACGGGGCAGATCGGCGGTGGTGACGGTCAGCCGACGCAAGTGCTCGCGGTAGAAGGCGGCGAACTCGCGCTCGCCGGTCGTCTCCTGGCGGCCTGGAGGGGCCGGGTCGGCACCGGGGTCTGGCCCGCCAGAGGCAGGGTCCCGGCCCCCGGGACAGGAGGCCACGATCTCCCAAATTCCTCCCAATACGACGGCAGCTCCCGTCCGCCGCATAGGGTGGGAGCTGTCCAGTGAGCTTCTGACCTGGCCTTGCAGGTAATTCCTGTGGAGCC
>Ga0187783_10000997_pt1 | contig 20889 bp, 16 predicted proteins | sample 1015_SJ02_MP02_2_FD_132471 | JGI IMG/M metagenome (GOLD analysis project Ga0187783, IMG submission 132471) | Tropical peat soil microbial communities from peatlands in Department of Meta, Colombia - 1015_SJ02_MP02_20_MG | ecosystem: Environmental > Terrestrial > Soil > Wetlands > Peat | place...
GGCCGAACGAATGCTGATTCCGGCCTTCGTGTTCTTCTTTTTCAAATTGTATCCGCCCGCCTGGGTCAACCGCGCAACAACCCGCACCGCCGCCGCCGCCGGCGGCTGCATCTTGATCCGGCCGCAAGCCCTGGTGAACATGGGAGGAATTGCTGCGATCCGGGAACAATTGATCGATGACTGCGCCCTGGCGCGGGCGGTAAAGAAGAAGGGCAGGATATGGCTCGGCCTCACGAAAAAATCGACAGCTCTTCGTGAATACGGCAGCTTTCCCGGGATCGGCCGCATGGTTGCGCGAACCGCTTTCAGTCAACTGCGTCATTCGACGCTCGTGCTCTGCGCAGTCATCACGGGCATGGCGGTGACCTATATCGCTCCCGTCATTTTGCTTGCTGCCGGCAAATGGGCAGCCGCTCTAGGCTTCGCAGCTTGCTGTCTCATGGCCATCGCATACCGACCCGTCTTGCGTTTCTATGACCTGGCATGGATTTGGGCACCCCTGCTCCCTCTGACCGCCGCTTTTTATGCCGCGGCCACCATCTACTCGGCCATCGAGTACTGGTCGGGTCACGGTGGCTGGTGGAAGGGCCGGGCGCAGGATGTCGCAAGCGCGAGACATCCGCGAACACCAAGCGAGCCCTGAAGCGGGAAATCGAGCCGCCACCAACCTCTCGCTCTTGCGCCCCGGGATCGCTATCGCTGGGGCGGATTCTCGTGCCGACTTTCATCGGGATGGGAAGGCGGCGACTGCGGCCGCGGCTCTGCCGGGTGTTGAGGCGCCGGGTGTTGAGGCGCGGACTGCGCCGGCGGCGGGTTCTGCTGCCGGGGGCTGGACGAAGGTCGCGAAGCATTATCCGGGCGTGGCTGCGAAGGCTGTGCCTGAGGAGCACCTCCCGGCCGGGGAGCGTTGGCGTCTTGAGATCCCTCCGCCGGGTGTGGAGTCTGCCCGTCAGTCACGGTACTTCCGTGCGACGACGAGCCTGGCTGATAGGAGCTCGGTGGCCGAGGGACACTCCGCGGAGCGCTCGGTTCGCGAGATGCATTGTCTTCGGAGGGTCGATCCTCCGGACGTGGCGCGCCTTGGGAAGCACTTGGCGGACGAGGCACATTATTGTTCCGGGGCGCCGGATTGCCGCTTTCGGCTTCCGGTCTCGCATTGTTTCCCGGACGGGGCACGCTATTCCCCGATGTCGGGCGACTCTCAGGAGCGTGATACGGCGCACCGGCTCGCGTCGCCGCGACCACCCCGTGCCCGCTGAAGTCCCCTGCTTTCGCCGTGGCTGCAATCGATGGCCGTCCTTGGTTCACAGAAGCGCGTAACTGGGGATTGTTCTTGGCTGCGTTTTCATGTTCCGTCTGCAGTGCAGTCGGGGCGACGTGCTGCTCTCGCGCGGCGGCTTCTTGCTCCGGAGTTGGGTGTGCGACAATTCCACCGGGGCCGCCGTTATAGCTCACCCGGGTAATATTGGTCGTGTTCTCGTTCACCACTGTCGTGTTGTAAACGTTATGAATATTGGTGACGTTCACGTTGCTGACGTTTTGGTTGTAGTAGAACTGGTTTTGTCGCCAATAACCGCCGTAATAGCCGGTTCCGGTGTAGCCATAACCGTAGGGAACGCCGCCATAGAAGCCGACCACCGGACCCCAGTAACCTGGATGCCAGTAGTACAACCCGCCGTCATAGGCCCAGTACCCTGGGGTCCACAGCAGGCTAGGTTGTGGCGCCGGAACCCAGGTTCCGGGCACCCAATAATAACCATACGGACCCCACGCCCAATAGCCCGGCGCCCACATGTAGCCTGCGGTAGGACAAACCGGTTGCTCGTACACTGGCAGCGCGGGTGGCCCGAAGTTTACGGAAAGAAAAACCTGTGCCGAACTGACAACGGAGAACGCCAGCATGACAGCTGCGAGGAATAGGTATCGTAGTCTGTGAGTGATCTTCATAATCAGCCTCGGTTGAATCTGCTTTCGAATCTGAGTTTTCCCCGCCCTATAGAAACTCGGTTGGGGGAAATATGTTGCGCCAGGGTTTGACCCCTTGATTCTAGAAGGTTTCTGAGGAAACCGGAACCAGGGACGCAGGTCTTGGAAGCGGGGACGGAGCCGGCAGGGCCTTCGTCCTCCTCCCCCACCCCCATGGCCGAAAGACCAGGCCCGATTCCGGGAAACAAAAAGCCAGCTGCCCGGACCGCCGGCCATAGAGTCCCTGCCGGAAAGATCCATCGATTCCCGAGCGATAGGTTCTTGTGCATGGTGGTGTGTTCACACTGCGGGAGCGCTAGCCTTCTTCGGAAGAATTTCACCGATGCGCCGGATTTGTGCTCCGACGGCGCGCAGTTTCTCTTCAATGCGCTCATAGCCGCGGTCGATGTGATACACGCGATCGATGATGGTTTCGCCGTTGGCGACCAGGGCAGCCAATACGAGCGAAGCCGAAGCCCGCAGGTCGGAAGCTAGAACCGCGGCCCCGCTTAAGGGCGTTTTCCCACGGACAATCGCACGCGGGCCTTCGATTTTGATGTTCGCTCCCATCCGCCCGAGCTCCTGGGCATGCATGAAGCGGTTCTCGAAGATGTTCTCGGTAATGATCGAAGTGCCCTCGACCTGGGTGGCAAGAGCCATGTATTGCGCCTGCACATCCGTCGGGAAGCCGGGATACTCCTCCGTGACTACGTCCGCGGCCCGCAAAGGTTTGTCACCGATCACGCGAACCGATTCTTTGCTATGGGCAGTTTTCACGCCCACGGCGCTCAGCTGCGCGAGCAGAGCTCCCAGATGGCCGGGTTCGCAGCCGGTGACGTTGAGGTCTCCGGCAGTGAGCACGGCCGCGATGAGGAAGGTCGCGGCCTCAATGCGATCGGGGATGATGCGATGCCTGGCGCCGTGCAGCCGTTCGACCCCCTGGATGCGAATGCTCGAAGTGCCTGCTCCCTCGATGTGGGCCCCCATTTTATTCAACAGATCGGCGAGATCGACGACTTCGGGCTCGCGGGCGCAGTTCGACATGTGGGTCTCGCCTTCGGCCAAGCTGGCGGCCATGAGCAAATCTTCGGTGCCGGTCACCGTCACTTTGGCAAAGCGAATTTCCCCACCCTTGAGGCGCCGGGCACTGGCTTCCACGTAGCCGTGTTCTTGGTTGATGGTGACGCCCAACCGCTCCAAGCCCTGGATGTGAAGATCGATCGGTCGCGCGCCGATCGCGCATCCGCCGGGCAAGGAGACGCGAGCCCGTCCGCAACGGGCCACCAGCGGCCCGAGCACCAGGGTGGAGGCCCGCATCGTTTTGACCAGTTCGTAGGAGGCCTCGGGGGAAGCGATCGCGCGGCAGGAAATCGTCGTGCGGTGCTGCGCGCGGCCGTAGCCGAGCTCGACGTCCGCACCCATGGCGGACAGGAGCTTGCGCGTGGTCTCGATATCGCGGACTTGGGGAATATTTTCCAGGATGACCGGCTCATCGGTAAGCAGAGCCGCAGCCATAGCGGGAAGCGCAGCGTTCTTTGCGCCGCTGACGCGAATCGTGCCGAGCAGCGGGTTGCCTCCACGAATCACGAATTTGTCCATAGAAACTTCATTCCTCCGGCCGTCGACGAATGCCCGCCCAACCCGGGTGCGTCCTACCTGCGCCGCTCGTCATATTGTAGCGGGAACAACGGGAAAGGGGATCGGTGAATTAGCGTGGGATGGTGGCAGCTGGACGGCGAGAGGCGGCGGGGAAGCTGATGCTATGCTCCATGCCCCGAGGCGCGCCACGGACCCGGTAGGTTCGAGTTCTCATCGCTGCCAGGGTGGAGGGGTTTGGTCAGGGGCCGTGGGGAGGCGCGCTGGAGCTATGCCGGTGCGACTCGAGTCGTCAGGAATGTTACCCGCGCGCTTCTAAGCGGGGTGGCTCGATACTCTCCGCCCGCCGCGCCTGGGCAATCGCCTGGCGAACGTTGCCGTTTGCCGCTTGCAGCGCACGGAGGGCGTCGCTTCGTCCGACTTCCGCCTTTTTCATAATCAAGGCTGCAGGCACGCTGTTCCCGGCCGATTTCAGCAGTCGTCGCGCCGCAACTCTGTCGATGCCTGCACCCCGTTCGAGAATCGTGATGGCGCGTTGGGCTAACTTCTGGTTGTTCCCATGCAGGTTGACCATCAAATTGCCGTACACGTAGCCGAGCCGGGCCATAGCGCCGCTGGAAAGCATGTTGAGCACCATTTTCTGCGCGGTGCCTGCTTTCATCCGGCTGGACCCGGCAATCACCTCGGGACCGACTTCGGTCACGATGGCAAGATGCGCAGAATGCGCGAGTGGTGAGTTCCGGTTGCAGGTGACCGCCACGGTTTTGGCGCCGCGCCGCCGGGCGTATTCGACGGCGGCCACGGTGAACGGAGTGCGCCCGCTGGCGGCAATTCCAATGACTACGTCATGGCTGCCGGGATTCCTCTTCGCCAGTTCACGCTTCCCCAAGGCACGTGAATCCTCGTTGGACTCGACCGCTGCGGCCAGGGCTCGGCTGCCCCCGGCGATCACGAACTGCACGGTTTTTGGGTCCGTATTGAAGGTGGGCGGGCACTCCGCTGCATCGAGTGCGGCGATACGGCCGCTGGTGCCGGCCCCCACATAGATGACCCGCCCGCGACGCTTGAGGGCAGTGGTGATGAGATCCATGGCCTTTGCGATCTGGGGGAGAGCGGCTCGGACCGCACGGGCAACTTTGGCATCCTCGCGATTGATGATGCGAGCGATCTCGAGCGAAGACTTTCGGTCCAAATCTGCTGAAACCGGATTCCTGCGCTCGGTGAGCGGCTGATTCATCCCTGCTTTCTTGCCGGCCTGCTTCACCGGCCTCGCTCCAGCGCTTCGACGACTGCATCGTGCAAGGCGGGCCGCACTTGTTGAATAGCCTGGTTGGCGCAGTCCGGCCAGGTCCGATTCGTCAGCAGGGTGACCGAGAGTTGGCGTTCGGGGTCAATCCAAAGCGAGGTTCCGGTGTATCCGAGGTGGCCGAAGGATTGGGCGGAGAAATACCGGCCGGACTGGGATGGAGACGATGGCGTATCCCAGCCCAAGGCATAGGAACCCCCCGCGGGTGAAGATGCCCGGCGCGTGAAAAGCGCCACGGTCTCGGGGCGGAGGATGGGACGACCGCCCTCGAGCATCGCCTGGGCAAAGACGGCGAGGTCTTCGGCGGTGGCGAATAGTCCGGCATGGCCTGCAACGCCTTCCATCACGCTGGCATTTTCATCTTGCACTTCGCCCTGGATGATGCGCCTGCGAAAGGTTCGGTCGTCTACCGTCGGAGGAATCAACGCCCACCAGTGAGCGGGAGGGTCGAAGGTGGTATGCAACATCCCGCAAGGGCTGAAAACCTCCCGCCGGCAGAAGTGATCGAGCGCGTCTTCGGCCAGCCGTTCCAAGGCAAGACCGAGAACGATGAAGCCGATGTCACTGTATTCGGTCGCCGCACCGGGATTCCCGGCCAGAGGGACGGTCAGCGCAGCCGAAATAAGCGCATCGCGATCTTTGGCCCGCAGAAACAACTTTTCATAGGCAGGCAACCCCGAGGAGTGCGCGAGCAACATGCGAAGGGTGACCTGGTTGCGGCGAATATCGTCAGTCTTAAATTCTGGCAGGAGGGACACCACCGGCATTTCGAGGTCGAGAAGGCCGCGTTCGTAAAGCATCATCGCCATGCCGGTCGTCGCGACAATCTTGGTGAGGGAGGCCAGATCAAAGAGGCTGGCGGTTGTCGTTTCCGGAGTGTCCGGCTCGTAGGTGAAGCGGCCCAACGACTTCAGACAAACCAGTTCTCCGCTGCGCGTGACCGCCACCGCAGCGGCGGGAAAGGCGCGTTCCGCGATGGCCTTGCGCAGCAGATCGAAAGGCCTTCGGAAAACCGCGTCCTGCTCGGCGTGAGCGGCCACGGGCCGGGGCGGCATGGTTCGGCCATCCTGGTTCGGCGAGTTCTCCGGCAAAGCTGCAGTCGGTCCTATGCCCGGGTTATAGCAAATATGCCGGACGGGTGCAAGAAGGAGCATCTCGCCTTCCCGCGAAAGATGGGGGGCAGAGGGGCGAGGACGCAATCGGCCAAGGTCGGTTCCGGCGCATCGGCCTAGCGTTTGCCATCTCCGCCAGTTGCCTTCGTTGTTCTCCCCCATTGAGCAAGCGCGGCGGCTTAGGTAAAGTGAACACATCGAAAGATTCCATCCACCTTCGAACCGCAGATGTATGGCGGCGGCCTTCCTGCTGCTTTTTGTTCTCGCTCCGCCATTTTCGCACGCCCAAAAGGCGGCCCCCCCTGCCACCAGTTCTCGCCGCCTGAGCGTGCTCGATCCGATTATTCAAAATGCGATCGCGAACAATCAGATCCCGGGCGCCGTTCTTCTGGTGTCCCACGATGGTGTGGTGGTTTACCGGAAGGCATTCGGATACCGTTCGCTTGAACCGCGGCGTCAGCCAATGACCGTCGATACCATATTTGATTTGGCCTCGTTGACCAAAGTGGTGGCTACGACTACGGCGGTGATGCAACTGGTCGAGAAGGGAGCTCTGCGGGTGAACGATCCGGTGGCCAAATACATCCCGGAGTTCGCGCAGAATGGCAAGCAGGACGTGACCCTTCGGGAGCTGCTTACGCACCATTCCGGGCTGCCCCCGGACCTGGACTTAACCCGGTCGTGGGAAGGGCGGGATACGGCCTTCCGCATGGCTTTTGCCTCGACCCTCGCCTATCCTCCGGGATCGCAGTTTGTCTATAGCGATATCAACTTCGTGGTTCTCGGGGCGCTGGTGGAGCGGGTTTCCGGCAAGAAGCTGGATGAGTACTGCGAAGAGAACATTTTCCTGCCGCTGAAGATGACCCATACGCGATTTGTGCCGCCGGCGACCTGGCAGCCTAAGATCGCCCCCACGCAATATGATGAGCACGACAAAATGCTCGATGGAACCGTGCACGATCCGACCGCGAGGCGGATGGGCGGGGTCGCGGGCCACGCCGGGTTGTTTTCTACCGCCGATGACCTTGCCAAGTTTGCCGATTTCTTGTTGCGTGGCGGGACCGTCCTTTCGCCCCTGATGATCGAAAAAATGACCACACCCCAACAGCCGCCGACCTCGGAGGCGTTGCGCGGTTTCGGTTGGGATATTGATTCCTCGCTTTCGAGCAATCGCGGTGAACTGTTACCGGTCGGTTCCTTCGGGCACACGGGATGGACGGGAACGTCCCTGTGGATTGATCCGACCACACGAACCTATATCATTTTGCTCACCAACGCGGTTCACCCCCGGGGGAAGGGAAGCGCGATCGCATTGCGAAGCAAAATCGCAACCACGGTGGCCGCCGCCTTAACCCTCACCGCGCCGGAAAAGGAACTGCTGCGATGGAAGAGCATCACCGGCTACAACGAAGCGCAAACCGCGGCCAGGAGACTGGCGTCGCGAACCGCCACCGTCGCGGCCGGGATCGATGTGCTCGAGGCGCACGACGGCGAGCAAATTCGAGGAACTGCGTCGCCGAGGAGAATTGGGCTGCTGACCAATCAGAGCGGGCGGGACGCCCAAGGTCGGCGAACCTTGGACGTGCTGGCGCAAGCGCCGGGCGTTTCGCTGGTGGCAGTCTTCAGTCCAGAGCACGGCATCACGGGCACGCTGGACTCGACCCAGATTTCGAATGGCAAGGACCCGGCAACCGGAATTCCGATCTACAGCGTCTACGGCGCGAGCGATGCCGCCCGGCGGCCCCCGCCGGCCGTCCTCGAAGGTCTGGATGCGGTCGTGGTCGATCTTCAAGATGCCGGGGCCCGCTTCTATACCTACGAGACTACGCTGGGATATTTTCTTGAGGCTGCCGGGAAGATCGGTATCGAAGTCATCGTGCTCGATCGCCCGAATCCTCTGACCGGATCACTGGTGCAAGGGCCAGTTTCCGAGTCAGGGCACGAAAGTTTCGTGAATTATTTCCCGCTCCCCGTGCGTCACGGCATGACGATGGGAGAGTTGGCCAAGTTGTTCAACGGCGAGCGGGGCCTCCAGGCCCGCCTGCAGGTGGTGCCGATGGAAGGATGGATGCGCGGCGATTGGTTTGACGCCACGGGAATTGCCTGGGTCGATCCTTCGCCCAATTTGCGCAGCCTGACGGCAGCCACGCTCTATCCCGGGGTGGCGCTGGTCGAGGGAACCAACGTTTCCGTGGGACGCGGCACCGATACTCCGTTTGAGCTGCTGGGCGCACCCTGGATCAAGGGGCGGGAGTTGGCAGAGTACCTGAACCGCAGAGAAATCTCCGGTGTGCGCTTTGTTCCCGTGCACTTCACGCCAACCGTGAGCAATTACGCCGGTGAGCAGTGTGAAGGCGTGAATATTCTTCTTCTCGAGCGCAACGCCCTGGACGCACCCGAGTTGGGAATGGAGTTAGCCTCGGCGCTCCAAGCCCTCTATCCCCAGGAGTTTCATATGGAGCGAATGAGCGAACTGCTGGTGAACCAAGCCGCCTATGATGGCTTGGCGAAGGGTGAGGACCCGCGGCGGATCGCCCAAGATTGGCAGGAAGAGCTCGATCGGTTTCGAGAGCTTCGGCAGAAATATCTCATTTACAAGTAGCGGAGGGGGGCGCGTCGAGTGCGCGCACGGATGGAGATCGGGCCGGATCTCGCCCGCTCCCTCGCCCGCCCTCAGGCTCTACGGAACCCAGTCTGCAATAAAGATGTTGGTTTCGTGCGGAGCGTGGGCATTGCGATTCGAGACCCAGACTAGCTTGTCGCCGTCGGGACTGAAAACCGGAAATCCGTCAAACCCCGGGCTATAGGTGATCCGCTCTACATTGCCGCCATCGAGGTTCACCGCATAAAGTTCGAAATTCCCCATGCCACCCGTGGTACCTGGATTGGAAGAAAAGATGATGCGCTTGCCGTCGGGAAAAAACGAAGGCGCAAAACTCGCGGCGCCGAGATGGGTGATCTGACGCTTGTCACTGCCGTCAGCCCGCATCATCCACAGCTCCAAGGTCGTGGGCCGAATCAGGGTTTGTTTGAGTAATTCCCGGTAGTCGCTGATTTCCTTTTCCGAGGTAGGGTGATAGGCGCGGTAGACGATCCACAACCCATCGGGCGAGTAAAAAGGCCCGCCGTCGTAACCGAGCTCATGGGTGAGCTGTTTCACGTGCTTGCCCTTGGGGTCCATGGAGTAGATATCGAGGTCGCCATGGCGCATCGAGGTAAAGACAATTCTCTTGCCATCGCGCGAGAAGGTCGCCTCGGCATCGTATCCCGGAGTGTGGGTGAGTTGCCGGAGAGCGGAGCCGTCGGGCTTGGCGGTGAAAATGTCGAAGCCGGAATAGACAGCCCACACGTAGCCTCGAGAATAATCGGGAGGCGGCGGGCATCGCGAGTCGGAAAGATGGGTGGAGGAATAAAGGATCTTCTTCCCCTTGGGGTAGAAGAAATAGGCGCAAGTCGTGCGGCCCTTCCCCGTCGAGACCATGCGAACCGCTGAGCCGTCGGTGTTCATGGTGAAGATCTGATCGCACTTCAGCGCATCGCGGGTGGATTGAAAGATCAGCTTCTTCCCGTCGGGGGAAAAGTAGGCCTCGGCATTCTGGCCGCCAAAGGTGAGCTGTCGGACATTGTGCAGGTGTCTCTCCTCGGCAGTGGCAAGCTCGCCCGTCTGGGCCGCCGCCAGCGCCGCTGCCATCACGCTCAAAAGCAGGAGGGCCGCAATTCTCATGGCACAAGATTTTCGCAGCCTGGAGGAAGAAATTCAAAGGCTAAACCTGCACCCCGGTGCTCGCGACCCCGGCCGCGAAGGTGCTTACTTGCGAAAATGCTCGAGAATCGCGTCAGCCTGAGTGCGAGTCACCACCGCCGACAGTGCCGCGGCATCGGCCTGCTTGACCGCCTGGACGCTGCCGAAGTGTTCCAGCAGGCGGCGCGTGGTGCGGGTGCCCACACCGGGGATGTCCAGCAACTCCGTCGTGCGATCGCGGATCTGGCGACGTTTGCGGTGGAACGTCACCGCGAAGCGGTGGGCCTCGTCGCGAATCGCTTGAACCAGATGCAACACCGGCGAGTGATGGTCGAGAACGATCGGTTGATCCTCTTGCCCCAACAAGTAAATGATCTCCTCCCTCTTGGCAATCGCGGCCAGGGGTAGGTTGATCACTTCGAGCGCGGCGAGGGCCTCGGCGGCGGCATGCAGCTGACCCAGGCCACCATCGATGAGAATGAGGCTGGGCAGGGTTTTTCCCTCCTCGAGCAAACGTTTGTAGCGGCGGGTCACGACCTCGCGCATGGAGGCGAAGTCGTCGACGCCATCCACGCTGCGCAGGATGAACTTGCGATAATCCGACTTCTTCATGCGGCCGTCTTCCCAGACCACCAGGGATGCGACGGTCTCGGCGCCTTGTAGGTGCGACACGTCAAAACACTCGACCCGGCGAGGCAGTTCCGCCAGACTCAGGGCATCCTGAAAAGCCTCCTGAATCTGTCTGGAGTTGGGTTTCATCACCCGGAACCGCTGATCGTAGGACTGCTTCGCGTTGGTGCCGGCGAGGTCGAGGAGCGACCGCTTGTCTCCCCGTTGCGGAACCACAATGTGAACGCGGGTCGTGCGGGCGCCCTCGGGCGGTGGTTCTGAGAGCAAGTCTTCGAGCGCCTCTCGATCTTCAAAATCGACGGGAACGTAAATCTTGCGGGGAAGGTAAGGCTGGCCGATATAAAGCTGCTTGAGCAGGGCAGAGAAGAATTCTCCTGGATCAAAGCCGGTCCAGGAAGCATCCCGAGCTGTTTCCCTGGTCGAGGGGTCGAGTGCAAAACCGGCAGAGGTTTGCCCCGCCGGATGAGGCAGGGCAGTTCCCGGCGTCAACTCGGGCAGCTCTTCCCAGAAGAATTCGCCGCGATCGAGCACACGGCCTCGGCGCATGTGGAACAGATTGACCGCCAGCCGGTTATCTTCGTAGTGATAACCGAAAACATCTGCATCGTCGCCCTCGGCGGCGGCGATTCTCTGCTTTTCCGCCAGCTGCTCGACGGTGGAGATCAGATCGCGATACTTGGCCGCGCGCTCGTATTCTTCCTTCTCCGCCGCCCCCGCCATGCGGGCCCGCAGAGAGCGCGCAAGATCGGTGGGCCGCCCTTCCAGAAACATCTTCACGTCGCGCACGGCTTCCTGATACGTCGACAGGGTGGTCAACCCCTCGACGCAGGGACCCAGACAGCGCCCGATGTAGTACTGCAGGCAGGGGCGGGGATGAAAATGGCTCAAATCCACGCCGCAGGAAGGGATCAGGAAATGCCGGTGGATGAGACCGACGATGCGATAGGCCAGATTGGCAGGGAAGTACGGCCCGTAGTAAACACTACCGTCCTTTTTCAACCTCCGGGTCACGTAAACCCGCGGAAAGCGCTCGCCTAGGGTCAATTTCACATAGGGATAGGTCTTGTCATCACGCAGCAGGATGTTAAAGCGCGGTTTTTTTTGCTTGATGAGGTGGTTTTCCAGAGCCAGCGCCTCTTTGTTATTGGCCACCACGATGTAATCAACATCGGTCGCCTCGCCGAGCAAAGTGCCGGTTTTGGCATCTTCCGGCCGGCCAGAATGAAAGTAGGAGGCCACCCGATTGCGCAGATTCTTGGCTTTGCCAACGTAGAGGACTTCGCCGGCGGCGTTCTTGTACAGGTACACGCCGGCAGAGTTGGGGATGGTGCGGATTTTCTCAAGGAGATCCATCGGCCAGCGTAGTTAGTATTCTATCCAATCGGTCTGGGTGCCCGAGGGGCACGACTGGGTTTGCCGCAGGCTGTTGCTGCCCGAAATTGTTCCACACTTCCCGAGCGTAGACGATCGCCCGAGCGAGGCAGGCAGGGGACGGCGCCGAGCGGTCTTCGCCGGGGTGCACGCTCGGTTCGTTTCTAGAATGCGATTTGTCCGTCACCATATAAATTTTCCTCGGGCCGTATCGCTTTGATCTACAATCGAAGCAGCCGAAAATCGGCCAGCTCATGATATCCTGCGGCGTATCAACAGCTTAATTGAGAGCCGGGGGCTTCCAACAGTTGGCAGCTGTCGTGCTTAAATCAAGCTGGGGAATGCCAGAGCGGCTTACAGAGGAAGATTCGCTCATTGGTGACCAATGCCATGACCAGGGGATCGAGATCGAGAAAACAAAGGAGCCTTTCGAACATGAATCGCACTTCGTTAACCGTGTTGTTGGCGCTGACCATGGCGACAACGGTAGGCTGCGCCACCAAAAAGTACGTTCGCCAACAGACAACGCCGCTGATCAACAAAACCAACGAACTGGATGATATGACCGCCAAGAATTCGCGGGACATCAAGGACGTCGACACGCGCGCACAGGCGGGCATTGAACAGGCAGAGAACAAGGCGGCGGAGGCGGACCGGAAGGCGCAGGCTGCCGGGCAACAGGCCTCCCAGGCCCAGACCCTTGCCGATAATGCGGTCCACCGGGTTGATACACTGCAGACAACCGTCGCCAATCTGGATAACTACCATGTGGTGACAGAAGCCTCGGTGCATTTTGGATTCGACAAAGATAACTTGAACCAAGAGGCCAGAGACTCTCTCGACCACTTTGTCACCGACGTAAACAACGCCAAGGGCTACATCATCACCGTCGAGGGCGGCACGGATTCGACCGGTCCTGACGACTACAACTACGGTTTGAGCCAACGTCGTGCCAATGCTGTGATTCAGTACCTTGCCTCTCAGCACAATATTCCCGCGCATAAGATCTATTTGATCGGCTTGGGTAAGGATAAGCCGGCTGATTCGAACAAGACCCGAGAGGGGCGTGCCAAGAATCGACGGGTCGATGTGCGCTTGATGACCAACAGCACGGGATCCACAACTTCGGCCCCGGCCCAGACCGCGAATCCGCCAGGGCTGTAGACAGAAACGCTTGTGTACAATCAGGCCATTCCTTCCCCCGGGATGGCCTTTCTAATTATGGGCCGAACCCGGGTTACCGGGGGACGAATGGGTGCGGCGCATGGTCTATCCATGGGAAACGCACTCGCATTCGTTATGGTCCTGATCGTTCTCTGTACGATTGCCGTGGCGGCGGTGTTCGGCACAAATTACGACATAGAGTACATGCCGATTGTGCTGGCCATGCTCTGCGTGCTCGCCTTCGGTAGCTATGGACTCTATTGTGCGGCGACACGCTCGGCCAGGCGGCGATCTTGGCGTTGAATGATGGGATGCAAGGTTAGCAGAACTTTCCTTCCTCATCTTTTAGCGGCTGCGCGCACGCGCGGCCAGATTCCGCCTTGTCTCAGGTCCTAGGCCACTTAATCCGGCCAGCGGTAAGAGTCGGTTCCGAGGGTTCATTTTGTCCGAGCTGCGGGCGAGGGTTAGAATATTTCTGATGCGTACGTTGATCGTCTCCCTGGCACTGTGCTCCATTGTCAATTTCGCTGCGGCGCAGCAGCAGGCGCAACCGGATTCAGGGCCGCCGCCGAGCCAGAACTCTTCTCCATCAGATCGTGAAAAATCTCTCGCCCGCAGCGCAGAGGCCGGGGAGAGCTCCAGCCGTGACACAAGGATTGATCTCAGTCCACCGAAGGAGGATGCGAAGGATCATCCGAAGAGCCGGGCCGTGCCCGATGCCTCCGCGGATGTCGCGGAGATGCATTCCTGGAATCCCTATCGGGCGGTGAAAGACGAGGAAGTCGGCGACTACTACTTCAAGGAGAAAAACTACAAGGCGGCGCTCGCTCGCTATCAGGATGCGCTTTCCTATAAGGAGAATGACGCGATGGCCAACCTCAGGATGGCGCAGTGTTACGAGAAGCTGAGCCAGCCCGACGAGGCCATCGTCCACTACCGCGAGTATCTGAGGATCCTGCCGGAAGGACCCTACTCCAAGCAGGCGAGGAAGGCATTAGACAAGCTGGGAGCCGGGGGGAAGCAGACTTCATCGGCGCCGAAGTGAGGCTGAATCAACGGGTGCGCAGCAGCAGGAGGCAGCCTCCGAGAAACGAGAAGATTCCCACCAGCGCCGCCGCCGCCGTGCCCGCCCAAAACCCGGGGCCGCGAAGGCCCTGATGCGCCGCGATGCCGGAAAAGTGGTGGATGGCGTGGGCTAGATGCAGCGTGGTCAGCAGAACGGCAAGCCCGCACAGGCTGTTCAGGATTCGCATTCGTTTCTCCCAGGTGTGATCGGCGGCGATGCCCTCAGCCCGGACTATTTCTCCACGCGAATGAAGTCGCCAGTGGTGGCGTCGACGGCGACTCTCCATTTGGCCTCGTCCCGGCTGGTTCCGTAAATGACATGCCAGATGAGCTGGTTGTTGGCATGGCTCCAATCGAGCACGTAGAAGACGGGCGTGTCTGGGGCCTTCTCGAAGACCGCGTTCCCTCCGTGCTTCTGCGCCACGTTGAACGCGTCGACCGGTTGTTCTTTGCTGCTGCCCGCTCCGGAGTCCACTTTCAAAAAGGCCGCGTCAAACACCTGGGTGGAGGTGTTGTTCGGACTGTAATTGTCCTCCGAACCAGGATTCACACCGCGGGGTGGGGCATCGGGAAGGTCGGTGCCCGACCACACGAAGGGTTTGGCGCTGCGGCGAGCGGGCGAGGCAAACCAGGCGCGCCATAGATCGGATTTGCCGTCCTTTCCCTTGGAATCTGCCGTCGTTTCCGATTGCAAACGGAAAGGCTGGGCATCGTTCGCCCAGCTCCGAGCTGCGATATACATCTTCTGGAAGGCTACCCGGCCCGTGACCATCTCCGGGCCTTTGGGCTGAGGTTTCTCGGCTGGAACGGTCTCGGTCGGCTGTGAAGTGCAACCCGTCATAACCAGCAGCGCGCAAGTGAAGGTGAGAAGCTTTGTCATTCGCCCCTTCTGAAGAAGCAGAAATTCTTAACGGCGCCGGAAGCCAGCCAGACCCCCGGTTATTCTGTCACAAACTGCCAGCACTCGCCGAACCCGGCACGACCGAACGATCAATAACCAACTCCACGTCCACCTGCAATCCCGTGGCCTGATTCTCGCCGTTCATTCTACTAGAGTGAGTTTCTAAACCCTGCTGGGAAAGATTGAGACGCCGGGGCGTATTGGATCGACCAAGCCCGCGGTGGTGAAGAAGATTTCACGGGGTGCAGGAGAGTTGTGGCGAAAGCCCTGTCTCTAAACCAAAATGCAGAGATCGGGAAGAAACGGGAGCCGCGCACTCCTCCTGGCTGCATGGTTTGGGCGTGGCAAAGAGGAGATTCACGGCCGCCGGAAGGATTTGATTACCACCCTTCCGGCCGGAACCGTGGTTGAGTAGGGCAAGCCGCAAAACAAACGCGAGCTACTGTTGCGGTGGCGCTTGAGTCTGGTCCGATTCCAGCACCGAGGAGGGCACGCCGGCCTTGCGGGCGTCCTCTTGCAGATCGGTCTTTTTTTGCTTGGCCTCGTCGAGCGCCTGCTGCTTTTCCGCTATTTGCTGCTTATACTGGGCATCTTCTTTGTCCCACTCTGCCTGATTGCGCAGCCTATCGCCGGCATCGCCAAAGAAAGCCTGTTCTCGCAGGCGGTATTCGCGCTGGCTGACATCCAGTTCGCGGGTAAGGAGGTCGACCTGGCCCTGCTGGTCGGAAATCTTTCCCTTCCAATCAGCATAAACCTGCTGGCGCTCCGCCTCCGATTGTCCCGGCTTTACGGAAGAGGGCTTTGCAGCCTTGTCATTCGCCGATTTCGCATCGGACGAGGCGGCCTGCTGTGCGGCATCCGCAGACTTCGAGGGTGTCTGTCCTACGACGCTGAGTTTGTTCTCGCGTGGTAGGTTGTCGTTATCGAACTGCTTGGCGGTCGGCTTGGCCGTCTTATCTTTCCGGACCGCCCGGGCATAGCTACCCAGTGAGGGATCACCAGGGTTCGCCGTCGGGTTCTGGGTTGGAACGCTCGAGTCTTGGGCTCCCGAGGGATCGACCAACACTCCCGCCAGAATCATTCCTGCAAGCCAAAGTTGCGTGATACGCTTCATAATTGCTCCCGTGTTGAATACCCTGCCTGGCAACGCCAAGCAGGCAAGATTTGCACTCTCGAGGCCATCGCTTCGGGGGAAGCCAGTCCTGCCAGCCCATCTCTGGGTGATGAAAAACCATTTCCAGCCGCCTCTTGTCGACGCCGCGCGGCCAGACTCCGTCCACCGTTCAGAACCACCTCCAGTACCAATGGAGGAACCGGTTGCCGCAAAGAAATGCGACCATGGCCATGCCGCCCAGGAATACACCGAAGGGCATGGGCAGATGACGCACCGCTATGGCCGCCGACGCCCAGGCACGTCTCCGCGCTTCCCGTCTAGATTCGTGATGGCGGAGGATGCGACGTTGGGTGCGCTTGACCCATATGGACAACACGGTCCAGAGCCCGAACAGCGAGCCCGCGATCGACGCCGCAAAAATCGTGAAGATGGTCAAGCGCACGCCGAGAAAGGCCCCGACCATGGCCATCAACTTGACGTCGCCCAATCCCATGCCCTCCACCCCTCGCGCCCGCAGGTAGAGTGCTCCAGCGCCGTAAATAAAGGAAGCTCCCACCGCCGCTCCGCTGACCGCATCGAGAAACGACAACATGCGCCAGGAGGTGGAAGATGCCGCGGCGGCTACTGCGGGCCAGAACTGCGAGACCACGTCGTTTACCGGAATGACCAGGCTCAACCCCAGACCTGTAAGCAGACCGAGTATCGTCATCTTGTCGGGCAGAAGCTGAGTCTCCGCATCGGTGAAGATCAAGCCCAGGAGCAGGAATCCGAAAACTGAGCACTTCAAAGCAGACAGGGTGAGCCCAAATTGCGCATAACAAAGCAGGAACAGGACTGCGGTGAGTAATTCAATCAGCACGTACCGCGGCGAGATTCGCTTGCCACAATGGCGGCATTGACCTCGGAGCACGAACCAGCTGAGTACTGGGACGTTATCATAAAAGTGAATGAGGGCCTGGCAGTGGGGACAGCTCGATCTCGGGTGGATGACGGAAAGCCCTCTCGGCAAGCGGTAGATACATACATTCAGAAAGCTGCCAAACGCCAGCCCGAATGCGAAAATCGCCGCTATTAGCCGAGGATCCACCGTGAAGTTTGAGCCCACCTTGTGGCAAAAATGCTGATTTTGGCTCAATTATACGGTGCTTTGCCGACGGGCCCTTGGGTACGAAAGTTTATGTCCGCTAGAACCAGAGTCTAAACTGCTGCTGGCAAAGGGCGCCGGAGGACAAGGTCGCACGCCTGACGGAGGGCGGATCCCGCCTCCTGCCACGCCGAGCCGCGAGGTCGGAAGCATGCCAAACGCTCCGAGCTTCGCCGGGCGCCACCCCCGTGACTTGAGAACTTACTGGCTGGCGTCTAGTTTCGGGCGTCCTGCGTTCGGTCCTTGTGCGGTAGCGATCACGGTAACCGGGGCCTGCAACGTGAAATTCAGCACCGTTTCCGAGGCCAGCTGGATTTGCTGACTCTTGGTGGCTGCTTGAACCCCGCCACCCAGGCCGCCGCCAGCCGCGGCTCCGATGGCGGCGCCCTTCCCGCCGCCGGCGAGAGCGCCGATCAGAGCGCCAATGCCGGCTCCCGCGCCCACTTTTTCGGCAGTGTTCTTACCACGGGAGCTGCCCTCTTTCTTGTATTGGTCGGTTTGGATGTTATAGGTCTGGCCGCCTGAGGTAAGGCTGTCCAGCTGCAGTACCACCAGCGATTGCCCTGCGAACTTGCCGGCACTCTTCACATCCGCCAGGTGACCTGTGACCTCGCTTCCCGACGGAACCACCACCTGCCCGTCAATGGTTAACGGATTGTTCAGGGTTGCGTGAAACGTATCCCCCACTTGATTCTTCTCACTGTCGATCGGATCCACCAGTCGCACCGCCAGCGCAGTTCCCGACGGCACGCTTACTTTCTGCGGCGGTGGGGGTGGCGGAGGGGGCGGTGGTGTGGCCGGAGCCGCCGCCGGAGCCGGAGCTGGGGCTGGCGGCGGAGGCGGGACCGCAGCCGCGGAATCGGCGGAATCTTCCATCTGCTTGCGCGCGTGATGACGCTTGACCGCGGGAGCCGGTTTCGGCTCTGCGGCGGGTGGCGCGGCTGGCTCTGTGGATGCGGCCTGGACAGGCGCGGCGGGCGCTACGGCGAGGTTGTTGACCACCTGCTTGACGCCGGGCTCTGCCGATGCATAGCGGGCGGCGGCATCGCGCTCCGCATCATTATCTACCGTGCCCGATAGGGTGACGATGCCTTTGGCAGCTTCGACCGTCAGCTGTTTCCCCTGCAGGCCGGAGTCGGCGTTGAGCCTACCCTGGATGTCGCTAACCATCTGAGCATCGTTCGCAACTTTAGAACAGCCGATGGCTACCCCTAGGGTGAGCAAAAGCGCAATTCCACTTGCGTAGACAGAGACTCTCACTTTCATAACCGCTCCTCGTGGGTGTTTCCCACCAGTATATTGAATTTAGATGCCAGGTGGGCCCTGTTTGTCAGGAAAAACGGGTGGCGTGAAGCTTCAAAGTTATGCGGTTCAGCCTACTTGCTCGAATGCAGGAATATGTAATCGAGAATACTGGCGGCTAATACGATGCCCTCGCACTCGCCTGCTTCCTCGCCAGCCTGCTTCTCGGGCTCCTTGGTTCGAATGATGCGTCCCTGGCACAGGACTGTGCTGTTCCTTTGGCCGGAGATTTCCTCGGGCATGTCGAAGATCATCTCCACCAGCGTGCGTTCCGGCAGCGATTGCGGGCCCCGAAACAGCAGCCCGGACTGGCTAAGATTGTCGATCTGGCCGGCGTACCATTCTCCCACGTTCTTCACCCGATAGCGCAAGGCCAAGGCCAGCGTGAGCCGGCGGGCGCGGGGAACCCACGTCGGCTTGGGCGCGCGTCTACCAGCCGGATCGGCAGCTTCTGCCGGCGCCGCGTTTTCCGCCTTCCTGGGATCGACGCGCTCGGTGCGCCGCATGGTTTTCCAGTCGTACTTGTATTCGGCGGCGCAAAGCGTACACACCTGATAGTAGTCGCCGTCCCCCGTCCGGCGGGGCCAAGAGAATTCGTGGGAGCAACGGCCCAGCATAAGAACGTCCAACACCTTTGGCGGCATTTTTGTGGTTACCGCGGGGGTTCGCGGTATTCCATCATGTATCCACGCGGCAATTTTGAATAGGTTACTTTTGTGCCAAGCGCAAAGCGCACGGCTTTTCCATTCGTTGCGGGGGAGTGTGTTCTAGCGGCGTCAAGAGAGAGAGGTAGACTCGCCCACGCGAGTTTTCTTGGAACCGCGGTGGGGCAATGCGCCCTTTCCCGGCAAGGCGAGGGCAACCATCCGGCATTTGCCTGCGCTGGCGCGCCGCGCCCCGCTTTCCGAATCTGATCCGGGAGCGCGGATTCAACTCACCGTTCGACAGCCATGGCAACGGCATTTCCGCCGCCCAGGCAAAGTGCTGCAATCCCGCGATGCACGTCTCGGCGAATCATCTCGTAAATCAGAGTTACCAGCACGCGGGCACCGCTTGCCCCAATCGGATGGCCGATGGCGACAGCGCCGCCGTTGACGTTGACTTTGCTGGGATCGAGACCGAGTTCGCGCATGACGCCGAGCGCCTGCACCGAGAAGGCTTCGTTGAGCTCATAAAGATCTACCTCCGAGCTCTTCCAACCAGTCTTCTCCCAGATCTTTCTCACCGCTCCGACCGGCGCCAGCATCACCCACTGGGGATCGATGCCGCTGGTCGCTTGGGCGACGATTCGAACCATCGGTTGGATCCCGAGTTGCTTGGCGCGCGTCGCGCTGGTCACCACCAGGGCCGCGGCTCCGTCATTTACGCCGGGCGCGTTGCCGGCCGTGACCGTGCCATCCTTCTTAAATGCGGGTTTGAGGGAACGCAGCCCTTCGAGGGTTGCGTCGTCCCGCGGCGATTCATCTTTGTCGAAAATGAGCGCCTCTGCCCCTTTCTTGTTCGGCGGCACTTCGACCGGCACGATCTGCGCTTGGAAGCGGCACTCCTTGCTGGCGGCCACCGCCTTGCGGTGGGACTCTAACGCGAACTGGTCCTGCTCCTGGCGCGTGATACCGTATTTCTCGGCTACGTTCTCGCCGGTGATGCCCATATGGTACTGGTTGTAAATATCCCAAAGTCCATCGTGCACCATGGAATCGATCAGTTGTGCATTGCCCAGCCGATATCCCTGGCGCGCCTGGGGAAGAAGGTAGGGAGCGTTGCTCATGGACTCCATACCGCCGGCCACCACGATCGAACTATTCTCTGTCTGGATCGCTTGCGCCGCGAGCGCCACCGCCTTGAGTCCCGATCCACAAACCTTGTTCACGGTCATGGCCCCCACTTCGACTGGCAAGCCTCCCCAAAGGGCAGCTTGCCGCGCCGGATTCTGCCCCAGGCCAGCCGTGATCACGTTGCCCATAATGCACTCGTCCACCTGCCGCGGGTCGAGATGGGCGCGCTTTACCGCTTCGCGCACCACCACGGCTCCTAAACGCGTGGCACTCAGTTGCGAAAGACTTCCCTGAAATTTCCCGACGGGCGTGCGACAACCGGAAAGGATGACGACATCTTCGAATGCACCCATGGCCATGCTCCTAGCTTTCTCTTGTTCTTGTGCCCTGCCTGCATTATAGATGCGCGTGAGTGGGGAGTTGGACCCGCCCCGAAGAACCCCTCTTGATCCGCGATCTGACGATGAACCGCGGAATGAGAGCTGGTGGAAGCGGAAACTCGCTGTCAAAAACTCTTCTGCGATACCCCGGTGAGCGGGTTGGCGCGCGATTCGAAGGTGGTAGCATCTTCATTTTTTGCTTGACATCACTTTTCATAAACTCTAGATTGCAATCAGTTGCAACAGAAGATCGTTGCTATCCATGAGCAATGGAAAGGGAGAATAGTTAGAATGGCAACCAAGAAGAAAGCGAAGAAGGCAA
>Ga0187783_10000998_pt1 | contig 20885 bp, 20 predicted proteins | sample 1015_SJ02_MP02_2_FD_132471 | JGI IMG/M metagenome (GOLD analysis project Ga0187783, IMG submission 132471) | Tropical peat soil microbial communities from peatlands in Department of Meta, Colombia - 1015_SJ02_MP02_20_MG | ecosystem: Environmental > Terrestrial > Soil > Wetlands > Peat | place...
CCAGCGCTGTTGCCGACCGCCCACAGCTCGCCGCCGTTGCCCGGATGATCGACGAGGCGGCGACGCGCGGCGCCGAGCTCACGCAGCAGCTGCTCGCCTTCGCCCGCAAGCAGGCCCTGCAGCCGCGCGAGACCGACATCAATGTGCTGATAGTCGATACGGCGCGGCTGTTGCGACCGACATTGGGCGAGCAGATCGAGATCGGGTCAGCGCTCGACGAGGAGGCCTGCCAGGCGATGACCGATCCGACCCAGCTCTCCACTGCCCTTATCAATCTCGCACTCAACGCCCGCGACGCCATGCCGAATGGCGGCAAACTGACGTTCGAGACCGCCAACGTCGTCCTCGACGCAGCCTATGCGCAAGCCAATGCCGAGGTTGAGCCCGGACCCTACGTGATGATCGCGGTCAGCGATACCGGCGCTGGCATCCCGGCCCTGCTCCACGAGCGGGTGTTCGAACCATTCTTTACTACCAAGGAATTCGGCAAGGGAACCGGGCTTGGGCTGAGCATGGTCTACGGCTTCGTCAAGCAATCCGGCGGACATATCAAGATCTACAGCAAGGTCGGACATGGAACGACGATCAGACTCTACCTGCCGCGCTGCTCAGCGGAGCCGGAGGCACCCGAATCCGTTCCAACCGCCGCCGCAGAGGGCGGCAACGAGACCATCCTGGTGGTTGAGGACGACGCGCTGATGCGCAAGTTTGTGGTCGGGCAGCTTGAGGGCCTTGGCTATAAGGTCATTTCCGCCGCCAATGGCGCAGAGGCGCTCGCGCTGGTCGACCGCGGGGCAAAGGTGGACTTGCTGTTCACCGACCTCATCATGCCGGGGCTGAACGGCCCGCAGCTCGCGCACGAAATCGCTCGACGCCAACCGTCGCTGCATGTGCTCTACACTTCCGGATACGCCGAAGACGCTCTCGTGCACCACCGCCAGCTCGATCCCGCTGCTGCCCTGTTGAACAAACCCTATCGCAAGGCGGATCTCGCCCAGCGCGTCCGCGACACCCTCGACCGCCATTGATTGCTGTGGTCGGCAATTTGCCTCGAGTCCCGGTCGGGCAGGCGCTATGACCCGGCAGCCACGTGGGGGCCGATGATCGAGGGGCGCCGACAATCGTCGGCAACGATGTCGCGCCTCGCTCAGTCGTTGCTGAAAGCGGAACCCCTTTTGCGGCATGACCGGTCGGGAACTCTGGCCGATTGCCGCATGCGGTCATGACAGTTGTTTCGCCACCTCGCGTGGGCGAAAAAACCGCACTACCGCCAAGCCCATCGCCAGTGCGCCAACGCCGAAACCGCACGACGCGGCCGCCTGCAGGGCGTCGAGCATTTGTCCGCGATTGAACCATACAATCATCTCAAATGCATACAGACCGGGCACCATGATGACGATCGCTGGCACCGTCATAGCGATCCGCGGTATCTGGAACCGTTGGGTCACCAGCAAGGCCACGAGACCGACGGCCAGAGCGCCAAAGAAAGCTGCCGGGGCGGGCATCATCCCGAAGTCTTGCAAGATCAGTCGCGAGTCGTTCGCTCCCAAGGCCAACAATCCCACCGCGAATACCGTACGTCCAGAATTGTTGAACAGCATTGCGAAGCCGCAGCCGCTCACGAAACTTGCGACGGCCCGCAGTAGCAACTTGAGCGGATATGCGAGTTCAAGCGACATCTGTGGGGACAGATCGACTCCGGCGATCTCGATGACGATGCTGAGGCCGAAACCGACCGCCAACAGCATCATTACCCCGTATGCCAAGCGACTGACGGCGGCGAGGGTTTGATACTGCAATAGATCGAAGAGCGCCGCGATCAGGGGAAAGCCGGGAACCAGAAATAGCACCGAGGAGATGAAGCCGGCAGGACGCTGGGCGAATCCCAAGCCGGTGCGCGCTGCCAGAGTCGCTGCCAAAACGTAGCTCCCCGAGGCCGCAACGGCACTCAGCACGGCGGCGCCAAATTGATTGAGCCCACGGCTGGACAGCGTCGCCCGACAGGCCTGGCCGATGCCGCCACCGATGCCTGCCGCAATCATTTCCAGCGCAGCACCGCCGTTAATAAATGTCAATCCGGCGCTCGCCGCGCCGATCGCTGCCGCGACCTGCGCTTGGGAATAACGCGGCGGAGCCGACTCGATTTCAACAAGCTTTGACGCGATCTTGTGCGGCGCAAGTTCCGGTCCCGCGGTTCTTGCAAACTTCTCCAACTCGCCAATACGCCAAGCATTGATGCCGGGAGGTCCAATCTCGCGCATCGCTGTAGCCCACTCAGCCGAGCGACGAGCGCTTACCGTAATACTATCGAGCGAGAGGCTCATCGATACCACGTCGAAGCCCATCGCGCGCGCCATCACTTCCATCCACTCGCGCGTCCGAATGGCGGTATTTCCCGCACGCAGCATCGAGGCGCCAAAGCGCAGCAGGACTTCCACTGCATCATTCAGTGCAGCGGAAGGCCCTGTGTTTTCGCCGTCCAGAGATGACTCCATACCTAGTCTCGAAACCGCCAGTTCGTGGACCTAGACGGATTTCAACGTATCTTAATCGGCGACAATTTGCCTGCTCTTGCGACGCTATCAACGCTCGGAAATATTTCAAACTACGTGAGACATGCAGCCGTGGATTCAGATGACCGATATGCGCTTGGTCCATAATGAGACCAGCATCTTCGTCGCATGCTCCGCAGACCGCGCACTTCGCGCTGGAGCCTGAACGTTGAAGCGTTCAAAACGTTCAAATGAATAATAGCGATAAAGCAGCCGACACTGTCGCTGGCCATCGTTTCATGACCGCCCCGGTCTCGGGAACACTCACGGTAACAGTTCGACCGCGAACCGCAACACTTTTGCAAGTCGCTGAGGCAGCTGCGGCTTTGTCGCGGGACTTTTCAATCAGCAAGCCTGGCTCACCGCGCACCGTCCGCCCGATAAGGCATTGAAATTCACATCAAATGATGCTAGAAATCGTGCCTAAGCATCGGAATGAATGACGCATGCGCACCACATTGGCCCTTGACGACGAACTCGTCGCCAAAGCACAGGAATTCACCGGTCTTAAGGAAAAATCAGCCCTCGTCCGCGAGGCCCTTAAGGCGCTAATTGAACGGGAAAGTGCCCGACGATTGGCGCGACTCGCTGGCACTGAGCCGAATCTAAAGTCTGCTCCACGCCGTCGGCCGGCATCCTAGGTGATCCTAGTTGATACTTCGGTCTGGGTCGACCATCTACGCTCGGGAAATCGAAGGCTGACCCAACTCCTCGAAGGCGCACGGGTCATCGTTCACCCGTTTATCATCGGCGAACTAGCGCTCGGCAATCTGCGCCAGCGCGACATTATCCTAGGCACCATGCACAACTTGCCGCAAACCAATGTCGCCAGACACTCGGAGGTCTTACACTTCATTCATGACGAGGTGATTTTCGGGCGTGGCATTGGATATGTCGACGCTCACCTTCTCGCATCGACCCGATTGACACCTGGCACCCTTCTGTGGACACGGGACAGGAGGTTGCATTATGTGGCTGATGGACTCGGTCTTGCTATGGCCGATTGATCAGACGCAGACCGTCGTCAGACTCGTGACTCTTCAGCGGGACCAGATGTCCACGTATCCTGAATTTCCAAGCGTCTGAATTTTTCTGAACCGCCGCTTGAGATAGCAAAGCACCCCTTCATCCAGACATCCCGAGATCCGATTCATTGAGTGTCGATTTTCAAAGGGGCCGTAGATCGACACAGTCCGAATGTCGTCCATGTAGGCCCGCGCCCAAAAGTAGGCGCTGGCACCTTCAAAGTGATAGACGATGCAATTGTATTCTTGCTGGAGCTCCTCACCGACATTCAGTTCCTGACATTGGTGCTCGATCGCGGTCGGTCCCACTTCCTCGCGGTCGACCGATCCATGATTGCTCATTAGGAACTCTCCAGGACTGGAGCCGCTTGCATAGTCACATACTACCATCAGAAGCGTCTGCGTCGATCGCGCTCTCTACCCACCAAGGCATCTTGGTGACAAGCTGTTTTGATAGATTGCCATGGACCTGTTTTTCGGAGCAATTCGCGGCCATCACCGAGGTCTCATCTTCGGCGCGCGCGCAATGCGGAGAGACGTTTCTACAGGGAGACGATCATGTGCTCGGCAGAACTGTCCGCGAGCGAGGCGGAGCGACTGCGCGCGTTCGAACGCCAAGGCCATGATGCTCTGGCGACGAGCTATCACGCCTTTTTTGCCCCGGTGACGGCCTTGGCTATCAGCCCCCTCCTCGACGCCTTGCGTCTGCGCCAAGGTGCACGCTTGCTCGACGTCGCAACCGGGCCGGGTGGTCTCGCGGCCGAAGCTGCGAAGCGCGGTGCCCACTCGATTGGCGTCGATTTGTCACCCCGGATGATAGAATTGGCGCAGCGACTGCATCCGGGCGTCTATTATCGTGAAGCCGATGTGGAGCATCTCCCATTTGCTGGCGATGTGTTTGACGCAGTTGTCTGCGCTTTCGGGCTCGGACATTTTCCCCGGCCAGTAGTTGCGGTCGCAGAGTGTGTGCGCACCTTGCTACCCGGTGGACGCATTGCGTTTTCCTGGTGGGATGATCCGGTTCGGCACCGAATCCAAGCCATCTTCCGTGAGGCTATCGCCGAGATTGGCGTGTCGGTGCCGCCAGACGTGCCCCGGGGCCACAATGTGCATCGCTTCTCCAGCACGGGGGAATTCCTGCAACTTCTGAAGGGAGCAAGGCTGGTCGATGTTACGGTCGAGGAGCACGCTGCGACTTATTCTGTCCCCGACTCGGAGACCCTTTGGCGCGGGGGTGTGGGTGGCCTTGTTTTAACCGGCTCTGCCATCAGGCACCAAGGCAAGGCGACCCAAGACCTGATCCGAGCCGCATTCGAACGTCGTGTCAGCTACTACAAATCTGCCGACGGCCTGACCCTCCCGGTCGCCTTCAAAGTAGGCTCGGGCCGACGTCCGATTTGATGACCAGTCCGGTCAACTCATTTGGGTTGCACGCTCAACCCAATACTGAAAGGCCGGATTGGCGAGTTCGAATTGCACAACACCAACACCCCCCTCCGTCGCCGGGGTCCTGCTCGCCCTTGCCGCAACTGGTCAAATCACACACGTGGACAATTAGAAGGAGGCTAGAATTTGTGCCGCGGGTCGTCGCCGGGATGCAAGTATTCGGTGCCGAGCGGTCCGATCACCGTCACCTGCGTCACATACTCACCCGATTTTGCCCAGTGGAAATGAGATGTGTTGCCGGGCAGAACGACAACACAACCAGGCGGGTAAGCCCGTAATTTGTCGCTGTCGAACTCATCACCCAGGCCGATATAGAAAACTCCGGACATGACCGTATAGACTCAGTCTTCCGGGTGTCGGTGCGGCATCAACTTCACCCCGGAAGGTACCTTGACCCTAATCACATAGGGACCCGGCTCGGAGGGTTGCCCAACAACGACTGCGAGTTGAACCGGAGGTGGCAATGCCGGAAAGGGTTTCCAGTCGATATCTTCGGGCAGGACTGATCTGAAAACGTCTTGGCCTGGCTGGTGATGTGCTGACATTGCAGTGCTCCTTATCGGCGCTGTATCGAGGACAATCGAACTCCTCAGATCAATTTGGCGTCTAAAGTGATTGCGGCATTGAGCACCTTGGACACTGGACAGTTCTTCTCGGCATCGCTGGCCAGGCGCGCGAACGCGGCTTCGTCAAGGTTCGGCACTTGGGCGCGCAAGGTCAGAGCAGACCGACTGATGCGAAAGCCTTGACCTTCAGCTTCGAGCGTAACCGCAGCCTCAGTGGTGAGTTGAGTCGGCGTATAGCCGGCGGCCTGCAGCCCGAATGCGAGCGCCATGGTGAAGCAACCGGCGTGCGCCGCAGCGATTAGTTCTTCGGGATTGGTGCCCTTCTCGTTCTCGAAGCGCGTCTTGAAAGAATACGGGGTCTGTGCGAGCACGCCGGAATCGGTGGAAAGATAACCGCTTCCGGTCCACCTGTCCCGCGCCAAACTGCTGTCGCCTTGCGGATCATTCAAGCCTCCTTGTGTCATCGCTTCTCTATCAGCAGCTGATCTCGCTGCTGTCGATCAGACCATCACCATGCCCTAGATAGATCCGTGCGTGTAGGTAGGCCGAGAGCTCATTCATTGCGGTCTCTCGTCAGACCTGCTTCAGCGCCGTGGTGTCGATCGGCATTTTGCGTAAGCGCTTACCGGTTGCGGCAAAGATCGCGTTAGCGACCGCCGGGACGATAGCCGAAGTTCCGCATTCGCCCATGCCGCCGGGCGGTTCGAAGTTTTGCACGATGTGGACCTCGATGTGACTTATTGTAGTCGGCTTATGGAATTTTGTTTTCTTGAGGTCGATAAGATTCACCTCTCCGCCAGACCTAAAAAGGTGAAATCGTCATGGAGCCTATCTCGCGGCAAAATCCGATCGCCACCACAGCTGCCGGCACTCTGCTGACTGCGGCTGCGGCAAACGCAGACCGGGGATTCCGTGCCGCAGCCTCAGCGTCCCGGTCACGACGGAACGGATCCGGGCCCGCGCGACCTGATGCGCAACACCGGCCCCCCCATCAACTCGGAGCTATTTTCGCGGCTGTTTGATTCATTCGCCCGCGGGGGGGGTGCCCAGCAGGACTCGGGCTTGGCCTCTATATAGTCGCGCGTGCTGTTCAGGAGCATGGTGGCCACATCAGCGTCGGCTCAACCCTTGACGACGCGATCACCTTTACGATTCGGCTGCCGCGTTTACGGGCGCATCCTTGACATTGGGACAATATGATTGGTCACCTGCAGGTGCCAGAGTAAGGCGGCGACAGATGATCGCGGTAAAGTGAACTCAACAACCCGCGACCTTCTGTTTTTTGGAACATTAATGCCCAATCGCAAATCGTGCGAGGGTATTCGATTGCCAATTTGACTAGCTGAGCGACTAACTCATCGAACAGACTCCGCGACGATTTTTGGTACGTTATTCCATCCAAAGCGATTAATGACCTCTGATCGAATAGCGAAAGATACCTGACGCAATCACTCTTCGTGAGACTCGTGTCTCTTGCGGGTGGCCGCGGCCTTGCGTGCAGATTTCTTACGGTCCTCCGCTGTCCGGCCAGTGTGGGGCGTCCTACCCAGTTGGGTCCAATCCGTCTCTGTCATATCAATACCATAATAATTTGCCGCCTTTTTAATATTGGCAAAGGCCAGTTGGCGATCTTCGTCTGAAACATCAATTACTTGGTCAAAACGAGCAATAGAATTTCTGACGTGACTCGCGTCAGTCAGGGGTTCCTTTCGCTGTTTCGGAAATGCGAAGACACTGTCAGGCAAATCACTCTGCTGGGTGAGCAGGCCGTGCTTCTCATGCGGTTTCCAAGTTGCTTCCATTTTCATCTCCATATTTACTCTTGTTCGCGCTCGTTCGATTTGCGCTGACATGTTCGTTTAGATGGACCTGGATTTACACGACTCATCCGAAATTGCGGTTTGCTGTTACTAATGACGGATCCGTTCTCCCGGTTCCGACACCTCGGGACACGAAATGCGGCTTGCACCAGGAAACCGCACAAGGCATTTGCGTCGTTGGAACTTGCAACCACCTTTGTCATCGTCAGCCGGCCGGGAATTCTCCCGCTGGCGGAATTAAGGCATCCCCGTCCTCAAGCCTCTCGTATCGCTGCAAGCGCTCGAGGCGGGCTGCCTCGGCCATATCGTGCCAATGAACGAGCGCCCTGTCATCTACCAAGGCGGAGCTTGGTCGCCGCACACGAAGCGAGCAATTACGTGCCACGTCGCGAGTTACTTTAGCCCTTCGGCCTGTCGCGATCGAAAGGAGCCACCAGCGAGACGATATTCGCCGCTCTGTAAGCTATTGGAGTTTAATGAATATTTGCCACCGCTCGAATGAATTCCGTTCCCATGCAAGCGGCGCTCAGCCTGGAGGGTCCTCAAGCAGGGCCGATTGGCCGGTCGCAAAAAGCAACACCTGCCGCGCCATCAGGGCGATGATCGAGTGAAAATCATCTTGATCGTTGTGACGCCGCCAGTCAATCGCGGTGCGAAAGAGTGTCTGCCGAATTGGAAGCGTTCGCACCCGCCTCAATTGACGTTACGTTGACGACGCGGGAAATTGTTCGCCGATGCCGGGACCGGAAGCTCCGCGCTGTGCGGATCGCCGGAGGTGTGACGGTTCAATCTGGTGGTTCGACGAAACTGGTTTGCGCAATGATCGCCCGATCTCCACGGTGTAGCGACGGCTGCTGGGCTCACTTCCCTGGCAATGCGGCTGTTCGGCCGGGGCCTCAACGACATGCAAGTGGCATCGGTGCTGCCCCTCGCACGCAACTTCCGGGCAATGGCGCGTTCTCGGTTTCATACAATGAGGTCGATGCAATGGGAGCGTTTCTCTCGAGCAGTGGCAGTTGAATGATTGTCGGTCGGTGGGTGTGTTGCGGTGTGAAGTTAGGCAGAGGCGGCGCGACTTAGTCCGCTGCTTCTTATCGAGCCACGCCCGATGATCAGCAGTATCGTTCGTCACGTTTCAGATTGGAGCTGAGCGATGAGCGTGGAAGCGGAATCCCGCGATCATAACCACCAATCGCCGAGGGCAAACCCGAGCGTCGGAACGAACTTCGTTCACGCCAGACAACCGACACCGCAAGAGCAACCCTCCGACGAGAACCACGTTATAGCGGCGCCGCCTCTGCAAGGCGAACGTCCCGACCGCAACCGCAGTCATCGTGGGGGCTTCCTGTGGCGGCATCCGCTTGCATCGGCAATTGGCCTCTTTCTCTTAATTCCAGTAGCCTCGGCGGGCTATCTCTACTGGGACCACGCCCGACACTTTGAATCGACCGACGACGCGTTCATTGCAGCACGGGCGTTTTCCATTGCTCCGAAGGTCTCCGGCTACGTAACCGCTGTACCGGTGACCGACAACCAGCACGTCGCGGTGGGCGAAGTGACCGCGCGGATAGATGATCGTGACTATCGCGCCTCGCTCGACCAGACAAAGGCGCAGTTGGCACATGATCAGGCAGTTCTCCAAGAGGCACGTAAGAATCTTGGCCGATACCAAACTCTTGCCACCACGGATTCGATCGCTCAGGAACAAGTTGACAATCAAAGCTTCCTGGTCGAGCAGGACCAGAGCACTGTTGCACTTGATCAGGCCAAGGTTGATGCGGCGCAGCTCAATCTATTCCATACCACGATCAGCGCAGCCGAAGCAGGGCGGGTGGTCAGCCTTACCGCAGCTGTCGGCCAGTTCGCACAAACCGGCACGACGCTGACGATTTTCGTGCCCGATGAAATCTGGATCACGGCAAACTTCAAGGAGACGCAACTCGACGCGATGCGCCCCGGCCAGCAGGCAACGGTTGCGATCGACGCCTATCCGGAACGCGCCATCCGCGGACACATCGTGAGTATCCAGCCAGGATCAGGCACCGCATTCTCGTTACTGCCGCCGCAAAATGCCACCGGCAATTATGTCAAAATCGTCCAGCGGGTACCGGTGAAGATTGTGATCGATGATCCGCCGAGCGATATCGTCCTCGGTCCGGGAATGTCGGTGGTCCCAACGGTGCGGACTGATTCTGCAGCGTCGCTTTACGAGCGGCTGCGAGCCGCCTTATGAGTGCCGCTGCAAGCCGAACGGCCGTTCCTACCGCAAACGTCAGCGCCGGGGGCAATCCCTGGCTGATCGCGGTGCTGGTTGCATTTGCGGCATTCATGGAAGTTCTCGACACTACCATCGCCAACGTCGCGCTGCCATACATTGCCGGCGGGCTGGGCGTGAGCGAGGACGAAGCCTCGTGGGTAGTAACAACCTATCTCGTTGCCAACGCCGTTAGCTTGACGGGAAGCAGCTATTTCGCACAACGGCTTGGCCGCAAACCATTTTTCCTGATCTGTTTGGCCCTGTTCACCGTAAGTTCGGTGCTGTGCGGCTTCGCGCCGAACCTGCAGTTGTTGCTGCTATTCCGCATCCTCCAAGGGCTCGGCGGCGGCGGCATGGTGCCGGTCTCACAGTCGATCTTAGCCGACACGTTTCCACCCGAAAAACGCGGTCAGGGTTTCGCGCTGTTCGGTATCGCGGTGGTGGTGGGGCCAGTGGTCGGCCCGACACTTGGCGGCTGGACCGCCGATAATTTCTCCTGGCAATGGTGCTTCCTCATCAACGGGCCGATCGGGGTGGTCGCTATCGCACTTATCGCGGCGTTGTTACGAGAATCTGCGACCGCGATCGCGGAGCGCAAGCGTTTCAGCGAGCGAGGCGTCAAATTCGATATCATTGGCTTCGTGCTGGTCGCCACTTTTCTCGGGGCACTCGAGATCGCACTCGACCGCGGGCTCGAGGATGATTGGTTTGCGTCCGACTTCATTGTCACGGTGACGGCGATTTGTGCCCTCGCCTTTGTGCTCATGATCCCATGGGAGCTTAGCCGCAGCCATCCGATGATCGACCTGCGTATGGTGGCGACCAGACAGTTCGGCGCATCCTTCGTGGTGATGCTTGCGGCAGGCGCCATCCTTCTTGCGACGACTCAATACCTGCCGCAGCTAGTTCAACAGGATTTCGGCTACACAGCCACTTGGGCGGGCCTCGTGCTCACGCCTGGCGGTATCGTGACGGCCTTGATGATGCCCATTGTCGGCCGTCTGTCAGGCAAGGTGCAGCCACGCTACCTGATCGCAATCGGTTCGGCGATCTCCGCGTTGGCGATGTATGATCTGACTGCGATCAACGGCGACTCTGGCTTCTGGTTCTTTGCGGCTTCTCGCATATACGTTGGCATCGGCCTGCCGCTGATTTTTCTGCCAATCATTGCCGCCTCGTACGAGGGAATTCCGCGCGACAAGACCGATATGGCCTCGGCGCTTATCAACGCGGCGCGCAACACCGGCGGCTCAATCGGGATATCGGTCGGTAACAACGTGCTCGCCCACCGGGAACAGTTCCACCAAAGCAGGCTCGTCGAACTCGTAAACAGCTCAACGCTCCAATTTCAGACCGCACTGAAGCAAGCGACTGATTACTTCGTGGCCCACGGCAACTCGCTACTGCAGGCGCAGCAACAGGCCTTTGCCTGGATCGCACAGCAGGTGCAGACGCAGGCGACCTATCTGGCCTACATCGATGTATTCTGGGTCCTGATGCTGATCTCCGCTGCGGCTGTTCCGCTCGGGCTCACGCTGCGCAAGATAAAGCTGGGCAGTGCCTCTGCGGCCGTTCAGTGATGCGAATCCGGCAACGCAGGGAAAGGACAAAAGGCGACGATCACGGCCTGCGGCATCGATTCGTCAGGTGGCCGCGTTCAAGCTCCGGTGTCCCTTTCCGACGCCGGTGTCGCTTTCCGATTGCGAGCTTTAGGAGCCGATGCGATATTCGGGAGTGCGCATTCCGGGACCCATGCGCGCGGAGCATCGCAAGAGTTTGGTTGAGCACTCGAAAATGGCCGTGGCCGCGGATCGGGCAACGTTAGGCCGCATGCGAATACTCCTGGTAGAAGATTCCTGGCAACTCGGCATCGCCCTGAAGGGCTTGCTGCAGTCTCTGGGATTGACAGTGGCCGGACCGGTCGCGACGTCCGTGGACGCCGAGCGCTTGGCCTCCGCACAGTTACCGGATCTCGCGCTGGTCGACATCAATCTTCGAGGGGGCGAACAGGCCTACGGTTTGATCGACCGGCTTCTCGATCTGGGTGTCCGCGTCATCGTGACGTCAGGTTACGCGGAATTGCCGATGCTGCCGGCGAGGGTTTCGGCGGTCCTGCAGAAACCGATCAAGGAAGCGCAGCTTCTCGCGATCCTCGAGGACCCGAGCGGGCCGACGACGGTCGCGTGAGGGTCGCGCGCCGGTGTTTTCTGAGTTTCGCCGGGCACATGTTCTTATCAGAAGGCAAGTTCTGATTTCGGCTTTCCTGCGGCGGACTTTTTCTTTCCGCAGACTCGTTAGGCTTGTTCGAGCGGAACATCAACCGTGCAGCGGACCCCGTCAGGCGCGAAGGCTAGGTCGACCGAGCCGCCAAGTTCGTGCGGGATGAGTTCGCGGATGAGGCTGGTGCCATAGCCTGACTCGGCGGGAGGCGCCACCGGTGGGCCACCATGCTCGCGCCATTCGATGATCACGCGTTCCGGCTGCCCCTCGCACCGGCGGTCCCATTTCACTGAGACGCGCCCGTTCGGCGTCGACAGCGCGCCGTATTTCACCGCATTGGTTACGAGTTCGTGGAGCACCATCGCGACCGCCTGGGTGGCGGCGGCGCTGAGCATGACGTCTGGCCCACCGATCATTGTGTTGCCGCTGGTGGCATAAGGCGCGAGCTGATGCCGAACAAGATCGGCGAGGTCGACACCCTGCCAGCGGCTTTGGCTTAGCAGCGAGTGGGCATCCGCCATGGACTGGATGCGCCGGTCGAGCGCTTGGATGAATTCATCGACCGAGTGGCTACCCTGGCGCGTGTACATGGCCACAACGGCGACGCGTGCGAGCAGGTTTTTGACCCGGTGATCAAGCTCGGCGATCAGGAGGCGCTGGCGTTCCTCGGCGTGCTTGCGCGCGGTGATGTCTACAGTGAGGCCCTTAAGGCCAACGTAGCGTCCGGCCGCGTCGAATTCCCCGCGGGACGCTTCTTCGAGCCATACTTCGCGGCCGTCGGGGCGAATGAACCGAAAGGTGGCCGTGTAGGAAGGACGATCCGGGCAGACACCAAATATAAGTGCCTTGAAGCGCGCACGATCATCGGGGTGGACACGTGCAAGGAACTGAGTTGCCGAAGAGGCCTGGTTTGAGTCGAATCCGAGAATCTGCGCGGCATTTTGGCTGCGCCGTGAGGAGTCGGTGCGGATATCCCATTCAAAGGCGGTCACTCCGCCGGCCGTCAGTGCCTCCTGCAAGCGAGCTTCGCGCTCCATGAGAGCGGCCTCATGCTCACGCCGCTCTGCGAACAATGCCGCGAGCACGAGCGCGCACAGCGACGTGGCCAAAATACCAGCCTGCGCCCCTAGAATGCGATTTTCAATCGGAATGCCGGGGTCCCCGAAATAACCAATGCCAAATGTCGTCATCGAAACCAGAGTCAGGGCAACGACGAATGCAGCCGTCGCGGCAAAAATCGGCTGGCAACGCGCCGCAAGCCACAGCAGCAGTGGGAACAATAGGCTGACCGGCACCACATTCCCCCATGGCTCCTGCGGCAGGAAAAGCACCAAAGCGCTCATCGCAACCAGAGTTGCCAAGGCAACTGCGCCTTCAGCTAGTTCGCGCCGCGGCGGCGGATCCCGGATGGCCGAGGCGAGCCCGATGAGCAGCGGCGCGACCGCAACGATGCCAAGCGCATCGGAAGCAAACCAGTGCTGCCAAATGGTCAGACTCGATGCCGTCGAGGCGTGAAACAACCGGTAACCTGCAGTTCCGCCGATCCCTGAGACCGCGGTCGCGATTAATGCGGCTGCCAGCAATCGCAGCACGTTAGGCAGCCTGCCAAGGTCGAAACCTGGGCCGAAATTACGTTCGATCAGCCAGGCGGCTAGCACCGCCTCACCCGCATTGCACAGGGCAAAGACGGTAGCGCTTGCGATATTCCTGTCACCCAGAAGGTTGGCAACGACGGTTGCCGCGATCGCTCCGGCCGCGACCGGCAGTCGCGCATCGGGCCCAAGCGCGATCAGCACACCGGCCGCGACTCCGGCTGCAGGCCAGAAGACCGCCACCCCATCAGGTTTGGTCAGGAGGAGGAGGCTGAGCCGCGCTGCCAGGAAATAGGCAATGCCGACCAGGACCGCGAGGCCGACCGATCCGACGCTTCGACGCCTCAGGTGGCCCATCGCGACGACCGGTTGATTCACGACCCGCTCTCCCTGGTACCGCGGCATGAAATGCACTCGACCTTGAGCTAGTCAACGAGCCAGGTGTCCTGGGCTGGATTCATCTGGAAGCCAAAGCCAAGGGCTTCGCGCGCGAATTTCGGTCATGGCGCCCGCGCATCTGTACCGCTCGCGCAAGCTCATCATATGTCGATCGTTGCATTTTTGGTGCCCCGTCATCAGAGACCTTTTTGACGGTCCAAGTCGAAAATCTCCGAAACTGCCCGGTTGAAAATCAGGGCCATCCGGAATGAAGCGAGCGGTTACGGGCACGGCCGCTATGCCTTCGCAATGAAAGGTCGGCTTGTGTGGCCAAATGGCTTGAGGGATCCGACGGGCCGCCGCCAACGGCGATCAATTGGTGGGCCTCCCCATACGAAATGGGTATACGGCTACCGCGACGGAGTCGAGTTGGTCCAAGCCCGTAGCGAAGACTGGGTCCGGGTGCTCGAAGCAAACCTGGCGTCGGCCAGCACAGCCTGTTCTTCGCTAACCACTGGCACCGTCGGCCGCCGAGGCGCCCTCCCCGCCACACGCCTCAGCGACTTACCCGGTTGGCATTCGAGATGTCCCACCTTGTCAAGCCAAGCCGCTCATTCGCAGGTTGGTGCCACTGATCGGACGTCATTGTCCGGCTGCCGTGCCGATTTCCCGCAGGCGCAGATGGAAGATGGTCCCGCGTGGTTCAGCGGCCGACGCCCACAACCGGCCGCCATGGGAGTCGATGATCGAGTGACAAGCGAACAGACCCATGCCGATCGCCCCCGATTTCGTTGTGAAGAAGGCCTCAAAGATTCGGCTCATGTTGCCTGGGTCGACTCCTGTCCCGTTGTCCCGCACGGTGATTTCGATATCATGCGGTGCCTGGATCAGCGACGTGATCTCAAGCACTCGCGCCCGATCGTCGACCAGATCCATGGCCTCGGCACCGTTCATGACCAAGTTCAAGATAACCTGTTGCAGCTGGACGCGATCGCCTAGAACCTGCGGCAAGTCTGGCTGCAAACGCAGCCTGACTAGCACGTGGTGTCCAACGAGCCAGCCTTGCATCAGCGAGAGGACCTCGTTGACGACCTCGTTCATGCCGATCGGCGTCCGTTCGCAACCTACTTTTTTGAATACCGCCCGAAGACCGTCAATCTGCTCGCTCGCGCCTAGGGCGTCGCGCACAATCCGACTGAAGGCTTCGCGAGCCTGATCGATGTCCGGGACCGGACGCATAAGCCAGCGGCGCCCTGCATTTGCATTGGCGGCCACGGCTGCCAATGGTTGCTTGATCTCATGGGCAATGACGGCCGACGCGGCGCTCGCGGTGGTCGAACGCCCCACCTGGGCAAGATTCAACAGAGCCCTGCTTTCGCCCGCCCGGGTCCCAGCGAACTCGCCAATCATGTCATTGAAGGCGGTTGCCAGCTTTCCGATCTCGTCTGCGCCCGGTTGATCCAAGCGCAAATCGTAGTTGCTGGTTTCACGGATCTTCTTGATAACGTCTTCGAACTGTCGCAGCGGCCGTGTCATTTGGCGGTAGGCCGTCGCGGCAAAGAGCAAGCCCGCGCCAGTCAGAGCTATGACGACGGCGAGGCTAATGTTCAGTCGAGCGGCCTGATCGGCAATTATCTGCTGCAGCAAATGGTCATTTGCAACGAATATATTGTGGGCAAAATCGATGGCGACTTGCTTGTCAATGACAAGCTCGTAGGCGGCTATACCGAGTGCAACAATGAACAAACTGCATGCGATGAACAAACTTATCCTTGCGGGCAGGTTCCTGAGCAGCGCAACCCTCGACGGTGTCATCTTGTCACCACGCCCCGCCAATTCGGTGAGCCAACCTACACCGTCTCACCAGCCGGGCGCCACCGGCTTCCGAAACGCTCACAACCGCAAACGCCGCGACCAAGCCAGGAATCTCCGACATATCGCCGGCTAATCATAGCCCAATAAAACCGGCTCCGCGGGCCAATTAGCGCCGGCGAGCCTTACACTATCCCGCGGCTGACGTCGGCTCATGCAATATCGGCGGACCAAGTTCCTCGAAACGGAACAGCTTGAATGCGCGATCTCCATCCTCGTCCAGCACACGGAGATCGTCAGTTTCTCGGAGATCCCCTCTGACGACCGAGAAATGCGTACCATACCGCTGCTCGGCAAGACCAATCGGAATCTCGTAAGCAATGAATTTGTCAATGTCTTTGCTTGCGAGCTTTTCGATCAGACTCACATCTGAAATGGATTGATGACTCGTCAGAACAACGATCGGGCCTGAACCGGTTATAAGCATGTATGCTTTCATAAGTGCCTCCAACTCGCTGGGTCGAATGAGCTTTTGATGTGACACATTTGCTAGGGTCATTTTGGCAAGCAACACACTCTCGGCATGTTTAGAGCGGCGAGACTTGTTGCCGGTCGCCCGCCGTCATCGCCCGTTTTATGATTGATCAAAGTCGACAGCCTGCTGAGCTAACCGCCGCTGATCTTCGAATAGGCGCGCCGTAACCGCACCAAAAATGATACCGCCGATATGGGCCAGATAAGCCACCCCGCCAGACTGGACATCTGCCACGACCCCAAAGTCAACAAGTTGAATGAGAAACCACAGTCCGATCAGGAGCGCAGCTGGTATCAATGTGATCTGGACGAAAAAGCCGAGGAACACCAAGGTACGAATCTTGTCCCGAGGGTAGGTGACTATGAACGCGCCCATGACGGCGGCAATCGCCCCGCTCGCACCGAGATTCGGCATAGTCGAGCCAGGATCGGCGACGATCTGCGCGAGCATCGCGACCACTCCCCCGAGCAGATAGAATGCTGCGAAACGCCAGGGGTTCATGGCGCCTTCTATCTGCGGGCCAAAAGCCCAAAGGAATATCATGTTACCAATGATGTGCGACCAGCTTCCATGCATGAACATCGACGTCAAAATCGTGCTTAAGTGATGTCCGGCGGCGATATCTGCAGGCGTCACAGACCATCGAGTTACGAAATCATTACCACCGATCAACTCGAGAATGAAAACGAGTGAGTTCAGTACGATGATCGATATGGTGACAATCGGTGGCCGCGATGGGCGCCGCGTTTCATCTTGGATCGGGAACATGTCTTCGTCCGTTTAACCGTATTGGATTGCGTTCTGTCAGGCTGCGCGACGCATGGCTCTTCGACCCCATGACCCCCGGCGCCCCTCTCAACCGACAGCTTTCCATCGTCTGCCCGTTTTGGCCAGAGCCAACGCGCGAAGCCGTGATGCTGCCCGCTGACGGTAGCTTTCGTGGCTGGGCGATTCCTGGCGGGTCTTGACTTGATTAGGAGATCTTAATATCGCGAACACTCACTGAACCCTCTGCATTGCTTCCAGCGAGTATCACGCAGCTTTCGAAGAGACGCTTCTGTGCCGCCAATGCCACCAAAAAACCGCCACCACCCCAAGGACAGCGGCAGCGATTAACGCGAAAATCAACGCCGAGTTTTCGATCCAGGCAATTGCCGGAATGCCGAGCGCCATGATTAGTCCGAGAAGACAGATCTGCCAGGATAGCACATGGACGCCGGCAGTAAATGTGCCAAGCGTCAGCAACGTGAAAATCGCGAGCCCGGTAGCGTTGGCGGTAAACACTCTTTGAACGCTCGGCAGCAAGACCAAATTCATCACGATCAGGAAGGCTGACCAGTGCAGCACCTGTGTCGTGATCAACCGCAATCGCGCATCGCGATCGTCCGCCCTGTGCCAACCTGTGGAAATACACACCAGCCCGATGATGGGCCCAAGAATTTCCCAATAGGCTATGATTGGTTGCTTGGAAAAACTGGTATAGGCAACACCGAGTATTGTGAGGATCAGGACAAGAGTGAATGGCAGTTCCCTGAACCACAGACTCAAGTGCCGTGGTTTGCTTGAGGTCTGCGGGGTTGCGGTAGTCATTTCAGCGTCGAGCCAACCGACATTCGCATCGCCACCCCCTGTCAGCTTGCAGCTTGGGCGGTTGAGCCATGCCGGCTCCCGTCCAGTCGGGCGCGAAGCCTAAAGGCCAACACAACAAGAGACACGCCAAAGACCAGCGCATAGGCGCCTAACCACCAAGTCAACACCACCGCCCCGATCATCGGTGCCGCGATCAGCAACACCCCGTACAGCACCGACACGATGCCGCCAAAAATCAACCAACCTCGGCCGTCCGCAATCTCGAGCCGAAAGGCCGCCGCCAATTCCAATATGCCGGTGAGAATCGCCCAGACAGCAATAAGGAGGACGAAAGCCACCACGGTAATTCCTGGCCAGAGCACCGCCACAGCGGCGGCGGCGATGTTGACGAGACCTTCGAGCAAGAGGTAGCCCCAACGTTCATGTTGCCGAGCTGACCGTATCGCGCTCACCATCCCGAACACGCCGTCAACGAGCGCGTAGGCCGCAAACACGATGACCAGCGACAGCATGGTAGCGCCCGGCAGGAAGAGGGCAATGAGGCCGAACACAATGGCAAGGACACCTCGTATGCCAATTGCCCACCAGTTCTGGGCGAGCACGGCCATCATCAACTCGTACTCTGGGGATCCGGCACTGTGAAGATTTGGGCTGGCCATGATCGTTCCTCAGTTCGGATCGGCTGCACCGTTATGATCCGCTGCGTGGATCCTTCACATCCCCCGCAGTTGCAGCGCCAGCACGATCCACGTCGCTCCGTATAAAATCAGATCAATTCCGACAAACAGGCCGATGACCCAAAGTCCTGAAGCCGGCCATTGTGCGAGTACGAGCAACCCCAGCACGAGTGTAATCAATCCATCAGCCACGTGCCATCCCCAGCCGGGCAACGCGACTGCCACCGCGGCGATCACCTGAAATAGCCCGCCAACTAGAAAAAACATGGCCATGAAGACTGTTGCCACCTCCGCGCTGATGACTGGTCTCATGACGATTAGCAGGCCGACAATTCCAAAGAGAATCGCTGCCAATAGATGCTGAAAGAATCCAGCCCAATGCCCGACCATAACAGCTTGGGCGATTTCGACGGCTGAGGCCAATACCAACAGCCATCCGAAAAACAGCATCGAGACGACAGTTGCCGTGACCGATCGCACCACGGCGGCGACGCCCAAGATCAGCACGGCAATCCCGAACGCCAGAAACCACCCCCAGTATTGGATGATCTCGTGCGGTATTTGGACCTGCAATTGGACATCGGTCATGTGCTACCCCCCTTTAGCTCTCAACAGTCGGGTGCAGACACCCTGCACGGCGTCTTTGCCTTGGCTTCGACCTTGGCGTTCAGCGCCTGCATCATTTTATCATTGCCGGCCGCGTTCAATTCCGTGAGAGTCTCCGCATTAAACTAGATCTGCTCCGCCGTGACGCCACTCTCATGCACACCGGTTGATTGATCTTCAAGCTGGATTGAAAGGTCCAATGGGCGCGAAGTCTTGATCTCAATCTAATGTCGTCAGACTTACGTTACTCATAGCGCAGCCTGCAGTCTAGCGTGCCAGCCAAGCTCTAGCGAGGTTCGCCCGCGCGCTATTCTCCATCAGGAATTGCACTTTGGGCGATGTCAAATACGAATCCAAGCGTAATGTAACATACTTGTGTGACTAAAGTAACGTTTATACCTCATAAAAACATCGTATCGGGACGATAGCGCCGTAGCGGCTGGGCTGCTCAGGAACGTGGCTGCGAGATCCAGACAAAATGCCGCTTGGTATCGCTATCCTGCGAATGGCGTTATGATAATTGCCTCCCTAAAGGCAGACGCTTTGGGTGCCGGCAAGTCATCACCTCGGGCAACCACAGTCGCCCGCGGGGCGCGATCTTAATCCTCAGCCTATGGCCGGCGTGCGATTTCTACATCCAAGCTGACTAGCCGCCTTTGGTCTGCATTTCATCGTCGTCTAGTCGTTCGGTCTGCTGGAGCAAATCATCGAACAGTGAGTTGAAATCGCGCTCCATTTCGCTGTGGATCAAATTCCACGTTGCACCATCGGCTTCGGCCGAAGCTAGTTTTTTCTGTATCTTGTCTTGCCGCCGCCGAATTTCTTCAGCCAATGTTCGGCGTGCGTCCGTAAATTCACCTTGCTGCTTGAAATCGCGCAGTTGGGCGTCCAAACGCCTGGAGAACTCGTCCAGGCTTGCTCTAAACTTCTCACGATCTGCTTCGGCCATTTGATCCACCCTGTTCGATTGAGGTAATAAAATGTTCGCTCACGATGTCATGACCAATGATGCACGGCGCGAACCATGAGACGGCAAACGGAACGGCATACGGTTAATCAGCATTCCACCAATGTTTGCGTGTCTCGTTGCGCATCGTAGATCGTCGGCGGTCAGCATCTGAGTGGGAGCACGTCGCCACGAACTGACCTGGAGGTTCTTGAGGAACTGAGGCGCGGCCCCATTCCGTCTCGTCTCCACGATAGGACCGATTGCACAATACCGGATCACATTGGTCAAGCCAAATTGCCGATTGACTATTCCTCAACGAGTGCGTCGCGCGGGGAAGCTCAAGGTAGAGGCCGGGGTCGGTGGGTCGCCTCTCGTGAGATGAGAGTGCGCGTTCACAGATCAGCCGCGAGTGTCTCGAACGGCTCGGGCGTCGAGGACCTGGCGCATCGTGCGGGCCAGATCGGCCTTGCGATACGGCTTGGCGAGCAAGGACACGCCGGGGGCCAGACGGCCATGATGCATGATGGCATCCTGTGAATGTCCCGACGTGTAGAGGACGGCCACGCTTGGCCTCCGCGTGGCGATGATGTCGGCGAGTTCGCGTCCATTCATGCCCCCCATGATCACGTCGGTGAAGAGCATGTCGAATGCAGCACCCTGGTCCAACAGTGCCAACGCTTCGGGACCATTAGCGGCGGCAATCGTCTTGTACCCAAGTGTTGCGAGCTGCGCGATCACGTAAGCGCGGACCAGACCGTCGTCCTCGACGACCAGAATGATCTCCGATCCACCTTGCAATTGGTCCGGACCCGTCGCATCGGGGCTTGCTGCCGCCTGCGCACTGGGTGGCAAATACAGAC
>Ga0187783_10000999_pt1 | contig 20871 bp, 22 predicted proteins | sample 1015_SJ02_MP02_2_FD_132471 | JGI IMG/M metagenome (GOLD analysis project Ga0187783, IMG submission 132471) | Tropical peat soil microbial communities from peatlands in Department of Meta, Colombia - 1015_SJ02_MP02_20_MG | ecosystem: Environmental > Terrestrial > Soil > Wetlands > Peat | place...
CCAAGCAGACGCGCATCTACACCCGTACCGGCGACAAGGGGATGACCGGTCTGGTCGGCGGCGGACGCATAAAAAAGAGCGCCCCGCGGATCGAAACGTACGGGACGCTAGACGAGCTTTCCAGCGCGCTCGGCGTTGCGCGCGCGACATTGCGGCCATATTTGCCCGAGCAGCCCCGCGCGCGTCGCACCGACGCTTGGCTTGCCTGGACGCAAGACATGCTCTTCAATCTCGGCAGCGAGCTCGCCACGCTTCCGAAGGACCGGCGCGACGGCCGGATCTCGATCGGCAGCAGCGAGATCGAATCGCTCGAACGCGCGATCGATGAAGCGCAGATCGAGCTGGCGCCCCTGGCGAACTTCATTCATCCCGGCGGCTCGCTGCCGGGCGCGCATATGCACTTCGCACGAACGATTTGCCGGCGCGCGGAACGCCTTCTCGTGATGCTGATCGAAGGTGAAGAGCCGGCTTCGAACGACGCGTTGCGATACCTGAACAGGCTTTCCGATGCGCTTTTCGTTTGGGCGCGTTGGATCAACGACGTGCTCGATACTCCGGAGCATCTCTGGAACCCGTCGAGCAGGCCTCCAGACCCATGATGCGAAGCGCCCCTTAGATGTCATTCGTTTCCGAGCTTTTCGCGACGACCGACGCTGAAAAGCTGCGCGAACTCGGCACGCGCAAGATCCTTCGCCGCGCACTTACGGCTAAGGATCTGATCGCCATCGGATTGGGCACCATGATCGGCGGCGGCATTTTTACTACGATTGGGACCGGCGTCAAGGGCGCCGGGCCGGCGGTGATCGTTTCCTACTTGCTCGCCGGTCTCACGTCGTTTTTCGCAGCGCTCTGCTACGCGGAGCTGGGCGCCATGGTGCCGGTCGCCGGGAGCGCCTATACGTATGCGTACGCGACGATGGGGAAACTTTTCGCGTGGATCATCGGCTTCGCGCTCCTCTTCGAATACGGCATCAGCGCCGCGCCGGTCGCGCAACAGTTTTCGGCGGCCATCCAAGACGTCTCCAAAGGAACCGGCTTAGTCTTGCCGGCGTGGGCTCAGCAATCCAACCTGGTCATCCACGGCGCGTGGTGGATGCCCTCGAGTTGGGATCTTGCCCACTCGCAGTACGATCTGGTGGCGGCGCTCTTCGTCATCGGACTGAGCATCTTGCTCTCCGTCGGTATCCGCGAGTCCGCGACCGTCAACAACGTCTTCGTCGTGCTGAAGATCTCGGCGCTGGTAGTCTTTGTGATCGCCGGGTCGTTCCTGGTTCACGCCGTCAACCTCCACAACTTCAACCCGGTCGGCTGGGGAACGCTGCGACCCTTCGGCGGCCTTGCCGATTATTCGTCGTCGGCGCAACCATACGGCATCATCGCGATCGGCGCGTACGTCTTCTTCAGCTACATTGGCTTCGACACTGCGACCACGACCGCCGAGGAATGCAAACGCCCGCAGTTTGATATTCCGGTGGGCGTCATCGGCGCGCTGGCGATCGGGACCCTGATCTACTGCGCGACAGCCATCGTGCTCGTCGGCGCCGTGCCCTGGAATCAGGTTCCGATCAAGAATCCCCTCGTATACGCGCTCGCGCCGCTGCACGTTCCCGCGCTGAGCTGGGTGATTACGATCGGCGTTCTTGCCGGAACGACCAGCGTCGCGCTCGCCTCGCTGCTGGGACAGTCGCGTATCTTCTACGTCATGGCTCGCGACGGCATGCTGCCGCCGGTCGTGGCCGCGGTGCACCCGCGATTCAAGACGCCGCTAGTCACGACGCTGATCACGGGCGCCGCCGTTGCGATCCTCGCGCTGATCGTTCCACTCAATAACTTGCTCAATCTCGTCAACATCGGAACGCTCATCGCCTTTTCGGTCGTCTGCACGGGCGTTCTCGTATTGCGCAAGCACCGCCCCGATTTGCCGCGCAGCTTCCGCGTGCCGTTCGTGCCGCTCTTCCCGATCCTCGGAATTACTTTTTCATTGTTTTTGGCGGTGTTCGGTCTCTCTCGAGCGACCTGGACCTGGTTTGTCTTGGCCCTGCTCGTCGGTCTGGTCTTCTTCTTTGCCTACGGCTTCCGCAAATCGAATCCGGCCGAGGTCGTACCGGTCGAAGAGCCGGCAGGTTTGACCGAATTCGCGTAAGCGTATGGATCGCCTCGAGTTTTTGAGCGCGCTGGCTGCGGCATTGGCGGGGGCGGCGCCCGTGCCGTCACCGTCACCGTCACCAACGACCTCGTCGAACCCGTGGGACGAATGTACGACGAGCGGCGCGCTGCCGTACGACCGGCCCATCGGGCTGAAAATGCGCGTTCTCGACGGTCCGGACTTCGACCTGATCAAGTATCGTGGCCAGGCCGTTCTGCTTCACATCTTCGCGACTTGGTGCGGCCCGTGCAACAAAGAGATGCCCTACGTAGTGGAGGCGGCGGCCGATTACGCGCCGCATGGACTCGCCGTGATCGGCATCGATAGCCGCGAACAGGACAACACCGTGCGCGCCTTCCGCAAGCGCTACGGAATTGCGTTTCCGATCGCGATGGATGCCGACGGTACGTTCGTCCAAGTTCTTGAGGTCGGAATGAAGCACGGCACGGTCAACTTTCCCGTGACGCTCTTCATCGACCCCGACGGTTATCTCTACTGCGATTTGGTCGGCGGCGTCAGTCGCGGGCAGCTGCGCTATCGTATCGAGCGGTTTCTCACGGCTTCGGCCGGCGCGCTCAAGCCGGCGGCGTCGCCGACGCCGATGCCGGCGTCACCGCGTCCGGCCAGGATTACTGAGCCGGTGCTTGGGGATTTGGCGCCTGGCCTATTCCCGGGGTGATCACTTCGATGCGGGCCGCGCGCGGATCGTATTTCGCGCGAACCCGGAGCGCCCGCGCCACCGCATCGAGCGATACCATCACCCTGCCGCGAACTCGAAACGGCGCGTGCTTGAGGGTGAACGCCATCCCGTTGACCGTCGCTCGAGTGTCGCCAACGCGCACGCGCAGCGATTGATTGCCGAGCACGACGTAAACGCTGCCGGTCTTTAAATCGACTTCGGTCTCGGCACCGAGTGCGTCGGCAATCGAGCGCAGGGGCACGAACGCTTTGTCGCTCGCGGTCGTCACCGGCGACACGTCGCTGTCGACGCGTTCGCCGTCGACCATCATCACGATCGGCCGCGAGAAGGCGAGCAAGATCGAAACCCCGAGCGCGGCAACGGCAATTAACGCCAGGCGCCGCAGGCTCAGCTCGCGGTAGAGCTCGGCGGCGCGCCGAATCACGCGCCGATTTCCCCGACGTACGCCGGATACTTCTCGGCGATCACTTTCTCTATTTCCAAGCGCAGCATCCCCAGCAGCTCGTGCTCGGGATAGGTCCCGACCAGCTCGCCGGCGCGATAAATCGCGCCCTTCCCTTTACCGCCCGCGATGCCCACGTCGGCCATTTTCGATTCTCCGGGGCCATTGACGACGCAGCCCATCACCGCTACTTTCACCGGCGCGCTGTACGTTTTCGCGATTGCTTCGACCGCGCGGCCCAGCTCGAGGACCGATATTTCGGCGCGACCGCACGAGGGGCAGGCGGTGATTTCGAAGCCTTTTTCCCGCAGCCCCAGCGACTTGAGAATGCCCCAGCAAACCGGCACTTCTTCGATGGGATCGTCGGCGAGCGAAACGCGGATCGTGTCTCCGATCCCTTCCCACAGCAAAATGCCCAGACCGATTGACGACTTGATCGTACCGTCGCGCAGCAGGCCGGCTTCGGTGATGCCAAGGTGCAGCGCATACGGCGTTCCCCGCTCGCGCAAACGGCCGTCCATGATGCGGTACGCATGCACGGTCGTCGCGACGTCGTGCGCTTTGAGCGAAATCGCAATATCCGTGTGGCCGTGCTCTTCGAGGATGTCGACGTGTCGCAGCGCCGAGAGCACCATCGCCTCCGCCGTGTGTCCCAGCGTCTTCTCCAAATCGGGTGCGAGCGATCCCATGTTGACGCCCACGCGAATCGGAATGGCGCGCGCCTTGGCCGCTTCGACTACCTCGGCGACTTTTTTCGGATCCCGGATGTTGCCGGGATTGAGGCGGAGCTTCGCCACGCCGGCTTCGATCGCTGCGAGCGCCATCTTGTGATCGAAGTGAATGTCCGCGACGATCGGCACGGGCGAGCGGTGCACGATCGCGGGCAGGCCGGCGGCATCGGGCGGATCCTTTACCGTAACCCGCACGACCTCGCATCCTTCCATCGCCAATCCGTAAACTTGTTCGAGCGTTGCGTCGGCGTCGGCGGTGTCGGTCGTGGTCATCGATTGCACGGCGATCGGATGGTCTCCGCCGATCCAGACGCTTTTGGCATCGGCCTTCCCGGTTTTATTCTGCAGCAGAATCGGCTTGCTCTTACGCCTCACGCGCAGCATTAGTGCCTTCCCTTGAACGTTCGGTGTATAAAGCTGGCCGTTTGGAGGTCGCGGTCAGCGTCACTCTTCGCTCGCAAAGCGCCGCTTTTGTTGCTCATCGTTCCTTGCCCGCATTCCACCAAACGGCCAGCTTTATACACCGAACGTTCAAGGGAAGGCACTTCACATCACTCCTTGTCCGCTGACGATGCGCGCGATGTCGTGGAACGCGACCAGCATGATCAGCGCCATCAGCGCCGCAAACCCGGCGATGTGAACCATCGCCTCTTTTTCGGGATCGACCGGCCTCCCGCGTATGAGCTCTGCGATGATGAACGCCGCGCGGCCGCCGTCGAGCGCGGGAATCGGCAACAGGTTGAAGAGACCAAGCGCGAATGAAATCGTCGCCGCCAACGAAAAGTATGGGCCCCAACCCCAATCTTGAACCGTCGCTGCCACCTGCCCCATGCCGATCGGGCCGGCTATTTGCGGAGCATATTTCGCAAACTGCGTAACCAAGAGCGCGATGCCGTCGACCGTTTGGGTTGCAATCGTGGCGAACTCTTGCGCGCTTAGCCGCACCGCGGTCGCAAAGCCGACGCGAACGTACGCCGGAACCGGCGAGAAGCCGATGCAGCCCAGGTTCTTCCCGACTTGAGGCGGGCACGCCCGCGGCGACACTGACACTTTGGTGCGAATCCCGTTTCGTTCGTACACGAGGCCGAGCTGCTTGCCCAGCGAGGCATGGATCGTGTCGACGAGGACCTTGCCGCTCGCAATCGCAACGCCGTCGATCGCGACGATGCGATCCCCGGGCTGGATCCCCGCTGCCGCGGCAGGCGAGCCCGGGAGAATCTCGCCCACGACCGGTTGGTTAGACCGGTCGCTCGCGACGCCGAATGCCAGCGCGCCGATCAACAGAATACAGTAGCACAGCAAAAAGTTCGCAAAGGGGCCCGCCAGGATGATGGCCAGACGCCGCCACGGCGATTTTGCCTGAAAGTTGGTCCCCAATCCCCGGGACTCGTGCAAGCTGGTGCTTGAACCGCGTATCGTGCTAATCGGCGCGACGTTCTGATTTGCCATCGCGTAAGCCGTGAGGCTATTGCCGATGCCGGACGCGTCGTCAAGCCCAACTCCGGCGCGGTAGTCGCGTTGCTGCTGCGCCTCGGACACGCGCGCGTCCTCGCCCTCCATCGCGCAAAAGCCGCCGATCGGCAGGGCACGCAGCGAGTAGCTCGTACCGGTGCGGGGACTCGTCCACGTAAGCAATCGGGGTCCGAAACCCACTGCAAACTCGTTGACGTGCACGCCGTTTGCGCGCGCGAGCACGAAGTGGCCCAGTTCGTGCAGCACGATAAGAACCGAGAGCATCACCAAGAAGGTGATCACTTTCTCGAATCCGACCAACGTGACGACGGCTAAAAGAATCAATGCGTGGGCCTTTCGATGCCGGCGACGATCTCTCCGGCGATTTTGCGCGCCTCCCGGTCGGCGTTTCTTACCCCCTCCAGCGTCGGCTGTTGCGGCTTGACGCGATCCATGGCCGCCTCGATGACGTCGGGAATTCGCCCGAACGAAATCCTCCCTTCGACAAAGGCATCCACCGCGACTTCGTTTGCGGCCGACAGGACGGCGGGTTGCGTTTCGCCGGCGGCAAGCGCCTGATACGCCAGCCCGATGCACGGGAAGCGGTCCGGGTCGGGCGCTTCAAAGTCGTAGCGAAGCACGGCCTCGCCGTTGCGGGCCCCCAGCGCCTGCAGCACGTCGGCGCCGGGATCGGCAAACCCGCCGAGACGTTTTGGATAGCCCAAAGCGTAGCCGATCGGAACGCGCATGTCCGGCGCGGCGAGCTGCGACTTTACGCTGCCGTCGTTGAAAAGTACGAAACCATGCGCGACCGATTGGGGATGGACGACGATTCGGATCCGGTCGCCTCCGAAGCCGAACAGACGGCTCGCCTCAATGACTTCGAGCCCCTTGTTCATCATGGTAGCCGAGTCGATCGTGTTCTTGGTTCCCATGCGCCAAGTCGGGTGCGCGAGCGCGGCGGCGAGATCGGCGTCCTCCATGGCTTCGCGCGATGCGCGCCAAAACGGACCGCCCGATGCGGTAAGCACGATCGCCGCGACGCTCGTGCGGTCCTCACCGACCAAACACTGGAATATCGCGCTGTGCTCGCTGTCCACCGGAAGCAGCTTCGATCCAGTGCGTCGCGCGCTTTCGACGAGCAGCGCACCTGCTGCGACGATTAACTCTTTGTTTGCCACCGCAACGTCGATGCCGTGGTCGACCGCCGCGAAGACCGCCTCGAACGCGACCGAACCGTCGGTAGCGGCAAGCACGATCTCGGGTTCGCTGTCGACGGCTACGCGGCGTAATCCGGCAGGTCCGTCTTGCGCCGCGCTCGTGATCTCGACGCCGAAGCGAGCGGCCTGTTCGCGCAGCAGCTCGACGTTGCTGCCTGCAGCCAGTGCGACGACTGCGAACTCGTCGCGGTGGCGGTCGATGACGTCGAGCGCCTGCGTCCCGATCGAACCAGTGGAGCCTAAGATGGCGACGCGCTTTCGATCGGTCATTACAGCGAAAGAATTCCCAGAACGTGCAACATCGCATAGAAGGCGACGCCGCCAAGAAGGTATGAATCGAATCTGTCCAACACGCCGCCGTGTCCCTGGATCATCGCGCCTGCGTCTTTTACTCCGGCGTCGCGCTTAAAGGCCGACTCAACCAAATCGCCCACTTGCGCGGCGATGCTGGTCGCCAGCCCGAGAATGCCGCCCTGCCACCATTGTAGGTGGAGCTGCGGCACCCAAGTTGCGGCGATCGCAAGGAGCGTGACGATCGCCAGCGATCCAACCGATCCTTCGACGGTCTTGTTCGGCGAAATCCTCGTGAGGGGATGACGACCGAGACTGGCACCGACCAGCATGCCGAAAGTATCGGTCAGCGCGATCAAGGCGATCACGTAGAACGTGAGCCACATGCCGTTTCCAGCCGTCTGCCTGATGAAGACGAAATAGGTGAGCAGCTTGCCGATGTACAGGACCGCGAGCAGGGTGTAGGCCGTCCGCGCGAAGTAGCCTTTCTGCTCGCCGTACATGCCGATCGCAAACGCGACGATCACGATCGCGGCGAGCAGCACCCCCTCCCACTTGTGGAGCACGCCGAATACCGCCATTGCGACGTAAGCACAAACGCCAAGGACCGCAACCGGATACTCCAGCGGCTGCCCCTTGATGGCGCAGAGGTAATTGAACTCGTAGATGCTCGCAAGACCAATCGCAAGCAACAGCGCGTAAAAGGTCCAGGGTAAGAGAACGGAGCACAGCCCGATCGCCGCGACGATCAAGCCTACGACGATACGCCGCTCCGTCAGGCCCCGCCGAAGCGCCGTTCCCGCTGTTGAAACTCGATCAACGCTCGTACGAAATCGTCCTTTGAGAAGTCCGGCCAGTATATGTCGGTCATCACCAGCTCGGCATACGCCGCCTGATAAAGCAGAAAGTTCGAGAGCCGATGCTCGCCGCCTGGCCTGATCAGCAGGTCGAGCTCCGGCAGATCGGCCGTGTATAGGTACCGGTTGATAAGCCTTTCGTCGATTGCCTGCGGCATCAGGGTTCCAAGCGCGACGTCCTGGGCGATCGCGCGAACCGCGCGTTTCAGCTCGGCGTGCGAGCTATAGTTGACGGCGAGGTTGAGCAACAATCCGGTGTTGGCCCCGGTATCGCGCTGTAAATCGGCCAGCGCGCCGCGGGGGGCTGCGGGAAGCGATTCCCAGTCGCCGATTACGCGAACCCGCACGTTATTGCGCCGAAGCTCCAACAGCTCGTTCCTCGCGAAGTGTACGCAGAGCTCAAAGAGCAGCGAAACCTCGCGCGCGTCGCGGTTCCAGTTCTCGGTCGAGAATCCGTAGACCGTCAGCGCGCCGATGCCGAGGTCGCTCGCGATCCGCGTGACGTGCCGCAACGCGATCATTCCGCGCCGATGCCCTTCGATCGCCGGCAAGCCGCGCTCTTTCGCCCAGCGACGGTTGCCGTCCATGATGATCGCGACGTGGCGCGGAACCGCGCGCACGTCGAGCGCCGGACGATGCCCGGCGGCCAGCGAAAGGCTCATGCCCGATACGACTCGTATCCGACGGTAAGCTCGACTGCGCCGTCTCCCGCGACCCCGGAGTCGTGACCTTGTTGAAGAATCAAACGCAAAACCCGCAGCCTGCCGCAGCCGATCCACGAGCCGTAAGGAGCGAGCACCCGCAGACGAATGCTCCGGCCGCGCAAAACGCGCCGCGCCTGCACTTCGGGTACGAGAACCAAGTCCTCGCTCACACTTCCATAATCTCTTTTTCTTTAGCGCTAACCAGGCCGTCGATTTCTTTGACGTATCGGTCGGTCAGGCGCTGCAGCGAGTCTTGCATCCGCTGGTTGTCGTCTTCGGTAATATCGTGTGCCTTCAGCTGCGCCTTCAACTCATCGTGCGCGCGGTGACGCACGTTGCGGACCGCCACGCGGCCGTCTTCGGCCTTTTTTTTGACGAGCTTAGCCAGCTCTTTTCGCCGCTCTTCGTTTAGCGGCGGAATTGCGAGCCGGATCGCTGCGCCGTCAACGTTGGGAGTTAAGCCGAGGTCGCTCTTCTCCACCGCCTTGCGAATCGAACCCACCAGCCCTTTGTCCCACGCGGTGATCAGAAGCGTGCGTGGGTCGGGCGTTGAAACGCCGGCAACCTGCTTGAGCGGCACGGTCTGACCGTACGCCTCCACGACGATCCGATCCAGCAGCGCCGGCACGGCGCGTCCCGTTCGAATAGATGCGAACTCGTTGCGCGTCGCCTCGACGCATTTGTGCATCCGCGCTTCGATCTCTTTGAAATACGCGTCCGTCACGTTATGCGTTCCTCGCTCCCACGGGCGCCGCATTCCGGCGCCCGACGTACGTGCCGATCGCCTCTCCCCAGATGACGCGCCGGATGTTGCCCGGAACCGACATATCGAAGACGATGACCGGAAGCGCGTTGTCCATGCACAGCGCCATTGAGGTCGAGTCCATAACTTCCAAGCCGCGCTGCAGGACTTCCATGTAATCGAGCCGCTCGAATCGAGTGGCCCGCGGATCCTTCTTCGGATCCGCCGTGTAAATGCCGTCGACTTTCGTTGCTTTGAGGATCGCCTCGGCGTTGACTTCCACGGCGCGCAGCGCCGCCGTAGTATCGGTGGTAAAGTACGGATTGCCCGTGCCGGCTGCAAAAATCACGACGCGACCCTTCTCGAGATGCCGGATCGCCCGGCGCCGAATATACGGCTCGGCAATCTGGTGCATCGCGATCGCGGTTTGAACGCGCGACGCCACGCCGATGCGCTCGAGCGCATCCTGCAAAGCCAGCGCGTTGATGACGGTTGCGAGCATGCCCATGTAGTCGGCGGTCGCCCGCTCCACCCCAGCTTCCTCGTGAATCTTGCCTCGCCAGATGTTGCCGCCCCCGACGACGATCGCCACCGAGACCCCCGCGCGGCTCACTTCGGCAATCTGCTCCGCCATCGCGTGCGTCGTGTCGACGTCGACGCGCTGCCGTCGCCGGTAAAGGCTTCTCCGGATATTTTCAGGAGCACGCGCCCAAAGCGCGGCCCGCCCAACTCACTCACCGAGAGCGTATCTGGTAAAGCGCCGGACGCGAATTCGCTCCCCCAGAGCCGCAACCGAACGGTGCAGCAGATCGCCCACGGTTATCGAGTCGTCCTTCACAAACGCTTGCTCGAGCAGACAGTGCTCCTCGAACCATTTCGTCAGCTTTCCTTCGACGATTCGCTCTTCGACCTCGGGCGGCTTTCCGGCCGGAACGTTGGCGCGAAACTCGCTTCGCAACCGCTCGACGATCTCGCCGGGCACGCCCTGACGATCGAGATATTGCGGCGACATCGCTGCCACGTGCATCGCAATATCGCGGGAGAGCTCGGCAAACTTAGGATTGCGCGCCACGAAGTCGGTCTCGCTGTTGACCTCGACCAGCACGCCGATCTTACCGCCGGGGTGAATGTAGCTGGTGACGAGCCCTTCATCGGCGCTCCGCTCGGCCTTCTTGGCGGCCTGCGCCGCGCCTCGCTCCAGTAAGAGCGTCTTGGCCCGCTCGACGTCGCCGGCGGCATCGAGCAGGGCTTGGCGGCAATCCATCATCGGGGCGCTGGTCTCGTCGCGCAGCGCTTTGATTTCTTCCGGCTTCGGCTGATAGGAGATCACAGGCCAGCCTCCGCCATCGTCTCCGCCTCATCGGCATACTGCCTGGGAGCCGTGTCGTAAACGTCCCGGTCGTAAGCGCTCTCGTTCTCGGTCTTGCCCTCGATGATCGCATCGGCGATCTTTCCGACCATGAGCTTTACCGCGCGGATCGCGTCGTCGTTCCCCGGGATGGGGTAATCGATCTCGTCCGGATCGCAATTCGTATCGATCACCGCGATGATGGGGATTTTCAGCTTGCGCGCTTCCAAGACGGCGATTCGTTCCTTCTTCGGGTCGACCACGAAGATCGCATCGGGCAAGCGATGCATGTCTTTGATCCCGCCCAGGAAACGTTCCAAACGGTTCATCTCGTCTTGGAGCTTAGCAACTTCTTTTTTGGGAAGACGATCGAAGTCGCCTTGCATTTTCATGTTCTCGAGCTCGCGCAAGCGCGCAATGCGCTTCTGGATCGTCGCAAAGTTCGTCAGCGTGCCGCCCAGCCAGCGCTGGTTAACGTAGAACGTTCCGGCGCGTTCGGCCTCCTCGCGCACCACGTCTTGGGCTTGCTTCTTCGTCCCTACGAACAGGATGATGCGCCCCTCGCGCGCGTACTGCTTCACGACTTCGTACGTTTCGCGCAGCCGCTGGACCGTGAGTGCGAGATCGATGATGTAGATGCCGTTGCGCTCTTGGAAGATGAACGGCTTCATCTTGGGGTTCCACCGGCGGGTCTGATGGCCGAAATGGACGCCCGCCTCCAAGAGCTCCCTCATGGTAACGACGGTCATAGGTTAACCTTTCTGGCTCCCGGCCGCAGCCCATCCCTGGGGTCGCGGTCGCGTCGAAGAGCCATCGCCGCCTCGCGTCCGTGCGAGGCGAAGTTACGGACAACCGCGCGATTATAGCACGAGAGCCCGGACCCTCCAAGGGCTTCGCCGAAGCCCGCGCGGCATGCGCTGGCTCGTTACCGGGGGATTGGGCTTCATCGGCTCCCACTTCATTCGGCTGGCCCTGCAAGAACTGCCGCGTCTCGAGGTCGTGAACGTCGACGCGATTACCTACGCGGGAAATCCCGAGAATTTGCGAGACGTTGAAGGAAACCGCCGCTATCGATTCGTCAAGGCCGACATCTGTGACCCGGCTGCGGTTCGCGCCGCGCTCCAGGGAGGGGCGGACGCAATCGTCAACTTTGCCGCGGAAACCCATGTCGACCGTTCGATCGTCGATCCTGGAGCGTTCCTGCGGACCGACGCGCTGGGAACGTACGTGCTGCTCGAAGCCCTACGCGAGTTCGAGGTGCCGCGTTATCTTCAAGTTTCTACCGACGAGGTCTACGGTAACGTGACGCAGGGCGAGTCGCGGGAGGGTGACGCCTTGCGGCCGCGCAGTCCATACGCGGCGAGCAAAGCGGCGGCCGACTTGCTAGTCCTGTCGTACAACACGACCTACGGAGCTCCGGTCACGATCACGCGCGGCAGCAACACGTATGGCCCGTATCAATATCCCGAGAAAATAATCCCGCTCTTCGTGACGAACTTGATCGACGACAGACCGGTTCCGGTCTACGGCGACGGCCTGCAAATTCGCGACTGGATTCACGTCGAAGATCACGCGCGCGCGATTCTGCACGTCCTTCGGCACGGCGCGGTCGCCGAAGTCTACAACGTTTCGGCACAAATGCCGCGGAACAACCTCGAATTGACGCGTATGCTTCTGCGGCGTTGCGGCCGCTCCGAAGAGACTCACGTGATGCACGTCGCCGATCGCCCCGGCCACGATCGTCGCTACGCCGTCGATTCCGGCAAGCTCCGCGCCTTGGGCTGGAGCCCACGCGTTGCCTTTGAAACGGGGCTCGCGCAAACCGTCGATTGGTATCGGACGAACGAAGCCTGGTGGCGCCCGCTCAAGGACAAGGGTACGCCGTGACCAAGGGAATCGTTCTTGCAGGCGGGCTCGGTTCGCGCTTACGGCCTCTGACGAAAGTCACCAACAAGCACCTTCTCCCCGTCTACGACCGCCCAATGATCTACTATCCGCTCGAGACGCTGCGCAAGGCCGGCATCGGCGAGATCATGATCGTGACCGGCGGCAACTCCGCAGGAGATTTTCTACGCCTGCTGGGCAATGGGGCCGAGCTCGGCCTCGATGCCGTCTACTATGCGTATCAAGAGGGAGAACGCGGCATCGCCGATGCGCTGCGCTTATGCGAGCACTTTGCCGGCGGCGAACGCGTCGTGGTAATCCTGGGCGACAATATCGTCGAGGACGACATCGCGCCGTACATTGCCAAGTTCGAGGCACAACCTTCCGGCGCTCGTATCTTGCTCAAGGAGGTAGACGACGCCCAGCGCTTCGGCGTGCCGGTCTTCGAGGGTGACACAATCGTGGCGATCGAGGAGAAGCCGGCGCAGCCGAAAAGCCGTTTTGCCGTCACGGGCGTCTACATGTTCGATTCGCGCGTCTTCGACTTCATTACCGAGCTCCAGCCGTCGCAGCGCGGCGAACTGGAGATCGCCGACGTCCATAATCGGTACATTCGCGAGGGCCTGCTATGCTACGACACGCTTCGCGGAGCGTGGAGCGATGCCGGCACCTTTGAAAGCCTTTTCCGCGCCGGCGAGCTAGCCTTTCGCGTGAGGAAGAATCGGCAATAGCGCGAGCGCCACGACGACGAGCACGCCCGCAAGCGCTCCACGGAACCAACCCTCGGGCAAGCGCGTCACGAACTGCGTGCCGATGAAGACACCCGGTATTGAGCCCAGCAAAAGGGGTAACGCAATACCTGGGTTGACGTCACCGATCTTCCAATGTCCGATCAGCGACGGTATGAGGACCACGACCGCAAAGGCTAGGTCGGTTCCGACAAGCCGGCGCAGGGCAACGCTCGGTGCCACCACCAGCAGGAGCGGCAGCGTCAGCGAACCGGCACCGATCGAAGTGATGCTGACGCAAACGCCCACGAATAAGCCGAGCGCTGCCAGCGGCAGAGTCGGGAGCGTACCGCCGGCGCTGCCGGCGGAGGCATCGCGCGCTAATCTCCGGTTGAAAATTATCCCCACTGCGGAGATTAACAACGCGATTGCGACTGCGATGCGCAGCACGAGGTCGGCTTGTTTAACATCGAGGTGCCCGCGCAGGTAGGCGCTGATCAATACGCCGGCGATCGCTCCCGGAATGCCGCCCAAAGCGAGCCGCCACAGCACCGACCACTGGACGGTTCGTTTTTGCATGTGCGTCAACATTGCGACGACTTTCGTCCCGAGCGCGAAGAGCAAATCGGAGCCGATCGCCGTGTTGGTCCCTACGCCCAGAAAGATCAATAGCGGCGTGGTGATAGCGCCGGCGCCCACGCCGCTGTACGACATCATCGTCCCGACGATGAAACCAACGAGGACGTACTCCCAGTTCATGACCGCGGCAAGATGAGGGCCGAGCTCACAACAAAACTCCTAGGTTCGCAGCGACGTCCCCAGGCGGGGAACCTGGGTTAACGTTCAACGGGTCCGTGGCCGCTCCCCGGGGGCGGGGCCTCTTCGGCGGGGACGCTCCGCTGGATCTCGGCGAAAACCTCGAAGCGATGAACTGGCACGTCGCGCGGCGCCTCGATTCCCAGCTTCACCTGCTCGCGGTCGAGGCCAACGACAATAACTCGAATGTCGTTTCCGATCATGATCGACTGATTCGCCCTTCGGCTGAGCACGAGCATTTTTCGCCCTCCTTGGCCTGCCGTGTCGACGGGAGGAAAGGCCGGTTCGAGCGCTAGGGTTCGGCCGCCTGCACGGGCAATCCGCATCGTTCGGAGGGTACCTTCGTGGTCAAAGATATGGCGTTCTTCGCATATTCGGTGCGCGACGTGCCGCGAGCTCGCGCATTTTACGGCGAAGTGCTCGGTCTGACTCCGGGAGACGCTTTCGGCGAGCACTGGGTCGAATTCGACGTCGGCAACGCCACCTTCGGCGTCGGGAACGGCGAGGGATTGGGGTTCGAGCCCGGAGCTTCTACCGGCGCGATGTTCGAGGTCGACGACATCGAAGCGATGCGCGAACGCGTTGCGGCCGCCGGCGTCGAGGTCGGCGAGATCCACGAATTTACGGCGTGCGCCGCATGCTTTGCCCGCGACCCCGAAGGCAACCGTTTCGGACTGCACCAACGGCGACCCCCGAAACAGCCGAACGCCGCTTAAGCCGAAGCGGCCTCGCGCGAAGCGTCGATCAGAATCTGGGCGACTTCCGGGCGAGAGAACTCCTGCGGAGGCAACTTTCCGGCGCGCAGCATTTCGCGCACTTGCGTGCCGCTCAGTGCGACGTGATACGCGACATCGTGGCTGCAGGTCTTTCTCGAACCCATGCTTTCACACCGCGAGCAATAGAAGCTATTCTCGAACTTTAGGGGCGTGATTCCCAACTCGTCCGGCGTGAACTCATCGAAGATCTTTTGCGCATCGTAGGTTCCGTAGTAGCTTCCGACGCCGGCGTGATCGCGTCCCACGATGAAGTGCGTGCAGCCGTAGTTCTTGCGAATCATGGCGTGAAAAATCGCCTCCCGGGGACCTGCGTAGCGCATCGCCGCCGGCAACGTGCTCAACAGCACGCGGTCGGCCGGATAGTAGTTCTCGAGGAGCGTCCGATAGCACCGCATGCGTACTTCCGCCGGGATGTCGTCGCTCTTGGTTTCGCCGACCAGCGGATGCAGCAGCAAGCCGTCGACGACCTCCATCGCGCACTTCTGAATATACTCGTGAGCGCGGTGAACGGGGTTGCGCGTTTGGAAACCAACGATCGTCTTCCAACCGCGGCGTTCGAACTCGGCGCGGGTTTCGGCCGGCGAGAGACTCTCGGGATTGTGCTCGCTTTGGAGCACGCGGACCTGACCGCCGACGAGCACCTCCTTGCGCTCGAACAAAGCCGCGACGCCCGGGTGCTTGGGGTCTTCCGTCCGATAAACGTTCCCCGCTTCGCGCAGCTTGTCGTGCTCGAAGACGTCCTCGACGTCGATGATGCCTCGAAGCTCGCCCGCGCCGTGGTAGAGCGCGGCGCGCGTGCCTGCGACGGGAGCCTCTTCCCGGTCGACAGCCAGGACGACCGGGATGCTCCACGGCAAGCCGCCCGCGAGTCGCATCGAATCGACGACCGTTTCGTAATCCGCGCGAGTCATGAAGCCGGTTAGCGGACTCATCGCGCCATTGGCGATTAATGCGAGATCGTTCAACTCGCGCCCCGTGAGGGTGAAGCTGCGCAATCCCTTGGCTTCCTCACGCAACTCAAACTCGGCGTGAGGCGAGTCGACGCTTCGATCGACGAGCTCGCCGCCGTGCGGAGCGATCATAGCACCATCCTCAAGTCCGTTTTCAGGTGGCCGCGCTTCGCGAGCACGGCAAGAATTTTCGACACGCTTTCCTCGATCGTTTCGAGCTCGCTGTCGACCACGACGTCGGGATTCTCGGGAGCTTCGTACGGATCGGAAACGCCGGTGAAGTGTTTCAGCTCGCCGGCGATTGCTTTCGCATACAAGCCCTTGACGTCGCGTCGCACGAGTTCGTCTAAGGAGCAGCGCACGAAAACTTCGACGAAGCGCGAGTCTCCGATCCGCCGTCGCGCCTCGGCGCGAGCCTGCGCGTATGGCGAGATCGCGGCGGTAATTACGGCCGCGCCGTGCTTGACGAGCAGCGAGGCGACGAACGAAATACGGCCGATATTGATGTCGCGGTCCTCGCGACTGAAGCCGAGGCCCTTCGAAAGGTGCGTGCGGACCTCGTCGCCGTCGAGCACCTCGACGTGGCAGCCGCGGACCGTCAGCTCGGGTGCCAGGCGTTCGGCAATCGTACTTTTGCCCGCGCCGGACAGACCGGTCAGCCACACCGTGAATCCCTGGTTCAAGTGGAGTCCTTTCTTAGAACAGGCGTAAGGAGCGCCGTCATTCGCACGCCCCGAATGAGGGCATCACCCAAGACGGCCCACTTCTTCGCATCCGGCTTCTCGGTTCCCGTTCGCGGGAGGTTTTCGGCGCGAAACCAAGCCGCCTGAGTTCCGGGACCGCGACGGATTGGTGCCGTCGAGGGCGGCCGCAAGGTCCCCAATCAAATCGCCGGCGTCTTCGATTCCGATCGATAGCCGCAGCAGATCGTCGGAGATTCCCAGCTCGGCACGCTCCCAGGGCGTCAGCGATGCGTGCGTCATCGCCGCCGGACTGCATATGAGCGACTCGACTCCGCCCAGTGAAACCGCCAAGGCGAAGATCGACGTGGACGCGGCCACCGCGTGGGCGCGTGGCGCGCCCCCTGAGGGGCGGAACGAAACGACCCCTCCATAGCCGTTCATTTGCCGACGCGCCAGCGCGTGTTGCGGATGGGTATCCAGGCCGGGATAGTAAACCTTCGCAACGTCGCTACGGCGAGCCAAGAATTCCGCCACGGCTTGCGCGTTGGCGGCGTGCGCGCGCATCCGGATCGCAAGCGTCTTCGCGCCGCGCAGCGTAAGGTAGGCGTCCCACGGGCCGGGCACCGCTCCGACGCAGTTTTGATGATAGGCGATGCGCTCGGCGAGCTCGCGCGCGCCGCTGATCACCACCCCGCCGATCACGTCGCTGTGCCCCGCGATATACTTCGTCGTCGAATGCACGACCAGGTCCGCTCCTAATTCGAGCGGCCGCTGGAAGAACGGCGACGCGAACGTGTTGTCAACCGCGACTAGCACGTTCGGTGGCTTTCGCTGCGCGATCGCCGCGATGTCGCAGAGCCGCAGCGTTGGATTGCTCGGCGTCTCCAACCACACCATCCGAGTCCTTGGCGTAGCGGCTTCCCACACGTGCTGCGCGTCGCTCGTGTCGATGAAGCTCACGTCGATGCCGTAGCGCGGAAGGACCTGGGTGAAGAGCCGGTGCGTCCCGCCGTAAAGGTCCCGCGTCGCAAGAATGTGATCCCCGCGGCGCAGCAAGGACGCCGCCCCCGCAACCGCAGCCATACCCGAGGCGAACGCGCAACCGAAGTCGCCGCTTTCCAGCGCCGCGAGTTGCCGCTCCATGGCTTGGCGCGTCGGGTTGGCAGTGCGCGAGTAATCGAAGCCTTTGGTTAGGCCAATCTGCGGCAGCGTAAATGTCGCGGTTTGATAAACCGGAACGATCGTCGCGCCGGTGGCCGTACAGGCGTCTTGACCGGCCCAAACGGCGCGCGTCGAAAAACCCGATCTTGCAGAGTGGCCGGATTTTTGATTCGGCATGAGTTGCACTCCTGTTCAATAAAAAAGCTCCTCGCAATCGGCGAGGAGCTGCGGTTACGTTTTCTGCTCGAAAGCTTAGGCCGCCAACGTCCCTCTCCGACGCGCTCGCGCGCCGAACATTGCCATGTCCGCGCACATCGGCATCAGGGAAACCAAAACCGGCGAGTTATCGAGCATGTTGGACCACGCTACCACGGCGCGCTTTTCTTTGTCAAACCGGACGCGGGCCGCTGCCGGCAAACTGCGCCGCATGCAGCCGCGCGTAGGCACCCCCCTTGGCCAGCAGATCGTCGTGCGTACCGATCTCGAGGACGCGCCCCGCCTCGATGTAGAGTACCTTGTGAGCGCGGCGCACGGTCGACAGCCGGTGCGCGATGATCAGCGTCGTTCGTCCCTGCAGCAGCCGGTTGAGGGCCTCTTCGATCATCGCTTCCGAATGGCTGTCCAACGCACTCGTCGCTTCGTCGAGAATCAAGATGCGCGGGTCGCGCAAAACGGCGCGAGCGATCGCGATCCGTTGGCGCTCGCCGCCCGAGAGTCGCACACCGCGCTCGCCGACCTCGGTCGCGTAGCCGTTGGGAAAGTTCCGCACGTAGTCGTCGACGTTGGCGTCGCGCGCCGCGGCGCGCACCTCGTCGTCGGTCGCATCGATGCGCCCATACCGTATGTTCTGCAGGATCGAACCACGAAAAAGCTGCACGTCCTGCGGGACGATTGCGATGGCGGCGCGCAGGTCGCTGAGCCGTACGCCGCTGATGTCGATGCCGTCCAGCAGGACCTTCCCCTCTTGCGGATGATAAAAGCGCGGCACGAGGTTCGCGATGGTGGTCTTGCCGGCGCCCGAAGGTCCCACCAGCGCGACGATCTCGCCCGCCTCGATTTGTGCGTTGACTCCACGCAGCGCCGGACGGTCCGAGGCCTTGTAGCGGAACGTCACGTCCACGTACTCGATGCGACCGCGGACTGCCGGAAGCGGGATCGCACCCGGAAGATCCCCGACTTCGACCGGCAGGTCGAGCAGCTCGAAAACTCGCCCGGCGCCGACGATCGCTTTGCTGATGTCGCCGAAAAAGGCCGCCACCCGGTTCATCGGGTTCATCAGGTTCACCAACAGGCCCCAGTACATGAAAACCTTGCCGGTGTCGAGCCGGCCGACCAAAACTTCGCGAACCGAGAGCCACATGATCGCGACGACCGCGGCTACCATGATCGTAGAGATCACGAGCGGCTGGGTCTGAATGAACTGCGTGAGCTTCATATACGCTGCGAAGAAGTCGTCGTTGCGGTTCCGGAACCGGGCAACTTCGAAATCTTCGCGGCCAAACGATTTGACCACGCGCTGGCCGTGCAGGATCTCCGAGAGGTTTGCGGTGAGATCGGCGATCCTCTGCTGCGCGCGGTGCGTGCTCGCCGAAATCAAACGCTGGAAGTTTGAAACCGCAAACGATACGACCGGCGCCACGAAGACCAGCGATAAGGTCAGAATCCAATCGAGATAGATCATCGTAGCGAACGAGGAAACGAAGGTCGCAAGCGCTACCACGAGCTGAGGCACCGAGACGCTCACGGCGTCGATCATGATTTGCAGGTCGGTCGAGAAGCGCGCGATCAGCTCTCCCGGCCTCCACTTGTCAAACTCACCGAGCGGCAGGTTGAGCAGACGCTCGAAGAGCCGCACGCGCAGGCGCGCCACCAAGTGCTGCCCGCTCCACGCCGTTAGGTAGGTCTGGCCGTAGATCGCAGCATTGGCGAGAACCAACGCGATCGACGTAAGACCTAAAGCAAAGTACAACGCCCGCAGGTCGGGCGAGTGGCCCGCCGGAGGAACGAGCACCTGGTTAATGATGATCCGAAATGCCAGCGGCGGCACGATCGAAAGCACCCCGGCAAAGACGCCCATGGACATCGCGATCGCGAGGCGCGGATAGTACGGACGCGCCTCCCGCACCAGACGCAACAGAGTGGTTCGGCGGGTCATCGGCGGCACGGTCTTGCCGCCTGGCCGCGATGAAACCTCCCCGGGCGCGCTACGGTACCTGAGAACAGAGCGAGGAAGAACGGGAGATTCTCATGGACTGTTATTTTCACTCGAACGTGCCGTCGGTCGCGCCGTGCGCGGATTGCGGCAAGCCGATTTGCGCGACGTGCCGCGACGAGCGCGGCGGCTGCCCGAGCTGCCGTCTCGCGGCCAAGGTCGAAGCCGCGACTGCGACGCGCCAACAGATCCCCGGCCAAGTTCCACCGCGCCCCGCGCCGGCCAGCGTTCGCGGGCAAGCCGCCGTCGCCGCGCCCGCCGATCCGGCCGAATCGCGTGCCCTGGTCGCGCTGGGTTATCCGCTCTGGCCGCTCGCGGCGCTGTCGCTGCTGGATCGCAAGCAGTCCCGGAATCTCCGGCGTCAGGCGTTTCAAGCGCTCGGCTTCAACGCGGGCCTGTGGGGCTTTGGCGCGCTTCTCTGGGCGATCGCGCAAGTGCCGTTGATGGGTTTCTCGGCGTGGGTGCTCCTGCCGCTCCTCCCAATTCTGTTTCTGGTTGCCAGCGTCTATTACGGCATCAAAACCTGGAACGGCGACGACGTGCGCGTGCCCGTGGTCAGCAGCTGGCTCGAGGATCGTTTGCCTCAGGGCGACACGAACGCCCGATAGCGGCGCAGAAAAGCCCGCGCCGCAACCGCATGATCGATCGCGCGTCGCGGATACGCGTTGCCGGCGAAAAGCGCGAGCTTGAGTTGCGGCGAGTTTCCGGAAGCAAACGCAATCTCGAGCGGCACGTCCCCTAGTTCGCGAACCCAGCGGCGGACGTAGTTGCCGAGCGGATCGTAGCGCCGTCGCTGGCGCTCCGGATTATAAATGCGCGGATATTGGGCCATATCGGCGCCGACACCGGCGATCCACTGCCAGTTGCCCGTCGCAAGCGCAAGGTCGTCCTCAATCAGCCAGCGGTCCCACTCTTGCCGGCCGATCCGCCAGTCGACGCCGAGGTCGAAGCAGAGCCACGACGCCGCAACCGCTCGCACGTGCGGATGCATCCATCCGGTCGCGTGCAGTTGTCGAATTCCCGCATCC
>Ga0187783_10001000_pt1 | contig 20870 bp, 13 predicted proteins | sample 1015_SJ02_MP02_2_FD_132471 | JGI IMG/M metagenome (GOLD analysis project Ga0187783, IMG submission 132471) | Tropical peat soil microbial communities from peatlands in Department of Meta, Colombia - 1015_SJ02_MP02_20_MG | ecosystem: Environmental > Terrestrial > Soil > Wetlands > Peat | place...
ATACTCGTACGTTGCTCGCATCCCTTCGGCAAGCGGCGTTGAGGGCGTCCAATCGAGCTCGGCGCGGGCTCGTGACGCATCGAATTGCGCATCGCGAGCGTCGCCCGGACGGCGCGGCGCCGACTCGACCGGAGCCTCGAAGCCGCTGATTTTCACAAGGGCTCGGTAGATTTCGTTGACGCTGGTTCGCGTGCCGGTGCCGATCACGTACGACTCGCCCGATCCTCGCTCGAGCGCCGCAATATTTGCGCGCGCCACATCCGCTACGTAAACGTAATCGCGAGTTTGTTCCCCATCCCAGTCGATCCGAACCGCCTGCCGTGCCAGAAACTTACCGGCAAAAATTGCGATCACGCCGGCCTCGCCGTTGGGATCCTGACGCGGGCCGTAGACGTTGCCGTAACGCAGCGCTGTAAAGTCGAGGTCCTTATTTTCGCGATAAAACCGCAGGTAGTGCTCTCCGACCAACTTTGTAATTCCATACGGCGTCGTCGGGCGGGTGGGAGTCTCTTCGGTGACCGGCAGCTGCTCGGGAGTGCCGAAGGTCGCGCCGCTCGACGCGAAAACTATCTTCTTGACTTCATTGCGCGCGGCATGCTCGAGCACGTTGAGCAAGCCGACGACGTTGATCTGCGCGTCATAAATCGGGTCGCGCGCCCCGATTGCTACGGAGTGCTGTGCGGCGTGGTGGTTCACGACCTCCGGTTTGAACTCCGAAAAGACTCGGCCGATCGATTCGTCGCGGATGTCCATGTGCACGAGCGAAACCTCGTTGCGCACGTTCGCGCGCCGGCCCCCCCCGTGCTCCCAGAGCGAATCCACGACCAGCACGTCGTGACCGGCCGCGACGTACGCGTCCACGACGTGCGATCCGATGAAGCCCGCCCCTCCGGTAACGACGATCCGCACGAAACTCCTTTCTGGTAGTGGTAGACGGCGTGCCGGCTCGTCGCAGGAGTACGGCGATGCCCTCGTTTGCGCTCCTTCTCTGCGCCGGCGCTGCAGTACTCGGGGCGCTGACCGTGACGCCGCTCGAGCCGGAGCTACGCCTCGTCGTCGTTGCCGGCGTCTTGGCGTTGGCCATCTCGGCCACACTGAGTTGCCGGCAAATCCGATTGAGCCTTTTGGTTGCGGCACTCTTCGTCATCGCCGCGCTCAATGCACGCCTACACGAGGGCGCGTTACCGGTCGTTTCAGAGCATCGCACCGCTCGGTACGGCGCGACGCTCGTAGAGCGCCAGATCGCCGGCGACGGCTCGACGGAAATGACCATCGCGCTCGACGGCGGACCCCGGGTCGTCGCCCGCGTTCGAGACACGGCGCCGCCTCCGGGTTCGCACTTCGCGATTCGCGGAAGGCTCGAACCGTTCGACCAGGCTCGCAATCCCGACGAGCCCGCTGAGCGCAACATCGAACGGGAGCGCGGTCTCGACGGACGACTTGACGGAGCCGACCTACTTGGCGTCGGTCCGCGATCGGTTTCGAACCCGGCCGTCTGGCTGGCTCGCGCGCACGAGTGGGCGCATACACAGCTGAGCAACCGCCTCGGTGAACCTGCCGCCTCCGTCGTTGCCGGAGAACTTTGGGGGGAACGCTCGTCCCTGCCGCCGTCATTGCGCGCGGAGTTCCAAGAGACGGGAACCGTCCACGTCTTGGTCACCGCAGGTCTCCATCTCGGCGTCGTTGCGGCACTCACCTTGGCGCTGCTCACGCTGGTCGCGCCTCCGCGCTGGATTGCTTGCACGGTCGCCATCGCGGTCGTTTGGGCCTTCGTTTGGTGGAGCGGAGCACAACTGCCCGCAGTGCGAGCAGCAACGATGGCGACTGCGGTCCTCGTTGCGCGCGCCTGTGGGCGCGCGACCTTTTCGTGGAATGCGCTGGCTGTCGCCGCGCTCGTCGTTACGTTCGCGCGCCCGGCGAGCGTTGCGACCACGTCGTTTGCGCTTTCGTTCTCGTGCGTCGGAGCAATCTTCGCTTGGGCCGGCCCCTTGGGGCAGTGGATCGAGGCTCGCATTGCGTTACCGGACCGAATACGTGAAGCGCTGGTCCTCTCGCTGGCAACACAATTGGGAGTCTGGCCTTTGGGAGCTGCCACCTTTCTGCAGTTCACTCCGTACGCCGTCGCGGCGAACTTCGCGGTTGTCCCATGCGTCGCGGCGACGATGGTTCTGGGTGCCGCTCAGCTCGCCTTAGCGTGGTGCGCGCCGCTCGCGCAGGCCTGCGCCAATCTCAACTCGTGGCTGCTCGCGTGGATGCTTGGCGTCGTCCAAACGGTGAGCACGCTTCCCGGCGCCGTCATTGCGATGACGCCCGCACCGGCCTGGTGCATCGCCGTTTACGATGCGGCGCTGCTCGCCGCGCCCGAGCTCGGGCGGCGCGGCGCGCGTACCGCCGCAGCCGCCGTTATTATACTCGGCACCGCATACGTTCTTTGGCCGCCGCGCCTTGCCGAGCCCAGATTGCGCGTCACGGTTCTCGATGTCGGGCAGGCTGATGCGATCGTCGTTCAGACCCCGCTCGGTCGTACGTTCGTGATCGACGCCGGCGGCCGTCTCGAACGCGGCGCCCGGAGCAACGCATCCGTCGCGGAACAGGTCGGCGATCGCATCGTCGTCCCATTTCTGTTGCGGCACGGCATCCACGCAATCGACGCGCTCATCATCTCGCATCCGCATGGCGACCATGTCGGCGGCGCCGCACCGATCCTTCGCCGCACTCGCGTGGCGCAGTTTGCCGACAGCGGCCAGCAATACGGAGGGCATGCGTATCGCGATGCAATTTCAACTGCCCGCAGCGAAGGCGTGCCGACGATCTATCCGCGGGCGGGAAGCATCTGGCAGACCGACGACCGCGTCGTGCTGACGTTTTTGGGACCGTCGCTGCCGCTCATCACCAACACGCGCAACGACATCAACGAAAATTCGATCGCCTTCACGCTGCGCTATGGTTCGTTCTGCATGCTCTTCACCGGCGACGCCGGCGCTTCGGCCGAAGAGCGTTTTCTTGCAGAACGAACCGATTTGCGATGCGAGATCTTGAAGGTTGGCCATCACGGCTCGGCTTACAGCTCGACGCCGGCTTTCATCGCTGCGGTTCGTCCTCGCTACGCGATCATCTCGGTCGGACGGCACAACCTGTTCGGGCATCCGGCTCTTTCTACGCTTGCAACGCTGGAGCGCTACGGCGCCAAGATCTACCGCACCGACGAGGACGGCGCCGTGACCATTACGAGCGATGGCGGCGATGTGAAGATCTCTAGCATGCTTGCCGGTTCGTAGCGCCGAGCGTTAGGATAACGGGGTGCGCGTAACGGCAAGGGTTTGGGCGATCGCGATCTTTGCCACATTCGCCATGGCCGCGGCTTGCGGCGCGACGGCGAAGGCGGCCACGGAGTTCTGCCCCGCGGTGGTCACCGATCCTTACCCGCACTCGCCGCAGCGAGAGGCGACGACGTACCACTACCGTCTGCGAGCCCTTGGGCCGCGCATCGTGGAGGGTACGATCGTCGCGGATACCGATGCGGGCTGGTTCACCTGGAGTCAGCAGCCCGTGCAGCTTACGCGTGCGACCTACACGACCACGACGCCCTATCTCAAAGTCACTTCCGTCGTCGCCGAATCAGCGGAGCTCAGTGTCACGTTTCCGCAAGCCGTCGGCATTCGGCACGCCTGGATCGCAACGGCGGCGACGCAGGGCGGCACGAATTGGGACGCGTTGGGCAAGGTCGCGTGCGATCCGCCGGACTTTGCGCCTCCCTCTTCGCCGAACACCGCAACGCCGCAGCGCACGCCGCTCGCAGACGATCCGAGCCCGGCGCCGCCTCCGCCGGCGGCCGCGGCCGCGCCGACATTCGCGCCGTTTCCGCCCGCCATCTGCCCGCATCCGTTCGTTCACGCCAAGGTTACCGACGCGGTACAGCCCGTCTTTCCAGTTATCATGCAGGATTCGGGCGTAAACCAGAGCGCGACTTCGCTCGTCTACGTCGCCGTGAATCCCGTTGGCAAGTTGGTCGACGCGTGGATCTTCGCTAGCTCCGGCTACCCGGCGCTCGATCAGGCGGCCTTGACGGCCGCGCGGCGATCGGAGTATGCTCCGGCGACGTCATACTGCCGTCCGGTCAGCGGGCTCTATCTTTTTGCGGCAGACTTTAAACTCTAAGAGCCCTTTGCGGGCGGCGGCCGGACCGCGGCCGGCTGCATGATCGTTACGTCGACCGCCTCCCGCAAGGATGGAAAACTGCGTTCGTAAAGGATGCGGTTCTCTCGTTTGAGCGGAGCGACGACCGAAAGCGCGCGGGCGAATGGAACGCCGTTGAAGGTGTTGGCCTTCGGCCGCGCGACGAGCACGATCAAAGCGTCTTGCTTGCGCGCGAGCCGCTCGACGCGATCCACCTCGCTTCGCGTAAAGTCCTTAGTGTACCACGGCGCCAAATCGTATTGATAGAACTGCGGATTCTCCCAGGTTGCGATGCCGCGTAACGTCACGTCCGGCGCCGAACGAAGATAATAGTTGAGGGTAGCCCCGAGATAATCGGGAGCGGCGATGACGAGCAGCGCGTGGCCTCGAAACGGTGCGAGCGCGGCGACCGCATCGCGCACGTTTGACGGAGCTGCGGTACCTTCGTGGTAACCCTTCGGATAATGAAGGAGCGCGCAAAATAGTCCATAGGCGAGTGGAAGCGCGACCACCCAACGCAGCGAGCGCGTGCGCCCGAGCCACGTGATGAACGCAGCGCTGAATAACGCCATCAGCAGCCACGCAGCCGGAGCGTAGACGAGCAAATGCCGCTCCGGCGAGATGTTCTCGACAATGTTAGCGGCAAGGCCCAGCACGACAACGGCCGTTGCCATGGCGATGAATCCGTCAACGACGTCGCGGCGGCGAAACGGAAGCGTCACCAGCCACAAGGCGACGGCAATCTTCAGCGCCGTATTGAGTTGGTCGTACATGATCCCGAAGGGTGAGAAGGCCTCCAGATTCCGGTCGATGCGAAGATTCAAGTTCGGACTTTGAACGCAGCAGCCGCGCCAGTTGGCGGCGTAGTGAAGCACGTATGGGATGAATGCCAGCGCCACAAGGCATGTGCCGATTGCAGTGAGCGCAAGTATCGCGCTCTCGCGATCGCGTCGTACCGCCGCCGTGACGACTGCCGCGGCGGCTACGACGGCGAGAACGATGTAACCGGTCGTGAAGGTCGCCGTCAGCATCACGCCCGAGACGAAGAGCGCGGCGTACCATCCCCGCCGCGCCGTTGCACTCGTGACGCAGACGGCGTAGCTGTAGAGAAACGCTGCCGAGAGCAGCAACGCGAAAGCATAGGCGCGCGCTTCGACGTCGAGCTCGATCGCAAGCGGCGAGAACGTCGCACAGAATGCAGCCGCGATCGCGCCGGTCATTCCGGCCAGCCGCCGGCCGAGTGCGTACATCACGACGATCGTCGCAAGACCGCAAAGCAGTGAAGGAACGCGCAGCGCCGTTTCCGAGACGCCGGCAAGATGCGTCCACCAATACTCGATGAGGTAATAGAGCGGCGGCGTCATCTCGGTCGTCCAGACGTGCGACAGGAGCGCGTGGAGCGAAGGCACCGCGACGACCGCGTACGTCGATCCCTCGTCGCGCCAAATGCTGCGTCCGAGCAGCGGCAAACGAAGCCCAAGTCCGACGAGCGCGAACGCGGTGACCAGCAGCGCGTCGGCCGAGGCGATGCGACGCAGGGGCGCGAGCATACGTTAGCGGTTAGGCGTCGGGAAGCTTAGCCTCGCCTGCCTCGCTTTTTAGAAGCCGAAGAAATTCGCTGCTCCGCAGGGCGACGCCGCAAGGCCGTACTGCAGTGTCAGCGCGCCCGGCGCGGGCGCGCCGCCGACATACGAGCCTCCCAAGCTCGCCGGGTACGAATCGGGCGAGGTGAAGAGACCTTGGGAGCCGTTGCCCGCAAGGGATCCGATCGTGAAGTCGGCGCTGGGGGAGGGCGGTTCGATCGGCGTGGTCAGCCAGGTTGATGGTGCCAAAGGGGCGCCGTTCGAATAGCATGCGGACTGATCCCACGGCGGCACCGACCACAGATAGCCGGGAGTCGATTCCCATGCGCGCCATCGGTATGGATTGAATGACGCTTGCGCGCCGAATTCTGCCGGCGTTTCTAGGGCCGGGCGCAGGGCTTCCGGAAGCGGTCGCGGCCGAACGTCGAGATCGGACCGGATCTTGAAGCTGTCGGGCGTACCGGCACGCTCCTCGGTCGCTGGGCGCGCGGGCATCGGACGTGAGACCGGAGCCCAGACGGGCGCAAAAACGGCCCCTCCGGTAGGTGCACCAAGCGCTGCGGGCGGCCGCAGGAGCGTTAGGGCGACCGCGCCGACGAAAGCCAAAGAGCGGTTCACATCACATGTTTTCGAGCGCACAATCCAATATCCCCCGGCGCCGCATGCACTCAACTCTCCGTAATGTTAAAGACCACTCCGAATCGATCGCGCAAGTAAACGCGCGGGACGGCGGGATTCTCTTCGACAAGATCGCAGCCTAGAGCTATCAGTTCGGCTTTTGCGCGCGGCACGTCCTCGACCTCGTACTCGAATACCGGACCGTTCGGGTCGCCACGCTCGAAATAAAAGTTCAGCGCGCCGGTATCGAAACCGATCATTCCGTCCTTCTCGAGGACTACCGGCAAGCCGAGGCGACCGGAATAATACTCCTTCACGGCGTCGAGGTCGCGCGCGCGAAAAATGACTTCGTTGGTTGTCTTCACTGCGTTACTCCTCCGGTTTCGGGAAGCTTCTACGATGCTAATCCCTTGCGGGCGCAGCGGGAATCGACATCGGAAGCTCGATCTGATCGGGATCCGTTTCGCCGTTCACCGAGGACGGACGGTAATGCTGGGGGGCGAAGCGCAGATACATGATCGGTATCAAGAGCAGCGTAAGGATGAGCGAGCTCGACAATCCGCCGATCACAACGATTCCGAGAGGGCGCTCCGCCTGAGATCCGGGATCGAGCGCGAGCGCGAGCGGCAGCATACCCGCGATCATCGCCACCGTCGTCATCACGATCGGGCGGAATCGCGCGAGGGCGCTCTCTTTGATCGCCTCGAGCTTCGTGAGGCCGCGCTCGCGCAGCTGGTTCGCGAAATCGACGAGCAGAATGCCGTTCTTCGCTACGAGGCCGACCAGCATGATGGAGCCGATCAACGAATAGAGGTTCAGCGTTTGATGCGTGAGCGCCAGCGCTCCGAGTGCTCCCACGACCGCAACCGGTACCGTGAACATGATGATGAACGGCGTGACGTAGCCGTTGTAGAGCGCGACCATAAGCAGGTAGACGAGCAGGATCGAGAGCGCCAGCGAGATCGTCATCTCGCTGACGGTCTGGGTCAACGACGCCTGATTCCCCCCCGCAACCGGAGTGACGGTGATGCTCTTGGGCAGATTCAAAGCGCGTAAGCGCCGCTCGAAGGAATGCGTGACGTTTGAAAGGATTGCGCCGGGCGCGACGTTTGCTCCGATGAGAACCACGCTGCGCCGGTCGATGCGCATCATGAGCGGCGGCGCCGGCGCAAGATCGAGTTGCGTCATGTCGCCGACGGTGATGATCGAGCCGTTATTGGCGCGGATTGGAATCGCCGCGATGCCGGCTAGCGATTGCAGGTTCCGTTGCGGGTAAATGACTTGCACGTCCTTGAGGCCGTTGGGACCGGTGAACTCGGTGGCGGTGTACCCGCCGAAAGCGGCGCGAACCGCGGTTGAGGCCGTGCCGATGCTGGCGTCGAGCGCGCGCGCCCGTTCCCGGTCGAACTCGACCTCAACTTGCGGAGCGTTCTGCGTGTTCGACGTCGTCGCATCGATCGAGCCGGGCGTCGTTGCCAGCGCCTCAAAGGCTTGCTGCGCCGCCGGCGCGGGATCGGCCGTCAAGCTCGAAACGACGTAACCGATCGGCTGCGAGATGCCGCCCGACGGATCGGTTGCGGGAACGGCGACGACGCGCGCTGCAGGCAGAAGGCTGCCGATTCGGCGGCTGAGATCTGAGACCCAATAGGCGGTCGAATGCGAACGCTTGCCCTTTAGAAAGAGATGAATTTGAGCGATCGCGCCGTTATTTACGTAGCCGCTGATCTCGCCTTGGTACGCGCCGGCCATCGACGTTTCGGATTGAAGGTCCGGGACTCGATCGACAACCGCTTCGGCCTGCAGCACCGCCTGATTCGTCTGCGTCAGCGGCGTTCCGGTTGGAAAGTCGATCGTCACGAAGATCTCGCCGCGATCCACGGGCGGCATGTACTCAAAGCCGACGATTCCTAGCGGAATGAGGAGCAGCGCCGCCAACAGGCTTCCAAACGAAACCCAAATCACGGTGGCGCGATGCGCCAGCCCCCACGGCAGGGCGCGTTCCGTGTACCAGCGGCGCGCGCGTTCAAATCCGAAGGTAAAACGGTCGACGATCTTCCACGGCTTCCATTTCGAATAGAGTGCCCAGCGACCGGCCAGTGCCGGAGTCACCGCAAACGAAACGAAGAGCGACGTCAAGGTCGCGACCGTAACGACGAGACCGAACTCGCGTAAGAAGAGGCCGACGGAGCCCGGCAGGAACGAAATCGGCAAGAAAACGACGACGATAACCAGCGTGATGACGATCGTAGCGACGCCGATTTGGCTCAATCCATTGACGGCGGCGGCGTGCGGCGTTTCGCCTTCCCGATAGTGGCGCTCGATGTTCTCCAGCACGACGATCGAGTCGTCGACCAGGATGCCGATCATAAGCGTCATCGCCAGCAGCGAGACGGTATCGAGCGTGAACCCAACCACGCGCATGGCGGCGAGCGTCACCAAGAACGAGGCCGGCACGGCGATCATAACGACGATCGCGTTGCGCCACGACCGCAGGAAAAAGAGCATCACGATCGCCGTAAAGATGATGCCTTCGACCAGCGTGCGGGTGACACCGGAGAGCAGCTCCTTCGTGTAGGTCGACTGAACGTTGAGCACGGTGAAGCCGACGTTGGGGTACTGCTGGCGCAGGCGCGGAAGAACGGCGAGTACGGCATTCGATGCGGTCACTTCGCTCGCGCCCGCCGCCTTTTGAACGTCGAGCTCGATCGTCGGTTTACCATTGGTGTAGGCAAAGACACGTTGAGTCTCGTAGGCGTCCTTTACGTCGGCGACGTCGCCGATTCGATAAAGACGCGCCGACGAGCTCCACGGATAAACCGAGCTCGCTTGCGAGGAGCTTGAAAACGTCGTCGTATTGCCGAGCAGGAGATTCGCGACGGAGGGCACGTCGGTAATGTCTCCACGCACGTCGAGCGTAGTCTCGCGGCTGGGCTCGTAGACGATGCCGCCGGGCGCCCTGACGTTATTGTTGGCGACGGCGTTGACGACGTCGGTCAGGGTAAATCCGGAGGATCGCAAAGCATCCGGCTTGACGTTCACCTGGATCGATGAGGTGACGTCGCCGTTCTCCTGCACGTACGAGACGCCGGGAACTTGCTCGATCGCGGGAACGATGTTATTCGTCACGATCGCGGAGAGGTCGCCGAGCGCCAGCGTCGTCGACGAAGCGATCAGCGAAACGACGACCGCTTCGCTGGGATTGTAAATGGATATTTGCGGCGTCGGCAGGTCGGTGGGAAGCTGATGGAGCGAGTCCTGCACGCGACCCTGCACTTGGACGAGATCCGTGTTCGGATCGGATGTCAACGAGAAAACCGCAACGATCGAAGCCTGCCCGGGCTGGATCGCGGTTTGCATGTAGCTGAGATCGGGAGCGCCGGCGATTTGATCTTCGAGCGGACGCACGATGGCGTCGCGCATCTCGGTCGTCGAGGCGCCGGAGTAGGTTAGCAGCACCTGAATCGACGGCACGTCGTAGTTGGGAAGTTGCTGTTTGACGAGGTTGACGCCGGCGATTGTGCCGGCGAGCAGCACGAGCGAGAGGAAGACGGTGACCAGCGTCGGCCGGCGGACGAAAAGCCGCGTGATACGCATTTAGGTTGCGGTCCCCGATAGAGCAAGCGCCCGGAGATCGCGCGCAACGGCGTCGTCGCGGGGTTTAGGCTTGGGCCCCAACCAGATGAACATGACCGGCACCAGAACGAGGGTCAGCAAAAGCGAGCTGATCAATCCCCCAATGACGACGATGCCTAAAGCTTGTCGCTGCGCTCCGCCCGGATCGAGCGCCAAGGCGATCGGCGACATGCCGGCGAGCATCGCGCACGTCGTCATGATGATGGGGCGGAAACGCTCGCGGGCCGCTTCGATCATGGCGCCGGCACGGTCCATGCCGTTCTCGACCATGTGATGGGCGAAATCGACGAGCAGGATCCCGTTCTTCGATGCGAGTCCGACCAGCAGTACCGTCCCGATCAGCGAAAAGAGGTTGAGCGCCTGATGCGTGACCGCAAGCGACGTCAGCGCGCCGACCGAGGCGACCGGTACCGAAAACATGATGATGAAGGGCAGCCGGTAGCTGTCGTAGAGCGCCACCATCAACAGATAGACGAGGCAGAGCGAAAGAATCAAGCCGACCGACATGCCCCGGACGGTATCCGAGAGGTTCTGCTGCTGTCCGGCCACGTTTGCCCGGACGGAAACTGACGGCGGCACATTCAGCGCCCGCAACCGTCGCATGAAGTTGTTCTGGACGATCGACTGCGTCGCCCCAGGTTGCAGGTTCGACTGCACGTGAACGACGGTTTGACGATTGACGCGGCTCATGAGCGGTGCCGAGGGATCCGAAACGAACCTTGCGACGTCGCCGATGTACGTCAGCGAGCCGTTATTGCTGCGCAGCGGGATCTCGCTCACCGTACTCAACGTGGTTTGAAACGCGGGTGGATAAATTACTTGAACGTACTTGGTACCGCGCGAGGTATTGAACTGTGTGGCAAGCGTGCCGCCGTACGCTGCCCGAATCGCCGACGCCGCTTGGCCGATGTTCACGTTGAGGGCCCGCGTAAGGCCGCGGTCAAACTCGACGTCGATCTGCGGTGCGATCTGTTCGGCCGAGGTGTTGACGTTCAGCGTTCCCGGCGTCTCGCGCAGCGCTTGCGCGACCTGCTCGGCATATGGATCGGGATCTTCGTTGGTCGAGGTCACCAGATAATCGATCGGTTGCGCGTTGCCGCCGCCGGTGCCCGTCGCGGGAATCGCAACGACCTTTGCGGTGGGAGCCATCGCGCCGGCGATCCGTTCGAAGATCCGGACCCAGTGATCGGTGGGATATCTTCGATTTTGCTTCAGGAAGACGTGAATCTGTCCGACCGAGCCCTGCGCGATCATCCCGCCGAAGTTCGACTGCGTGCCGCCGGCGAGCGCGGTCAGCGAATCGGTGTCCGGCAACGCCGCGAGGCGCTTGTCGATTGCGTTGACCGCGCCGTTCACGGTTGCCAGCGGCGTACCGGTCGGATACGTGAGTTGTACGAAGATTTCGCCGCGATCCACCGGCGGCATGAACTCGAAGCCGACGATGCCCAATGGCACCAGCAGCAGGGAGAACCCGACCGCACAGGCGCAGACGGTAAAGACGAGCCGTGGCCGCTTCAGCGCCCACGGCAGAGCGCGGCGCGCATACCATTGCCGCGACACTTCAAAAGCGTGCGCGAAGGCCTCGATCGGTTTGGGCGCCTTCCACCTCGACAGCAACGACCAGTTTCCCGCCAGCGACGGCGTTATCGTGAATGAAACGCAGAGCGAGGTCAGGGTTGCCACGACGACTACGAGGGCGAACTCGGACAAGAATTTTCCGACCGTTCCCGGCAAAAAGGCGATGGGAAGAAAGACGACGACGTCCACGAGCGTGATGACGATGGCCGCCGGTCCGATCTGAGTCCGTCCTTTGATGGCGGCATCCGAGGGCGATTCGCCGCCCTCGCGATGGCGCTCGATGTTCTCGAGAACGACGATCGAATCGTCGACCAAGATCCCGATGATGAGCGTCATCGCCAAGAGCGAGACCGTATCGATCGTAAAGTTCGCCAGCTTCATGACGGTCAAGGTTACGCAAAGCGAAGCCGGAATCGCGATGAGGACCACGATCGCGTTGCGCCACGAGCGCAGGAAGAAGAGCATGACGATGGCCGTGATGAGCACCGCCTCGATCAACGTATGGAAGACGCTCCAGATCTGCTGCTTCGTGTAGGCGGCCTGATTGTTGAGAATGCGAAAGTCGATCGCCGGGTATGACCTCTCGATTGCGGGCAACGCCTTCAGGACGTTCTGCGCGGCCGTTACCTCACTGGCATTGGTCGCTTTTTGCACGCCCAGCGAGATCGTCGGCGCATCGTTGACGTAGCTGTACTGCCGTTGCGGTTCGAACGAATCGGTGACCGACGCGACGTCGGAGAGACGCATCAGGCGGGCTGACGCGCTCCATTCATTCAAGCTCGACAAGGCGATGCCGGAATAGCTTCCGTTCGCAGCCGGCGAGGCGATCGCTGCAGGCGCGGCAGCGGCCGGGCTGGGCGAGACTTGCGCGCCGGCCATCACCGACAGCGTCGGCGAAACGGAACTCGGCAGCGGCGAAGGCGAGGCGATGACGACTGCCGCAGGCGTTACCGCAACGTAGGGCGAGGGCGTCGGGGCCGGCGAGATCGACGGCTGCGGCGTCGGCGTTGCCGGCGCCGTCGAGGCCGCCGCAGTTGCCTGCGATTGCGGTGCGGAAGAGGGAGCGCCGATCGTGCCGCCCGCGCTGCTCTGCCCCGATGCCGTGCTCGAAGGAGCGCCCGGCGCGCCGGGTATCGCCGGCACGCTATAGGACGTATTGCCGAACGTCGTGGTGAACTGCGATGCCGCCTGAATCGGCAAGTTCGCAACGTTCGCGACGTTGGTTACATCCCCGCGCACGTCGATCGTGGTTTCGCGACCGGGAAGATACGCAATGCCGCCGGGTTCGCGGTTGTTGTTCTGCGAGATCGTGCTGACGATGTCGTTGAGCGTAAAGCCGGCCGCTGAGAGCTTATGCGGATCCACTTGCACCTCGATCGCCGGTGTGAGCGACCCGCCCACGTTGACGTTCGAGATGCCGTCGACTTGCTCGAGGTCCGGAACGATGTTGTTCGTGACGATTGCGGAAAGCGTTCCGGGCGCAAGCGTGCGCGAGCTGACGCCCAGCGTGACCACCGTCGCCTGAGCTGGATCGAAGGTTCCGACGGTTGGAGCAGGGAGGTCGATCGGGAGATTTGCCTGCGCCAGCAGCAGCCGCTGCTGCACTTGCACGAGATCGGTCGTTTTGTTCGAGGTTAGCGAAAAGACCGCTGAAATCGTTGCCTGGCCTTGCTGGACCGTCGTGTTGACGTGGTCGAGATTCGGTGCGCCGGCGATCGCGTCTTCGATCGGCTTGACGATCGCGTCGCGAATCTGGGTCGTGGACCCGCCGGGATAGCTTGCGCGTATCGTGATCGTCGGAAAATCGATGTTCGGGAATTGCTGCTGCACGATCGTCGCGAGCGATACCGCGCCCGCGACGGCGAGCAACGCCAGCGTGACGAAAACCAGCGTCGGACGATCGACGAAGATGCGAGTCGGCCACATAGCCGCCTACCGCGAACCTATGGGCTCGTGCCGGACGAACCGGCACCGGGCGGCGTCGCGCCGGGCCCCGCGATTTGCTGTCCGGACGTGATTCCGAGCTGCCCGTTCGAGATGACCTTCGTTCCGCCGGCCAGACCCCCGACGACCGAAGTCTTTCCGTCGTTCCCAATTTCTTTGACGGTCTGCAGCTTCGCCGTGCCGTTGGCATCGACGGTCATCAGGCTGTCATGCGCATCATCGAGGAAGGCCGTCACGGGGACGCCGATGCCGCTCATCGTCGGCAGCGAAACCGTCCCGGTCACCGCCATCCCCGACTTCAAGCGAAAACCGGGATTGGAAAGTATGGCCTGTACGGTAAAGTTGGTCGAACCGGGCTCGACCTGACCGAGCACCGCACTGATTCTGCCGCGGTAAACGGCGCCGCTGACGCCGGCGACGCTGATCGTTACCGGCGCGCCGCGGCGTATTCGAAAGATGTCTTCCGACGACGCATTGAGCTCGGCGTAGACCGGATTGAGCTGCTGGATCGTGAAGATCGTCGACGATCCCGGATACTGTCCGGGGTTGAGGTTTCGGTTCACGACGATTCCGTCGACGGGCGACACCACGAGAGCCTTGTCGATCGAGGCCGCAATCTGCGCGGCCGCAGCGTGCGCCGACGATGCGGCTGCGACCGCCGAAGCTACGTTTGCGGCTTGTAGTCCCTGCTGATAGCTACCGTTGACTCGCGCGTTGAGAATCGCCGACGCGAGCGACGCGCGCGCCGACAACACCTGTTGCTGATCGTTGCGAACCATCGTTCGCTGTTGATCGACCTGCTGCTGCGAAACGTAGCCGGTCTGCAGCAGGGTTTGATATCGCTGCAAGTTGAGCTGGTCGAGTTTGAGTGTCTGCTCGGCCTGCAGCAGCGCGGCTTGCGCGTTGCGCACTTGATCGCTGCCCTGACCGATATTGAGCTGTGCTTGATACTGCGTCTGCTGCGCGCGGGCGTCATCGGATACCGCATTTTGCACTGCCGCGTCGTAGCTGGCGCGTAAGTCGGTGGTGTCGAGGACCGCGAGAACCTGGCCTTTGTGGACGTAGTCGCCTTCGATCACGCTGACCGAATCGGTCGGTTCGACAAGCGAGCTGGAAAGCGAAACGTTTTGAAAGGGGGCGATGATGCCGGCGATTACGACCGTTGGATGAACGGTTACCGGGGTCGCCGCGGTTGTCGGAACCGCCGCGGGCGAAGGCGACCCAAACCGATGACCGCGATAGTGTCGGCCGCCCGCGCAACTCGCTAGTGCAACGGCACAGAGCAGGGCCAGCGCAGCTGCTCTGCCTAGGTCAAACTTGCAGCGCTCCTCCGCCCTCGTCATTCAAGAGCGAATTGTACCCTCACCAGGCCCGGGCGCGCCTGAAAGCCGCCTGAGCCATACAAAAAGCCCCGCTAAAGCAACCAGAAACGCGACGGCGCCGATCGCGTCGGCAAACGGAGCAAAGGCGTCGCCGGCGATTCCTAGCGGAGCCGGCCTGCCGCTGAAGACGATCAAGCCGGCCAGTAAGACGCCGAATAGACTCTCACCCACAATTAAGCCCGACGCGACCAAGATGCCGAGCTGCTTTGCCCGCTGCGATTGCGGCTGCGACGCCGCCCACCGGTTATACGCCCAACCGATAACCGCCCCGAGCACGACCGGCGCCGTCGTCGACGGCGGCAAATAAATGCCGAGTCCAACCGCAAGCGGCGGCAGCGCAAGACGTCTCGTCTTGCGGAGCGTTTCGTCGACGAAAACCACAAGCGCCCCGACGAGCGCACCGGTTCCGATCAGGTGCCAATCGAGTTGCCCGGCGATGACGCCTTTGGCGAGCGCCGAAATCAACGTCGCCTGCGGCGCGGGAAGGGGTTGGTTCGCGGTGACGTGCAGCCCAACCGTGCCGGCAAAGCCGTAAGCGCGAGCGAGCAAATCGAGGATCGGCGGAATCACGACCGCTCCCACGACGACGCCGGCGACGAGCGCGACCTGCTGACACCACGGGGTCGCGTCGACGAGCTGTCCGGTCTTCAAGTCTTGCAGATTGTCGTTGGAAATCGTGGCGACGCAGAGCAGCACGGCGGTAACGAAAAGGGCGTATGCGATCATCGGCATCGCAGCGACGTGCGCCAATCCGCTACCAACGGCCAGCACGATAAGCGCGGCGCCGATCACCGAAAGAATTGCCAATCCGGAGACGGGACTGTTCGACGAACCGATCAGCCCGGCCATATAACCGCATGCGGCTGCCACGAAGAATCCGGCAATCACGACGTACGCGACCGCTGCGACCGTCATGACTGCGCTTAGCGGCGCGAGCCGGCTTGAGGAGAGAAACGTCCAAAAAAGAATTGCGAGCGGCACCAGTGAGAGCAGGCTGACCAGTGCGACGACGCCGATCGGCAGATCGCGTTCGGTTCTCGGCAGCACGGCGGCGATCGCACGCTGCCGCGAAGCAGCCAATGCCGAGCCGACTCCGAGTGCAACCGGCCGGGCGAGCCGGCCGAGTGACCAGAGCGCGGCGACGCCGATGGCGCCTGCGCCGATGAACCGCACTTGATGCGACCATACCGTCGTCGCGACGTCGGCGGCGGCGCCGGTCAGCGGGTGGATCGCCGTCAAGACCGGCGTGGCGATAGCCCATGCCACGAGCAACCCAACCAAAATCGCAAGCCCTACGGTGATCCCAATGAGCTGCCCGGCGCCGACCAGCGCTAAGGAAAGGCCAAAGGCCGCACCGGTGGCCGCATCGCCGAAACGGAAATAGCCGGCGAGCTGGCCGGCAAAAATTCGGGTCGCAACGACCGCCGCAAAACCAGCCGACGCGAGCGTGCCGGTGAGCAGCGCGATCAAACCGGCCTGATTGCGCTGGGATGCCGAGCGTGATGCGGTGCCGACCCGCAGGACTTCGGCGGCAGCTACGCCCTCCGGGTATGGCAGGTCGGAGCCGGTTACCAGGGCGCGCCGCAGCGGAACGCTATACATCACTCCAAGCACTCCGCCGATTGCGCAAATTCCAAAGGACTGCATGAAAGGAAATCCGTTCCACCACCCGATCATGACCAGTCCCGGCAAGACGAAGATGATCGCCGAGAGGGTTCCGGCCGCCGACGCAATCGTTTGGACGATGTTGTTCTCGTAGATCGAAGCGTTGCGAAACGCCCGCAGCACCGCCATCGAGATCACCGCAGCGGGTATCGATGAGGCGAAGGTGAGCCCAACCTTCAATCCGAGGTAAACGTTGGCAGCAGTGAACACCAGCGTGATCGCGGCGCCTAAAATGAATCCGCGCAACGTGAGCTCGACGCGCTTTTCCATCGCGGACTCTTGCGCTGTTGCGCTTGGCCCGGCCTTCCGTAGGCGGGGCGCGAAAAATCTGCAAAGCCCGCGGCAATTGCCGCGGGCTTTGCTCTATCGCCGGTCATTCTCGCCTGTTTGAAGCCGCTTAGAGCTTCCCCCCGACGTATCGACCGGTTCGATCGGCATCACTCGGATTGTCGGTTAACGACGGATCGTCTACGTGCTCCGATCGCGGATCAATAGTATCCGCGCTTTCGTCATTGGACGAAGCTTCTGAATCCTATCAGAGCGCGAATACCTTTATCAAGGCGCGTGATGCCTCACTCCACAAGTGGTCCACAACTAATTTTGGTTACCCACAGCTTATCGACATCGACGCCGCCGTGGGCAGCGCCGATTCCCTTGACTGTCGACACTACGGCTGCATGGTGGCGATGGGCGTCGCCGATGCCGAGACCATCGGCGACGGGGTTGGCACCGGCTGCGCTGCCGCAAGGCTATGCACACCGGCGATGCCGGCTGCAGCGAGGATGATTGCGACGAACCATCGATTCATCAAGCGGGTTCTCCTCTCTCCGTGGTATGAATGACGCTAGCCTAGTACCCGCTCGACTGACGCCCTCAAACACCCTAGGAGCTTATCGGGCTCGAGCCGCGTAGGCATCCTTAATGCCCAGCGTGATACCGGCGCGGCGGTTTTAACCGAGGCGCGCGAGACGATTCCAGGAATCCGACTCGCGACCCTAGCGTCGCACAACTGCACGACGCGCAACGACATATGCTCGACCAATCCGCTTCGGTCCCCGATGATAACGTAATCGCCGTTTGCGTTGGCCGGCGTCGCGATGCGGAGAAGCATGGCGGCGTCGAGCCAAACCGGCGCCGTCATATACGGGGCCCTCTTGTTGGACTCCGGACGGCGAAGCGAGCGTAGAGACGCACGGCAGCAGGAGGCTCGGCAGGCCTTGAGCGCCCGCGAGAGGTCCTCGCAGCGCAAACCGGCGTGAGGGTTAGGGGTATTAGCAAAGGGGAGAAGCGGCGCCGAGGCCCGCAATCACCACAACAAAGGCCCATGGGCGTCATCGAACTACCGTACACCCGCAGCGTCGCGGCCGAGACCGATCCGATCTTCGACCGCGTGGAGCACGTCATTCCACGGGTTGAATGGCCCTTACACGCCCCGTACGTCGCAGCAATCAACCGTCTGAAACGCGAGCGCAACGCCGTCATTCTCGCACATAACTATCAGGTACCCGAAATCTTCTATACGGTCGCCGATATCGTCGGAGACTCGCTCGCTTTGGCGATGCAGGCGTCCAAATCCAACGCCGACGTCATCGTGGTTTGCGGCGTGCACTTCATGGCGGAGACCGCGAAGCTCGTCAATCCGTCCAAGACCGTGCTCGTTCCCGACTTAAAGGCCGGATGCTCGCTGGCGGAATCGATCACCGCAGCGGACGTGCGCTTGCTGCGCGAAAAGTATCCGGGAACCCCCGTCGTGACCTACGTGAATACCTCGGCCGAAGTAAAGGCCGAATCCGACGTGTGCGTCACCAGCGGCAACGCCGTCCGGATCGTCGAGGCGTTGGATGCGCCGAAAGTAATTTTTCTGCCGGACGAATACCTCGCCAAATACGTTGCTTCAAAGACGCGCGTTGAGATCGTCGCTTGGAAAGGGCACTGCGAAGTGCACGAGCGCTTCACGGGCAAAGACATTCGGCGTTTTCGCGAAGGCGATCCCGGGCTGGTCGTGCTGGCGCACCCCGAGTGCCCGCCCGACGTGCTGGCGGAAGCCGATTACGTCGGCTCGACGCAAGGTATGACCGAATACGTCGGCAAGTTTTCCGCGCATCCGCCGGCGCGGGCGGGGGGCACGCGAGGTGTGCCGCGCATTCTAATGATGACCGAATGCTCGATGGCCGACAACGTTTCGGGGCGATATCCAAACGTCGAATTCGTACGACCGTGCAATCTTTGCCCGCACATGAAGCGCAACACGCTTCCCAAAGTACTTCACTCGCTTGAGGCGATGGAATACGAGGTAACCATCGCACCGGACGTTGCCCAGCGCGCACGCCGTGCGGTCGAGCGAATGCTCGAGTACAGTCGCCAACCCCGCGACTGACATGTCTGAGCCGCAAACGCACCGCAGCGACGTCCTCGTCGTCGGCGCCGGAATCGCCGGTCTGATCGCGGCGCTGAAACTTCATCCCGCCAAAGTAACGGTTCTCTGTAAGACGCGGCTCGGCATGGGTGCCGCAACGGACTGGGCACAGGGTGGCATTGCGGCCGCAATCGGAAAGGACGACTCGCCAGGATTGCACGCGATCGACACCCAGCGCGCCGGCGCCGGCATCAGCGATCGAGCAATAGTCGAAATCCTCACGCGGGACGCACCGGCTCGCGTGGAAGAGTTGCTCGAACTCGGGGCTGCCTTCGACCGCACGAAGGCGGGCGAGCTGGAATTGGGGCGCGAGGCCGCTCACCAGCGCCGGCGGATCGTCAAGGCCGGCGGCGACGCAACCGGGCATGAAATCCTGCGCACGCTCATTGGCGCGGTGCGCGGACAGCCGTCGCTCGTAATCGTTGAAGAGGTGACGGCGAAGGATCTCGTGGTCAACGACGGCCGTGTTGAGGGCGTTGCGGCCGTGGAGAACCTAACGGGCTCCAGCATTCAGTTTTTAGCTCGCGCAGTCGTGCTCGCGACCGGCGGGATGGGACGCCTCTATCGGCACACGACCAATCCGGTAGAGGCGACCGGCGACGGGATAGCAATGGCGGCACGGGCAGGCGCGCTGCTCGCCGACATGGAGTTCGTTCAATTCCACCCGACGGCGCTCGCGATCGGCCGCGATCCGATGCCGTTGGTCACCGAAGCCGTTCGCGGCGAGGGCGCGACGCTCGTCAACGACCTAGGCGAGCGCTTCATGCTTGCAATTCACCCCGACGCCGAGCTCGCACCGCGTGACGTCGTCGCTCGCGCGATCTTCGAACAGCAGCAGCGGGGCCGAAGCGTTGGACTCGATGCCCGCGCGGCGATCGGCTCGCGATTCCCCGAGGCGTTTCCGACGGTTTTCGGCTTCTGCATCGCCGCCGGGATCGATCCCCGGGTTCAAAACATTCCGGTCGCGCCGGCCGCACATTATCACATGGGCGGGATTGCGGTTGACGAGTGGGGACGAACTTCGCTCGAAAATCTGTGGGCTTGCGGCGAAACGAGCGCGACCGGCGTGCACGGCGCCAACCGCCTCGCAAGTAATTCGCTGCTGGAAGCGCTCGTGTATGGCTCGCGGGTGGCAACGGATATCGCAAATGCGGACAGTATTTCGACACCCATCGCGCGCGGCGAAGAACCGCACGTGCAGCCGCCTTCGCAAGCGAAAGCCCGCACGACGACTGCCCAGGCGCTTAGCGACGTGCGAAACCTCATGTACTCTAACGTTGGATTGGTGCGCAACGACCAGGGGCTTCGCGAAGCGCTCGTTCGAATCGAGGATCTTGCCGCTCAGTTCGGCGAAACCGCCTCCGAGCTTCGCAATCTGCTCGTCGTTGGGCGACTGATCGCCGAAGCCGCCTTGGCGCGGTGCGAAAGCCGAGGGAGCCATTATCGCAGCGACTATCCGCAAAGCGACGAAGCCTTTGCCAAACGTTCCTTCACGCGGTTACGCAGCGTCGCCTAAGCTCGTCGCCGAGTCGATCGTTCGAGCTGCCTTACTCGAAGATATTGGGCACGGCGGCGATCTCACGACGGAGGCAATCGTCGGGAGCGACGTTCGTTCGCGCGCTCGGATCGTCTCGCGTCGTCGCGGCGTCATCGCCGGACTGCCGTTCGCAGCGTTGGCCTTTCAATTGCTGGACCCGAATGTCGAAGTCACGGCAAGCATCGGCGAGGGCGAGAGGGTCGACGTCGATGGCGTCGTCGCCGAGATCTCGGGCCGCGCTCGAGCAATTCTCACCGGCGAACGCACGGCACTCAATCTGCTCGGGCGGCTCTCGGGGATCGCCACCGCGACCCGCACGCTCGTCGACCTCGTTGCCG